>Ga0209937_1000420_pt1 | contig 13849 bp, 13 predicted proteins | sample SalPon1_B_H2O_MG_FD_185699 | JGI IMG/M metagenome (GOLD analysis project Ga0209937, IMG submission 185699) | Salt pond water microbial communities from South San Francisco under conditions of wetland restoration - Salt Pond MetaG R1_B_H2O_MG... | ecosystem: Environmental > Aquatic > Non-marine... | reverse complement strand
ATATCGTTCGTAATCATCGCCTGTGCGGCCTCCGTCGCGGTCTTCGTCCGGGAGATCGTCACCACGTTTTCGGTCATGATCTCGGCGATGGGTTCGGCCGGGATCTCGACGTTCCGGGTCGGGAAGTAGCTGTTGCCGACCGCCTTGATCCCTTCCCAGGCCCACTCGGAGTCCTGTTCGGCGATCGACTCGCCGGTGTCGTCCTCGCCTTCGACCACGCGGGCGACCTCGACGATGTCGACTTCGGTCAGGATGCCGGTCATTTCGCCGTCGTCGTCGAGGACCACGGTGTAGGGGACGTTCGCGTAGTAGATCTCGCGTTCGCCGACCGGCAGGGGGGTCTCGACGTAGGTCGTGTTGATATCCTGTGTCGCGAGGTCGCCGACCTCGGTCTTGCCGTCGATCTCCTCGCGGGCAATTGCCCGAACCACGTCCGTAAGCGTGAGAATTCCGGCGAGTGCGGTCTCGTCGTCAGCCTCGACGACAGGCAGCCGTCGGGCGGTCTCCTCGCGCATGACCGCGGCGGCCTCGTGGATATCCGCGTTGGTCGTGATCGTCGGCACTTCGGCCATTAGCAGTGCCAACTGGTCTTCGTCGGGGCGGTCGATCAGGTCGTCTCGGGAGACGAGTCCGCGGTAGACCTCGCGTCCGTCGCTTTCCTTGACAACCGGGACCGACGAAAAGCCATGTTCCTGTAGGTAATCCAGAACGTCGTCGCGGGTGCCGGGGAGTTCGACGGTCACCAGCTCCGACCGCGGTGTCATCGCGTCGACTACATGCATAGTTCGCGTACCGTCGGCCAGCCTCTTGTATCAACCGAACGCCGGCCCGCCTTGCTGACGGTCGACACTGGCTATTTACATTACCTTTCGACACGTTTATATACGTCAGAGTGTGAGAGAAAACCATGCCACAGGAACACACACCTGTTGCCGATGGCTCGGATGCCGAGGTGATGGCCTCTATCGACGCTTCCTCCAGTAGTCCCTCCTATATTATCGCGGACATCAGCCGGGATGACGCGTGGCTTTCGGTATCCGAGACCGACGCGCCGGTCCTCGCCGAGTGGTGTTGACTTGTCTGTCGCTCTTTAGTCAGTCCTCAGTCCAGTAGTACAGCGATTCTTTTTCGGCCTCGCAGTTCGGACACCGTTCGGGCATCTCGTCGATCTCGCCCATCTCGCCGCACTCCAGACACCGCCACATCAGGTAGGCCTCGCCGAACTCGCCGCTCGTCGACTGCGGGCCGCCGGTGGCCTCGGGGCTGGTCGAGACGACGAACCCGTGTTGAGTAAGGCTCCGGACCACGCCCAGTGGCTCTCCGTTCTCGTCGAACACTGTTTCGCCGACGTGTTTCGGAGTTCCATCGGTGTCCGCCGGACGGCTGTTGGATTCACTCATGGTTCCGGCTACGACCAGCAGTCGCATAAGTGTGCTAAACAATAGCATTCGCCGATTGTCGGTCGAAACGGGGCGTTATGCCGGTCGACCGGGTCTGTCGGCTACACGTCTCCACTTGAAACCGAAGGGATTTGCGAACGGTTCCCAACCGCTACATGAAGTCCGCGATGCCGCTCTGTTTGTTTTTGTCGTTCTCGAAGACGGACTCAAGCGAGCGTTCGAGGATGCGGAGCCGCTGTTTGGTGTACTCCCGGCAGCCGAACCGCTCGGCGACCTCGATTGCGGTGTCCATGTACTTGTTGACCGACCCCTCGTGGACGGTGAGGTTCACCCGGCCGCCACACTCCCGGCATTCGCCCGACAGCGGCATCCGGCGGTACTTCTCGCCGCAGTCGAGACACCGCGTTTTCTGGCTCGAAAACGCCCGGAGGTTGCCGATGAGATCCGGGAGGAAGTGGTACTCGATGACGCGTTCGGCCACGTCGGTCTCGTCGACCGCCCGGAGTTTGCGGGCCAACTCCAGTTGGGCGTCCATCTTGTCCATCATCGACCCCAGCGTCTTGTAGGCCGACAGGCTCGGCCCCATGTGAATATCCGTCGTCGAGTGGGTGTGATCGAAGCCGCGGTACTGGTCTTTGGTGCCGAGGGTGTCCTCGCCGATTTGGATGTCGACCGACTCGGGATCGGCCTTCTCGAGGGTGGCCTCGTAGAACGATTTCGGGTAGGTCTCAACGATGTCCATGTTGTGGGCCTCGTCGTCGATCTCGGCCGGGTCGATGCGTGAGGACATCACCAAGGGCGCATCCATTCGCCCGCCGCGCTTGTTCGGCAGGAACTCCCGGCTGAAGTTCAACAGCCCGTCCATGAGCAACATTACACAGTCTTCGTCACCATCGCAGTTCCGCCGTTTTGCGGCATGGAAGTACGGATGCGCGTAGCCGACTGCTGCGCTCGTAAAGCCGACGACCCGTCCGACCACCGCCGCGCTCGTGTGGGGGGCCATCCCGAAGACCAGTTCACCCACAAGGTCGTCGCGTTCGTCGACATCGTAGAAGGCGGGCAGGCCGTAGAACCGTTCGAGGAGGTCGTCGACGAAGTCGGCGGTTTTGATCATGTGCTCGGCCCCGCCGTCCGAGAGGACGATATCCTGTACTTTGAGTTCGACAATCTGATCGTCATGCCGCAACGGATCGCCGTCGATGTCGGTCTCGTAGCCCAGCCCGCGGAAGTGGTCGACGGTCACGTCGAGTTCGTCGGGCTTGACGGCGGTCACCGGCAGGTCGGTCATGTCGTACCGGACGGTCCCGTCCTTAAACGATGAGACGCCGTGTTTCGAGCGCAAAACACCCTTTTCAACGGCTTCGGGCGTCTTGTTCGCCGAGGTCAGCCCCTGAACGCCTTTTAAAATCTCGAAGTTGCCCTCGCGTTCGGTGATCGATTCGAGCGCGCCGCGATACTCGCTTCGGAGGTCGACCTCCTGCCACTCGGCGGCGGTCACCTCGCGTTCACACCGCGGGCACTCGACCCGGCCTGCCTCGTCGGGTTTGCAGACGACTTCGCAGTCCTCACACTCGTAGTGGGGTTCGGTGTGGGCTCCACAGTCCGGACACTGGGATTTGAACGTCCGGGTCTCGCAGTCGGGACACTGCCGCTGATTGATCTGCATCCTGTGGACGCCGCGTCGACCCTGCTCGTCCATCTCCCGAGCGGCGGCGGCCACGTCCCGCTGGCTCCCCCCGGCTTCGGTGATCGGGAACAGTGTGTGGACTGCCGGTGAGAGGTCCCGCTTTTCGGATTTCTCGGGCCGACCCATCCGCGCGCCGATCCGTGTTGGCGCGCGCTCGCGGAGGTCGAACGGGGCGACCTCGTTGGCGGCCTTCACGGCGTTGTCACCGCCAGCCCATGACCGCGCCGCTGCCGATAGCTCGTCCCACCCTTTCGTGAGGTCCTCGCTCACGCCGAGCGAGCGGGCCAGCGGGAGCCAGTCGCGGATCTCGCAGGTCTCGTCTGTCTGGTGGTGCGAAACAAGTAGGGTTTCGAGGCTCGTCTGGATCGTCTCGCTTCGCTCGACCACGAGCACGTTGCCGCCCTCGCGGAGTTCGCCGTCGGCAACGGCTTCGGCGAGTGTCTCGAAGGCCGCGACCGAGATATCGTGCCAGACGTAGGTGTATTTCGGGTGGAGCGGGCAGTCGTACTCGGTTGCCCACTGGAGGGCTTCGGCGGCGGTCGGCGATTCGAGGTCGACGTGAGGGTTATCCTCCAGCGCTTGGACGTCCGCACCCGCAGCCTCGAACTCTTGGACCCACCACTCGGGGGCGTAGGATGCGGGCGCGAGCGGATGGTTGTTCTCGACGAACTCGCCGTAGTTGACGAGGTACTCGCCGAGATCCAGGATCTTCTCGACGCCGTTGCGGAGTTCCAGTGCCTCCTCGGGGTCGTCGATCCGCCGGACCTCGCCGGTCGCCAACTTGACGGTCGGCCCCTCGATGGAGTCGACCGGGATGATGCCGGCTGCCTTGCCGGGCCGCTCGGTTTTGATCTGGGTCCCCGTCGCCAGAAAGTCGTCGATGATGTGCATCGTTGCCGGATGGACGCCAGCGGTCGCAAAACCGAGATTCCGCGCCCGGCCGTACCGGAGCCGAAACCCCCCGGATTCGGAGGGGTGCCCGAAGACGGGTCGACCCGCGATCAGATCGAGCAAATATTTCGATTTGGGTTTGACGCGGGCCGGTCCATCCGGCTTCTCCTTTTTGCTCGCCTCGCTTTCGTCGGCTTCGGCGTCGGATTCGTCAGCTTCGGCTGCCGCTTCGGCTTCGTCGTTGCTGTCGTCTTCTTCGCCCTCGATGGTGCCATCGATGAGGTCCTGGAGCCACGGCCAGTCGACCTCGTCGAGTTGGCGGGTGTAGCGCTGGATCTTCGGGGCTTTGAGGGCGATCCCTTCGGCGGCGACCAGACACATCCCGCCGCGCGAGGAGTTGGTGTCGACGCGGTCTAGGTCCCGATACCCCGAGACTTCGAGGTCGCCGGTCGCCTCACCGTCGAGCATGATCGGCATATTGGTCGCGATAAAGCGGCTCTCCTTGTCTTTCGGCGAATATTGGAGGCCGGTGTCATTGTCATAGAGGTTGATCTCCTCGACGTAGCGTTCGATCTCCTCCTCTCGTCCCTTGTACTCGGCGAGGCCGAGGATACTCCGGGTGTAGTCGGCGACCAGTACGGACAGCGCCTGTGCGGTCCCACCGGCCGAGCGGATCGGCCCGGCGTAGTAGACGTTGACGAACTGCGTGCCGTCGTCGTTGTCGAGCAGTTCGACCCGGTCGATCCCCTCGATGGGGGCGGCGACGACACCCTCGGTGAGCAGGGCGACCGCCGTTCTGACTGCGCCCTCGATCTTCCCGGCCTTGCTGTCGTAATCCCCCACCCGTCCCTCGGCGAAGTCCTTCGCCAGTTCGAGGGCCGCTTCCTCCCGTGACATCTGGCCTTCGAGCTCCCGGACGCGGTCGGCGACGTTCGGAATCCCGAGAATGTTTTCGACGCGGTCGGCCATGTCCTGGGCGATCGGAATTTCGACCTCGGGTTCGGGGTCCTTGCCCTGGCCCTTGGCGCGCTGGGCGACCGCCATCGCCTCGTCGAGTCGACGCTCTATTCGGTCGAAATACCGCTCGTCGTCCGGTCGCATCGGGGTCCGGTTGTCCGGCTCTTCGGACTGGTCGCCAGCGGGGCCCTCGCTCGTCTCGCTCACAGCCAGAGGTCCAACTCAGTCCGCTCGTCTCGCTGGCGGGTCAGGGGCGTCTCGAAGGCACGGAAATACAGCTCGCCCGCGAAGACCGTCCCGGCGTTGAGGTGTCCGGCGAGTGCCTGTCCGTTCCGCCGTGAGAGTACCGCGTGAGTGTGGGCGAAGAGCTCGCCGTCCAGGAGGCTGACGTTGCCGACGCAGGCGGCCACTTCGAGCGGCTCGTCGAAGGTTATTGATTGGTACTGGTTGTCGTCCTGATCGTAAAACCAGATCTCGGCGTCCTCGACCGAGCCGAGGGCGCTGAACCAGCCCGCCTCGGCCTCAACGTCCGCAGCGAGGGTTTCGATCTCCTCGCGCCAGTCCGCCCCGGTTTCGAGTCGAGCCATGTACTCGCCGGTGACGGTGACCTCGCGATAGTTCATATCATCTTCATTGTCGGTCCGCGGCAAAAAGCTTCAGTTGTGCTCACCCCCGGTCAGCTACGGGGACGCGGTTCCGTTCGGGCTGGTGTTTGATTCCGCGGTCGTACTGCCGTGCCCTTCGGAGGACGTTGGCGTCGTCCCGTTCGGTGGATTCGGTGCAGCCGATTTCCCGGCAGTATGCGAGGTGGTGTTCGCTTTTTCCATCGTTTTCGTGTCGTTTGTCGACGTCCTATTGGACGTGCTGTTGGGTACGGGAGCAGGGGAGGTGCTGTTGGGTACGGGAGCAGGGGAGGTGTTGTTGGGTACGGGAGCAGGTATCGAGGGCCCTCCCGTCCGGTTCGCAGTCGCATTCGTATTGTTCACACCGCCCGTGCCGTTTCTGTCGGTTGTGCTGCCCGGTGACGCAGGCGGTCCGGTCGCCTGCTCCGGGGCGACATCACCCGCTGCTTGGATGCTGCTGTTCGTCGACTCGACGTCGACGAACGCGCTGGCTGTGTAGTAGCCACCCGTCGTTGCGGCTGCAAAGACGACGAGCGTCACGACCACGAGTTTCCAGCCGGTCGTTTGGGTGGGTCTCATCATTGTCGTTCATCCGTCCCAGTGGTCGACGCTGATCGAGGCGGTCATTCGGGGACGAACGCCTCCTGTTCGCTGTCGTACTCGAATTTGATGCTCGATTCCCCGTTCGGACACGGTGTCGATGGTGTCTGTCCCTCGATCCGCGGACTTCCTTCGCCGACGGCTGCCGTTCCCGACGATCCACCGGCGAAGTTCTCGATGGCGAGCCGGCCGCCGCCGGTCTTCAGCACGACGCGGTCGATGCTTCGGTCGGCGGTCCAGTCGACGGCGATCGGTTCGCCGTCGTCGTTCGTCTCGGCGACCGAGTGTGTCACGTCGTCGGCGACCACCGCACCGGAGTCGACACAGAAGGCGGCGAAACTGATCGCCTTGGGGTTCGGCTCCCCGTTGCTGCCGTTCTGTTCGTCGCAGGGGTTCTCGGTGCCATCCGTGTGCCGTGCCTGCTGGGCGTAGAACGTGAGCCCGAACTCGACGCGGTCGGTCTGGATCTCGTTGCCGACCGACTCGGGGATCGTCCATTCGAACACCAGACAGGGCTTGGTGAGTGGATCGTCGCCTGCGCTGGGCTCGAAGGCCCGCTGGGATCCGGCGTCGACGTCCCCATCTCCGGCAGCATCGAGTGGAATCCCGTTCGAAAGCTGTACCAGCACCGTTCGGAGATCTCCTTCGGTGATGATTTCTCCACCGTTCCCCGCGGCGTCGGCGTATTTCAGCGTAACATCGATGGCGTCGGCGAGCTCTCCGGTGCCGTAGTCGGCAGCATCTTCGGTCTTGCGCTCCGGTTCAGTCAGCCCCGCTTCGGCGTTCGCTGTCAGTTCGCCACAGAGCCAGAGGTATGCGGGATTGTTCCGGAGCTCGAAACAGAAGCGCGACCGGCCGCTGTCGCCGGGTTTGACGTCCGGCAGGTCGAACACCACGCTGGGGTCGCCGTCGACCGCGCCGTCGGTGACGACATCCGAGGATCGTCCGTTGTAGTTCGACTCGTGGTGGACACGCAAATCAAGCGCGCCAGCCGTGACGATCGCCGTCGTTTGTTCTCGGTCACTGAAGGCTGCGTAGGTACCGACGCCGGCACCGAGCGATGCGATGCCGATCGTCCCGGCTCCGAGCAACAACTCGCGTCGTGAGGCGGTGAATCGATTCGTATTCATTGAAATTGGTGGGTAGGTCGACGCTCGTTATCCGGTTGCGTCGTCGGTTTCGGCAGCCTCGTACAGCTCCCATAGTTCACTGACGATCAGTGACACCACCGGTAGCACCACGAGCACAACCCACCCGAGTTGGCTCTGTGCAAACCCGATGAGGTAGCCAATCAGCGGGACCGACAGTGTCACAACCCCCACGATCTCGTCCCGATATACCGGTTCGGGATCAGGGTCCTCGTTGGCGTCACCTTTTGTTCTGAACCGAATGCTAGATTCCCCTTGGTGCTTCTCGATGACCCTGTGTGTGGTCGTGGGACTTGCCTGTGAGTCAGCGAACGTTATTACATCGCCTTCCCCGATGTTTTCAGCAGGACGTTCGGCGACAAACACCACGGAGCCGGTCCCGATTGCTGGCTCCATGCTGCCTGACTGAACGACGTAGCTGTACTCAGCACCGACCAGTGCTGGGAAGGCGTGGGCGATGACCGATGTTACCACTATCAGTAGGGCGAGCCCCGCACCGAGTTTAATCGCCCTGTATGTCATTGAGTCTACTCCTCAGGCGAGTAGCTCGTGAAGTCCGGCGCCTCAGTGTGACGACTCTGGATGAACTGGAAGTCGAGCTTGACAGAGCATCTGTCACCCTGAACTTCATTTCCGACTCCGAACGGAATGTGGTAGTCGTAGCCGAAGTTGAGCGTATCTCCGGGCTGGAGTGGAGTGACACTCTGCGTGTTGTTGCCCGAGCCTCCGTTAGTGACACTCCCATCAAGCATAACAGACCCAGTAGCGAGGCTTGCGTGACCTCCAGCGGCAGTCTGATACCCAATGGTCATGTCGTCGTCGTTCCAGAGCGCAGTCCCGATGGCGTTCAGGTTGGACGAGATATCATGCAGGTTTCGTGGAGCGAGATAGTATTCCGTCTCCGATTTTATCCCGTCGAGGCCTCCCGGTAGAGAATCTGCATTGAACTCTCCCTGCCCATCGAACCCACCGCCCTGCGAGTTCGACCAGAACCCAGTCGGGGTAGCGCCGTTATACTCACCAGTGAACCCATCCGAGTCGAAGAACGAGCAGCTGGCGTTGTTGTCGTAGTACGGAATCGCCCAGATATTTTGAGCGAGCTCACCGTTATCATCCATTGCAGCGGCAGACGGCGACGTGAGATTGCCCGTCTCCGGGTTCACGTTGGCAGACGACACATCGCCGTCTGGACCGATTTCAGGCTCGAAGTTCTTGTAGTCGTAGTTGTCCACGACGTTGATGCCAGAAGCAACCCAGGCCTCGTTGTCCTGCACTTCGAGGGTGAAGTTGACGCAGCCGTAGTCGCCGGGCTTCACGTCATCGAAGTGAACGTCTATAGGGACTGCTCTGTCATTGTAACCTGATGCTTCGAGGTCAGGTTCAACAGCGATTGCCGACGAGAACGTACCATCGCTTCCAACCTCAGTTCCGTTGTAGGAGCCACTCCACTCGAGCGTGCCGTCGAGGCCGCCTGCGGTGAACGTGACTGCTCTGTCTTCTGTATCACTGAACTGTGCGTACGTGCCCCCGAGGCCGAGTGCACTTGCAGTGCCGATGGTACCGATTCCAGCGAGTGCCTTCCGTCGTGACAGCGTGATTTTGCTGCCGGTGTCTTTGTCAGACATGTTGTGGGGTGGTTCGCCCGCTTTGTCCGGGTCGAACGCAATCATGACCACCACAGGATGGGTATTAGATAATCGCCGAAATATATGGGAAACAAGTCATTCAGCACTGTTGAACCGCCTATTGACGCTGACAACCGGTGGTTTGCGATCGGTAGCGACTTTCTACGCGCTTCAAATTCTGTCGACACGGTCGGACAACGTGTTCGTTCCGAGATCGATCTTTCAAGCCTCAAATGACTGTTATTCTACGGATACAACTGTTGTTAGGACGTTTCTAACCAATATTATCCGGTAGGTAACAAGCATCTAAAGTACGTAAATATATCATTAACTAACAGTTTGTCTCCACTATTCTTTGTCAGTACATATGATGAATCGAGAGACCACACAGGGGGTTTGACAGATGTCTGTCTCACGAACACAGTTGGAGCTCAGTGAAAAACAAATCCACAACGTGCTTCGGAACAACCGACGCCGAAAAGTGCTGCAGCAGCTCCAGCGTAACGTCGGCACCCTCACGGTACGAGAGCTCTCAGAGGCTATCGCCGAGGCCGAAACCGGGAAATCACCGCCACCGCGGAACATCCGTGACAGCGTCTACAACTCGCTGAACCAGACACACCTCCCGAAGCTGGACGCGCTGGGAATTCTTGAGTACGATCAACACCGAAAAACGGTGTCGGTCCAACCGGGTGCCAGACAAGTGTCATTATATATGGAGGTCGTCACCCCCTACGGGATCACGTGGGCCGAATATTATCAGCTCCTGCTGTTGACTGCGCTCCTCGCGGTCATCGCCGCTGAAATCGGGGCCCCGCTGTTTTCGGCCATCTCTCCGCTGTTGGTGTGTTCGCTGTTTCTCGTCGTCCTCGGTGGCTCCACCGCCTATCGGCTCTGGTCCCGGCGGTGGGTGTATCTCCAGCACCTCCTCTCGTGAGCGGTGCTCGATCCGTCTCCTACTCGTCGATCTCCTCGTGTTTGACTGTGTCCGTCCGGTGATCCGCTTCGACGGCTTCGAGTGCCGCGCTCACCGCGAGGACGGTCTCGTCGGCGTAGCGTCGGCCTACTACTTGGAGCCCGACTGGATGGCCCGCCTCGGTAGTACCGACAGGCACGGACGCGGCGGGATGACCGGTAATGTTGAACGGCCACGTCAGCATCGCGTCCCACTCCATCGGCCCGAGGTCCTCGTGGAGGTCGAACCCGCTGCGGGCGATAGTTGGCGTGACGAGAACCTCGTGGGTCGCCAGCACCGACTGAACCGCGTCGAACAGTCGAGTCCGGACGATCCCTGATAGTTCGACATCGGTTGTCTCGTATTCCTGTCCCACCTCGATCAGCGCTAGTAGGCTGTTGCTAACGTCGTCCGGATGGGCTGCCAGGTCGACTCCCATCGTCTCGCGCACCTGTTCGACTGTGCCCAACATTGCCGTGGTGAACGTCGCCCCAACAGCGTCGCTGAGTTCGGCCATCGAACAACCGTGGTCGACCGAGACTTCCTCGACGGTGGCTCCGGCGGCCTCGAAGCCTGGGAGTGCGTCCTCGACGACCCTCTGTACGGCCGGGTCGACCTCGAAGACGCCGAGGTCCGGCGAGTAGGCAATGGCTACTTGGTCGATTGGCCGGTCGACCGCATCTTGAAACTCGATGTCGACGGGGACGCTTCCCGGATCGGATGGATGGGGGCCAGCGACGACATCGAGCATGAGCGCCGCGTCCGCGACAGTGCGGCCGAGCGGGCCGAGTGCGGTGTGGTGTCGTTTGGTACCGAAAGCATTGGGACGGGAGTCGATAGGAACCAGCCCGTAGGAGGGTTTCATGCCGAAGACGCCACAGCAAGCGGCGGGAATACGGATCGAACCGCCCGCGTCGCTCCCGGTTGCGAGGGCCGCCAGTCCCCCGCCGACCGCCGCGGCGCTGCCACCGGAGGAGCCACCGGCGTTGCACGACCGGTCGACCGGCGAGGCGGTCGCACCCACGAGTTCGTTCTGGGTGAGTCCCTTGTGGCCCAATTCAGGTGTGTTCGTTTTGCCCAGTACGATGGCTCCGGCGGCTTCCAGTCGGTCGACCAGAAGGCTGGTTCTGGGGGCTTCGAAGTCGGCAAACAGCCGCGAGCCGAAGGTGTGGCGAACGCCTTCCTTCATCGCTCGCAGATCCTTGAGCGCGATCGGGACGCCGTGGAGCGGGCCGACATCGTCATCGCGGTCGAGGGCGGCCTCGGCCTCGCGGGCCGCCTCCCGCGCCGACTCCTCGATGACAGTGACGTAGGCGTTGAGCGAGTCGTCTTCGGCGGCGATTCGGTCGAGGTAGGCGTCGACTACTTTTATAGGTGAGAGGACCCCGGCTCGGATTCGGTCGGCCAACCGCGTTGCTGGCAGCTTCCAGACTGGTGGATGGTGGTCGCTCATTGTTCCTCGACAACGCTGTCGAGTGCATCGAGTGTTTCGTCGACGAGTGTCGACACGAGTTCCTCGGCGGGCAGTACCGCCTCCGTCAGCCCGACGCTCTGTCCGGCATACAGCGGTAGTGCTTCGACTGCCCCCTCGGTTTCAGGGACGGCAAGCGAATCCTCGTACCGTCGAATCGACGATCCGTCGGCGGCTCGTGCAACGACCTCGCCTGCTCTCGGACGGTCGGTTTCGGGTCGACCTGCCGCTTGCCACTCTCGCCATGCGCCAGCCGCCCCCAGCGTGAGTGCCGCGGCGATGCCACGACCGTCCGCGATGCCGCCCGCAGCGACGACCGGTGTCTCGGGGATGGCGTCGACCACGCGCGGGACCAGCGGTAGTGTCGCCACCTCGCTTTGGACGTGGCCGCCAGCCTCCCAGCCTTGGGCGACGACGATGTCGACGCCTGCCTCGACGGCCGCTGTCGCCTCCTCGGCACTGCCGACTGTCTGGAGGACCGTCCCGCCGTAGTCGTGGATCTCGTCGATGTAGGGTTCGGCGTCTCCGAAGGAAAACGAGACCACCTCGACGCCCGTCTCCTGACAGATCTCGACGTGGGTTTCGGTCGGGATGGCTTTGGCCTCGGGGTCGACGACGATGTTGACCCCGAAGACGCCATCGGTCCGGCGGCGTGTCTCGGCGATCGCCGCCCGTGTCGAGGCTTCGTCCCGCCATGTAATCGCCAGCATACCTAATCCGCCCACGCTGGCAACGGCGGCTGCCAGTTCGGGGCAACTCGCGGAGCCGATCGGGGCCTGGACGAGCGGCGCGGTTACGCCGAGTCGCTCGGTGAGCGCGGTTTCTAACTGCGGCATACGCTGTCGTGGTGTAGCTCATCCAACGTGATAGCTATTGAGGGCATGCGTACCACCGTTTACCACGGTATTTACGCCGACGGTTACTTACCACCCGAACCAGCCGACCAACACTGGTTTCGGCGGGCCTAAAAACCGAAGCTGTTATCACTATTTAGGCCAGCCTAAAAACATCCGGTGGCAGTCCAGTATCACGGATACCGACGCGACAAGACACACTCCACCCTCACCCATGATCGGCACGACACTCTCCGACATCCGCCGCCACATCGAATCGCTCGCCGCCCGGAACGGCGACTACTACCTGATCTGTGGCCGCACCGGTGACCGCCCGGTCCCCGCCGACGGGCTGGCCTTCGACTGTCGACCGACTGCGCGGGCCGCGGCCACCGCGACCGAGCAGTACCGCACGGCGCTGCGCCGCTACGACCCACAGCTCCCCTGCTACGACGTGATCGTCTGTCAGCGGTCGGCGGCCGTCCGGTCGCCCGAGGACACCGAGTGTCGACTCGCCGCAGAGGCGTCGACCGTCGACTTCTGTCATACCGTCGCCGGGGTCGTCTTCGAGACGATCGCCGACTCGCCGCACGGAACCCTCCAGAGTGCGATCATGGACCGGTATCTCGCGCTCGCCGAGACGATCGCCCACCCCGACGAGTTGTGTCTCCGGCTCATCGAGGCCATCGCCACCGAACTCGACGCCCGGCTTTCGCCCGGTGAGCAGGCCGAGATCCTCCGCGCGGCGGCCGAGCGGCTCTCGACGCCGACTCCGCCGCCCACCGCCGCGAGCACTGACCCCCTCGAAACCGCCCTCGACAGCCTCCAGTCGGTGTCGATGCTCGAAACCTACACTCTTGACTGCCAGTCGGTTCGCTGTGCGTCGACTCGCTGGGCGCTCACTCTCGAGGACTATTCGCTGGGGAGTCACGACCGTGTGGTTACCCTCCCGCTGGTCGTCGAATGCTTCCGGCGACTGTCGGCGGTCGACCTCCGCATCTCCGGCGTCGAACGGGTGGCCACCACCCCGCCGTCGTGGCAGCTCACGATCACGGCGACGGCTGACGGATCGGGCGGCCCACTGAGCGTCGTCGACGCGGGGGCACCATGACCGTCCCGAAACCGCCGGCCGAGCTCTCGCTTGACGATGTCCGTCGGCTGGTCGACGACGAGCAGGCCCACATCGACGAGAAGCTGACGGCGTTCGACCGCTTTGCTGACGGCGTCCGCCGACTGCCGACTGATTCCCCGTTGCCGTCGGGTCGGTCGACGCGCATGACACCCACTGCAACCCCACCCCACCATCGCCAGTCGTCGACTACCTGCTGCCGGACGGTGGGTCGATGAGCGACGCCGCACAGTATCTATTGGTCGTCCACCAACTCGCCGGCCCGACCGGCGAGTCGGTCGCCTCGGGGCAAGTCGCCGATGAACTCGGCCGGTCGCCGTCGTCGACGACTGAGATGCTCCAGCGGCTCGCCGACCAAGGGTTGGTCGACTACAAGCCCTACAATGGAACACGGCTCACCGACGCGGGCCGCGAGCGCGCGGTCGAACTCCAGGAGTCGTATCTGGTGTTACGTCGCTTTTTCGACGACGTGTTGGATCTCGACGATCCCGACGCCGAGGCGTTCGAACTGGCAGGATCAGTGAGCCCGT
>Ga0209937_1000418_pt1 | contig 13920 bp, 11 predicted proteins | sample SalPon1_B_H2O_MG_FD_185699 | JGI IMG/M metagenome (GOLD analysis project Ga0209937, IMG submission 185699) | Salt pond water microbial communities from South San Francisco under conditions of wetland restoration - Salt Pond MetaG R1_B_H2O_MG... | ecosystem: Environmental > Aquatic > Non-marine... | reverse complement strand
TAATGTCGTCGAACATCGCATCTATTTCTTCGACGCAACGCAAATCCGCCCGATAGTACCTTGCTTTAGGTGCTCCGCGGCTTTCTAGCTCTTTCATAAGGCCCTGAGCTGGCTCAGATTCTGGCTGGTGTATATCGTGTGCGACGATGGAATGCCCTTGGTCAGCGAAGGACTCGCAGACCGCACGACCGATGCCTCCAAGGGCACCGGTAACTAGCACAGTACGATGTACTGGCTGTTTTGGCATGGTTCCATCACTCCTCATCGTCATGCATCACTCGTAAGGATGCTGGCATAGTTGGCAACAGCCAAGCCACCCATATTGAATACGGCCCCTAGCTTTGCACCGGGAATCTGGCACCCACCTGCCTCCTCAAGTAGCTGCCTGGCCGCCATGACATGCATGGAAACACCAGTGGCGCCGACCGGATGTCCCTTCGATTTGAGCCCGCCGGAGGGGTTGATAGGTAGACGCCCATCTTTCATCACCCAGCCTTCATTGATGGCACGGAAACCTTCTCCATAAGGAGTTAATCCCATGCTCTCATAGATCATCAACTCTGCAATGGTGAAGCAGTCGTGCACTTCAGCAAAAGAGAGGTCGTTAAGAGTAATGGCTGCATTTGAGAGTACCTGATGCCAAGCTCGTGAGGCCCCCTCAAATACCAGAGGATCACGCTTACTCATGGGCATGAAGTCGGTCACCTGCGTCCGAGCCAGGAAGCGTACCTTCTTTATTGCCGACGGGGTCGCCCGATCAGAGGTCAATACAAGTGCTGCTGCACCATCTGAGACTGGCGAGCAGTCGGTACGCTTTAACGGGCCGGCCACCACAGGATTCTTCTCTGAGGCTGCATGGCAGAATTCGACGCCAAAGTCCTTCTGCAACTGTGCAAAGGGATTATGTACACCGTTAGCATGGTTTTTGGCAGCAATGCGAGCCAGCTCTAATGACTTGTCTCCGTAGGCGCCGAAATACCTCTCAGCTACATCAGCAAATACACCCGCAAAGCCAGCCTTGAGGCCTAGGCTCTCGGGTTGGTAACTGGCTCCCAGTAGACCCTTCGCGATTCGAGGTGCATCGGCATCTGTCATCTTTTCCACGCCGATGACTAGTACCCTATCTGCTAACCCTCCCTCGATCAGGTTGATGCCCTGATGAATGGCTGCTGAACCACTAGCGCAGGCATTCTCTACTCTGGTGGCGGGTTTGAATCTCAGTTCAGGGTGAGCGTTGAGAATCAGCGAAGCTGGAAACTCTTGGTCGCACATACCACTGTTGAAGTTGCCAACATATATGACATCGATTTCCTCGGCAGAAATGCCAGACGATTTCAATGCTTCGGCCGCGGCTGCGGCAATAAGCTCCTCTGCAGACTGAGGAAGCTTGCCGAATTTGGTATGTCCGGTTCCAATAATATTGGTTTTCATCGTACTGCCTCTTGATTCGTGTTCTGTTAGAGCAAAGTTCTCAGTTCTGTCTTGAGAATCTTGCCATAGGCATTTTTGGGAAGCTCTTCCATGAGCCGGTAATACTTTGGTCGTTTGAAACGAGCCATGTTTTCCACGCAGAAGCTGTCGAGATCATCCTCAGTTGTCTCGGCAGAGCTAACAACAAAGGCAACCACTATCTCGCCCCAGTCAGCGTCTCGCTGTCCTACGACGGAGACTTCTCTTACGCCTGGGCACTTCAAGAGTATTTCTTCTACTTCCCTTGGGTAGATGTTGGTGCCCCCGCTTATGATCACGTCTTTCAAGCGGTCGGTCAGGTATAGGAATCCTTTTGCATCCAGATGTCCTACATCTCCCGTTCTTAGCCAGCCGTCGACCAAGGTCTCGCGAGTCGCCTCTTGGTTTGCCCAGTACCCCTCCATGACAATGTCCCCGCGTACACACACCTCGCCATCCTGCCCGTCAGGCAAGAAGGTGCCATCTTCAGCCCGGATTGCCAGTTCAAGCTGAGGGTGTGGTTGGCCCACCGGGAGTATCTGAGTACCGTCTGCCCCAACGCCAGAAATGTTCTCTTTCAAGGAACGGTGCTGGTTTCGATTAAGGTAGGTAATTGTCATCGGGCTCTCGCCTTGGCCGTAAACCTGTGCCAAGCAGTATCCAAAGACGTCGAGTGCGTCATTAAGGTCCTTGGCGTACATGGGACCACCACCATAGGTTATGGTCGCAAGGTTCTCGACGGCCAATGGCTGGTCGCTGGTCATCAGATAATCCACTACTCGCCTTACCATGGTCGGCGCCAAGAATATTGAAAGTTTTTCGTGGGCATTAACCGTGGCTACAAAATTCTCGGGCGTGAATTTGATAGGTTCAGGTATGAGATTGGCACCCCCGACCATCAAAAATGGTAGGAGATAGAGCCCCGAGCCGTGAGACATTGGTGCGAAATGGACTAATGTGTCACGCTCTCCAATTGAATCAATGCCAATGAGGTAGCTGCTGGACATAGCAGATAAGTTCAGGTGGCTAAGTGTGGCGCCCTTAGGTTTTCCGGTCGTTCCGCTGGTATAAAAGATCCATGCGGGATCCCTTGATTCTCTAAAGCGATGTCGAACCAGGGTGGATCCTAGCCCTTCAACAGATATTGTCGGCTGTAGGACTTTGGTACCTTCTAAATTGCTTGCAATATCGTCTCGGTCGGTGAAGACGACCTGAGCCTCGCTGTTGCCTAGAATGTAATTTACTTCGGGTGTTGTAAGCTTGTAGTTGATGGGAACTGCCACCAAGCCTGCGTACCAGATTCCGCACAGCAGCTCGATGTATTCAGGTGAGTTTGGCAGGAATATTGCTACGCGGTCGCCGGGTTGCAACGCCATGCGCTCCTGTAAGTACGCCCCAATCCTCCTCGCCTTGTCATCCAAGCTGGCATAGGTATGAGCCACCGTGGTGCCCACCAGGACGGCAGTTCTTTCGGGGAATTTCTTGGAGTTGACTTCCAGGTAGTTTGCCACATTCAAGGTAAGCTTCTCCTGAGGTGATTATTATTACAACCTAGGTTAGGTGCGCTCACTACCTATCGATATACGTAGTACTACCAATCTGTCTAGGTAAAAGCGTAAGCTTCCCCGTCAAGCGGACAGTTTGAAAGTAGACACTTCGCCGGTTATCTGCCGCCGGAATTCCGCCGGCGATATTCGCCCGAGCGAGTCATGGGGTCGCTCCTCGTTTTGATACGGTCCACCATCAATGCTTAAGAAAATATGTTAGATTGCAAAGCTTTATTGAGGAGTTATGCGCTCTCAGTAGCTTCTATATAAAATCGACTTTTGCTCCTACATGGTATAAGGAAGCCAAGTGGATAGTAAAGGAATGGAGAATAGAATCGCGATCGTGACGGCTTCCATCAATATGAACCATGATGCACCTGAGAAAACATCCGTGAGCGATATGTCTTCATCTAAGCCTGCGATAACATAGACGTTTAGTCCTATCGGCGGTGTGATCAAGCCTATCTCACACATCTTAATAGCAAGGATGCCGAACCAGATAGGGTCAAACCCAAGGCCAGTTACCACTGGGAAAAGGATGGGAAGAGTGATAACAAGCATAGAAAATGCATCGAGAAACATGCCCATCGGGATATAAATGATCAGTATCAACGCGATGATCAAGGTGGCTGGAAGAGGCAGGTCAATGACCAGCGAAGAGACCATTTGCGGGACTTGTATTAAACTAAGAAAGAAGCTGTAGATACCGGCCCCGAGCATGGTCATCATTATCATCACAGTAGTATTGATGGCATCTCGTGATGAACTGGCAATGGCTTTGAGCTTACTGGAAAAGTCTTGCTTCGAGGTGAGCAGGAAAAGAACTGATGCCACAGCTCCTAACGAAGCTGCCTCAGTCGGTGTCGCCCAGCCTGTATAGATGCTCCCGAGCACCACGAAGATAAGCGCTAACAGCTTCCAAGCATGTCCAAGCGACCTCAAGCGCTGGCCCCAGTCAAATTTTTCTCCCTTAGGGCACATTGATGGCTTGTGGGCGGATATGAGAAGTACACCCAGCACAAAGACCAAAACAGAAATGGCACCAGGTATCACCCCTGCAACCAGCATTCGCCCAGCAGAAACCTCGGTGAGAGCAGCATAAAAGACCAGTAGAACGCTTGGCGGTATTAGTACGCCGAGAACACCGCCTGCTGCTACGCAGCCGGCAGAAAGTCGCTTGTCATATCCTGCTTTCTTCATCTCAGGCAGGGAGATAGACCCTACCGTTGCGGCCGTAGCTACACTGGATCCAGAGGTGGCTGAGAAACCCGCACAAGTTAGAATTGTTGATACCGCAAGACCTCCGGGTAAATGTCCGCACCAGCGTTTGGCTACGTGGAACAGAGATTTCCCTACCCCAGCATATAACGCAAAATTTCCCATAATAATGAAAAGGGGTATGACGGTGAGGAGATATGCAGCAGTCTCATCAAATGCAAAGTTCTGAAGCAAGCTGTAGACGTACGTCATATCTTGAACAAACAGGATACCTATCATTCCTGCCATTCCAATAGCTGCAAATACTGGGATGCCAAGCCCCATAAATATAAATATCAGAAGGACGGATAGCAGTCCTAGCACCATGGGATTAGCCATTGGTCTTTCCTAGTGCGGAATTGAAAGAGATAATGGCATGTAAGGACATCTGTAAACAAGCGAGCGACAGGCCTAAAGCTACTACTATTTTCACCCACCAAATTGGCATTTGAATAATGCCCCATCGAAATTCACGGTCAAGAAAAGAGCTGTAGGCTCCTTCGATAGTGGGAATACTCAGAAAAAATAAAAAGATCGCGGCAAAGGACCATGCTAAGCCCTCCCATGCCAGCCGTACCCGTTGAGGCTTTCTGTAACCCACCAGAGAGACCCGGATGTGCTTGTTGTCTCGTTGTGTCCAGAGGAGGCCAAGGTAAACAATAATGGCCATGGAAATCTCTGAGAACTCATAAACACCTGGCAAGGGAAAATTAAAGAGGCTTCGGGATGTAGCATCCAGCGCGGTAGACAGCATCATGAATATCATCGCTGAAACCGCTATGAAACCTGCAGCATTAGATAGCCAGGCCTCTGTTTTTCTAAGATGACCTAACATATCTCACTCTCGAAAAATTGTTGAGAGCAGGAAGGCGTATTGCCTTCCTGCCACAGAGGCCAGTTGAGTTGGCGATATGCTAGGACATGTCTTGATAGATTTCGAAGGGTGTTTTCAGAGAGCCGCTACTGTCGTGACGTTTAATTGCCTCGTCTTCGATAGATATCATTTCACTGCCATCGATCCCAGCTTGGCTTGCTACGTTCTCGACCCAGCTGTTGACTTGCTCAGGCTGAACCAAATTAGCAGCTCGCTCAATTTCAGAGTAATCCCATTTCGAGAACTGTGCGCCCTCATCAAGCGCTGTGCGCACGCGATCCTCGGCGATCCCCGCATAGATTTCACGATACTTACCTTGATAGATCTCGTCGGCTAGTTCATTTGCAACGGTCTTCACCTCATCTGGCAGTGCATTCCAGGCATCGATGCCGATGACCGTGGCTGATGGAGCATGCGGGCCGGAGCCTATCTCAGTAATATAAGGTGCAGGCTCATGCAGGGCATAACTGATAGCCGTGATGAAGTCGAAACCGAAAGCACCATCAAGAACGCCACGCTCGAGAGAAGAGTAGACCTCTGGAGCAGCCATAGGAACCGCACGACCACCAAGGCTCTCGACGACATCAGTGCCTACACCGTAGCCACGAATACGTTTGCCCTTGAGGTCTTCCATGCTCTTGATCGGTTCACGGGTTATCAGCGGGCAGTAGTACCAGTTTGTCCAATACAGGACCTTAGCCTTGTGGCGTGATTCCCATTCCTGGCGCAGAGGTTCATAATTGTCGTAGACGTCACGACAAACCCTGAGCAGCGCATCGGCGCGGTCCATCTTGTAGTACCACTCAAGGCCTCGCGTAACGGGAAGGTCACTCTGGTAATAGCCAGGAGAGATCAAAGAGATTTCAGAGATGTTGTTCTTGATTGCATTAAGGTGGGCGCCTGCCTTGTTCAGGGATTGCGCCCAGTAGTATTCGATTTCAACGGCACCATCCGTGCGCTTAACCAATTCGTCTAAAAACCAGCGATCGAGTACTGAAGGAGATGCATGCTCAGTTACATATGAATCATACTTAAGTCGCTGCGCAGATTGAGCAAACGCGAGGTTGGGCATCGTAGTCAGTGTCATGACGCCGCCCACCGAAACCGCACTTAGCTTGAGAAATTCTCTTCTCTTCATTGTCATCTTGCACTCTCCTGGCATTATCAATAATTCTTATTTTGCCCGCCTTACGGCTGGGGCACTTGTCGCATCAAGGCTAGATATCCGAGGCTTGCCTCTGTGCCTCATAGCGGATGTCCAGCTCACAATTCATCCTAGTTACTTCACCTACCTACCGGTATACGTAGTACTACGTATAAGGCTAAGGGGCTAAGCTACGCTGTAATGGTAATCCCCCCAAAAAATGATCGAGGTGATGAGTGGAATTTTGTACCCTACCAAGGACAGGAGTTTCCACATGCGTAGATCACGGTTCACCGACAGCTAGATCATGGCGGTGCTCAAGCAGGCTGAGGCGGGAGTACAGGTCCCGGACCTCTGCCGCGAGCACGGCATCAGCAGTGCGACGTTCTATAAGTGGCGCTCAAGGTTTGGCGGCATGGATACATCGATGATGAATCGGCTCAAGGAGCTCGAGGATGAGAACCGGCGGCTAAAGAAGATGTACGCCGAGGAGCGGCTTAAGTCGGATCTGCGCCAGGAGGCCCTTGAGGGAAAGTGGTAAGGCCATCTCATCGCCGTGAGATGGCCCGAAAGGCAGTCGCAGCCGGCCGCTGTAGTATCCGGCTTGCCTGCCAGGCCTTTTCCATCAGCGAGACCTGTTATCGGTATAGGGCAAAGCTTAAGCACGAGAATGCGGTGATTGCCGACTGGTTGGTTCGCTTGACTCACAATCACCGCAACTGGGGCTTTGGGCTGTGCTACCTATACCTTCGCAACGTCAAAGGGTTCGGCTGGAACCACAAGCGCGTATATCGCATTTACCGATCGCTTGAGCTCAACCTGCGGATCAAGCCGAAGAAACGCCTGATCCGGGAGAAGCCCGAGCCGCTTGCGGTGCCGGAGGCTGTAAACCAAAGCTGGTCGATGGACTTTATGCACGATCAGCTATCGGATGGACGGACCTACCGGCTTTTCAACGTCATCGATGACTACAACCGTGAAGGGCTGATCATTGATGCCGACTTCTCGCTACCGGCTGAACGAGTCATCCGCTCCCTGGAGCAGCTCATCGAGTGGCGAGGCAAGCCGCAGGCTATTCGCTGCGACAACGGCCCGGAATACGTCAGCCACAAGCTCATTGCGTGGGCAAAGAAACAGCGCATAGACATCAACTATATCCAACCCGGAAAACCGCAGCAGAATGCCTACGTAGAGCGCTACAACCGAACAATCCGTTATGACTGGCTGAGCCACTATTTGTTCGAATCAATCGCCGAAGTCCAAGACTTTGCCACCCGATGGCTATGGACTTACAACAATGAACGACCGAATATGGCACTTGGCGGCATAACCCCGAAACAGAAGATGGTTATGGCCGCCCGATATACTCTACTTATCGCCCCGGTTATAAATGGGGGGAATACCTTCAGTTATTGCGCTTCCGTTTTGTAGCAGTGCAGCAGCAAATACGATTAGAAACAGACTGTTAGATGTTGCTGCGTTGTATTCAATGCTGAGTACAGCACACTACAAGCGGGCAACGTGATATAGCAATAACTATATTACGTCTAGGTATGATGATTAGCGCCGAAGATGCACTAAATCATTGAATATACTGGAAAAAATTTGGTGGGCGGTGCTGGGATCGAACCAGCGACCCCTGCCGTGTGAAGGCAGTGCTCTCCCGCTGAGCTAACCGCCCAACCGAGGCGCAAGTCTAGAAACTCCCCCGTGGGGTGTCAACGCGGCGTCTGAATGGCGTTTGGCCGGGCGCGGCTGGCCGATCACCCTTGGCACTGGCTACACTAGGGCGTTTTTATTCACCGAAGGCTGTCATGACCGTTACCACTCGCTTTGCGCCTAGTCCCACTGGCTTCCTGCACATTGGTGGTGCCCGCACGGCGCTGTTTTGCTGGCTTTATGCCCGGCGTCACGGCGGACGCTTCGTATTGCGCATCGAGGACACCGATCTGGAGCGCTCCACCCCTGAAGCCATCAACGCCATTCTTGAGGGGTTGAGCTGGCTGGGTCTGGACTATGACGAGGGACCGCTCTATCAAACGCACCGTTTTGAGCGGTATCGGGCGGTTATTGACCGCATGCTCGAGGAGGGCACCGCCTACCGCTGTTACTGCTCGAAGGAGCGACTGGAAGGGCTGCGGGCTGATCAGCAGGCGCGCAAGGAAAAACCCCGCTACGACGGGCGCTGCCGGGAACTGACCGAGCCGCCGGCGGATGCCGAGGGCCAGCCGGTTATCCGTTTTCGCCAGCCCCATGAGGGGCATACGGTGGTCAATGATCGCGTCAAAGGGAAGGTGATTTTTGACAATGCCGAGCTGGATGACCTGATCATTGCCCGCGGGGATGGCACACCCACCTATAACTTCGTCGTGGTCGTGGATGATATGGACATGGAGATCACCCACGTGATCCGCGGGGATGATCATCTCAATAACAGCGCCCGGCAGAGCAATATCTTAAAAGCCCTGGCCGTCGAGCCGCCGGTCTATGCGCACGTGCCAATGATTCTGGACGAGGCGGGCAAGAAGCTGTCCAAGCGCACGGGTGCGGCCAGCGTGACGGACTACCGCGATGCCGGCTATCTACCGGAGGCCGTCATTAACTACCTGGTGCGCCTTGGCTGGGCCCATGGCGATCAGGAGGTCTTTACCCTCGATGAGATGATCGAGTACTTCGATATTGCGGATATCAACCACTCGGCCTCCAGTCTGAATCCCTCCAAGCTGGACTGGTTGAATCAGCACTACATGAAGACGCTGCCAGCGGCGCACGTAGCGCGTCACCTTGCGGGGCATCTCGGCGCGCTGGGAATTGACCCCGGTGCTGACGGTGCACCGGATATCGAGTCCATCATCGAGGCCCAGGCAGAGCGGAGCAAGACCCTGGTGGAGATGGCCGAGAACAGCCGTTTTTTCTACGAGATGCCGGCGCACTATGACGAAAAGGCCGCGCGGAAGCATCTCGCCGGGGCCGGTCCCATTCTCGAAGCCCTGGTCGGCGCGCTGGAGGCCCTGGAGCACTGGCGGGCCGAGGATATTCACCAGGCGGTGGTGGGCGTGGCCGAGGAGCACGAGCTCAAGATGGGTAAAGTGGCGCAACCCCTGCGTGTGGCCGTGTCGGGCGGGCCGGTGTCACCGCCCATCGATGCCACGCTGGTCCTGCTCGGGCGCCAGACGACGCTTGCGCGCATCAACCGCGCCGCGGAATGGGCGGCGGCTCAGGACGGCGCTTGACAGGGCAGGGTGCGGTTTCTAGACTGCGCGTCTTGCCGAAAAGGGGCCATAGCTCAGCTGGGAGAGCGCCTGCATGGCATGCAGGAGGTCGGCGGTTCGATCCCGCCTGGCTCCACCATCTCCTTATTGACGATAACCGGCGAACTGCCTATTATCCGGCGTCTGCCTAGCCAACGTCCCCATCGTCTAGCCGGCCTAGGACACCACCCTTTCAAGGTGGCGACACGGGTTCGAATCCCGTTGGGGACGCCATTTTCTCGCCTGCTTCACACTCCTGTCACATGCGCCGGGCAACAATCCGCCAAACGCACACAGGAGAACCATCATGGGCGCGGAAGCATCTGCACTGGCTGTGACGCTGCGCGGGGCCGAATTCCATCGCATAATCAGCGATGAGGGGCGCCTGAAAATGCTTACCAGCCTGCATGAGGCCGGTGAGCTGGATGCCGAAGAGCTGGCGGCCGCCCTGGCCCTGGAAATTACCGAGACGCGACGGTCTCTGGGAGAGCTCACGGCCTCCGGCCTGCTCGCTGAGCGCCGTGAGCGGTTTCGCATCCACTATCGATTGGCGGATGGCCTGCCGGCCTGGGTGACCATCGCCCTCGGCGCCGCGCGGCACTAAACCCCGGGCAACCCGGCAAGCGCCATGGACTGCTCTGCGGCGCTCGTCTCTTCTTCCTTCAGATGGCCGGCGAGGTAGTCGGTGTAGGCTTGCATGTCAAAGTGGCCGTGGCCGCAGAGATTGAACAGCAGCGCCTTTGACTCACCGGATTCCCGGCAGGCAATGGCCTCATCCATTGTCGCCTTAACGGCATGGTTCGCCTCGGGCGCTGGGATAATGCCCTCTGCCCGGGCAAATGCCAGTCCGGCGGCAAAGCACTCGAGCTGCCCGTAGGATCGCGGCTGAATATAGCCCAGGTCGGTCAGGTGGCTGATCTGCGGCGCCATGCCGTGATAGCGCAGCCCGCCTGCATGAAAGCCGGGCGGCACGAAGCCAGATCCGAGCGTGTGCATCTTGGTCAGCGGCGTGAGATGCCCGGTATCGCCCCAGTCATATGCGAATTTGCCTTTGGTGAGCGTGGGGCAGGAGGCCGGTTCGACAGCAATGAAGTCCGTCTCCGGGCCGCCGCGCAGACGCTCGCCGAGGAACGGGAAGGCAATACCGGCAAAGTTAGAGCCACCCCCGGTGCAGCCGATGACCTTGTCCGGGTAGTCATCGAGCATGTCGAGCTGACGCATCGCCTCCAGACCCGAGACAGTCTGATGCAGCAGAACATGATTCAATACGCTCCCGAGCGCGTACTTGGTGTCATCCCGCTGCACGGCGAGTTCGACCGCTTCGCTGATGGCAATCCCCAGACTGCCTGTTGAATCCGGATGCTCGGCGAGGACCGCTCGACCGGCCGCCGTCAGTGTGCTGGGGCTGGCAATGCACTGGGCCCCGAAGCTCTCCATGAACGCGCGGCGGTACGGCTTTTGATGGAAGCTGACATTGACCATGAACACTTCAATGTCCAGACCAAACATGGCCCCAGCCAGGGCAAGCGATGATCCCCACTGCCCGGCGCCTGTCTCGGTGGTGATGCGCTTGACGCCTTCAGCCTGGTTATAGAATGCCTGGGCAACCGCCGTATTCGGCTTATGACTGCCAGCAGGGCTGATGCCCTCGTATTTATAGTAGATCCGGGCGGGCGTATTCAGGGCTTTTTCCAGGCGACGGGCCCGATACAGCGGTGATGGGCGCCATTGGCGATAGACATCACGCACCGGCTCGGGGATGTCCACGTCGCGCTCGGTGCTCATCTCCTGTTCAATGACCGCCCTCGGAAACAGCGGCGCAAGGTCGTCCGGGCCCACCGGCTCATGGGTCACCGGATGGAGTACCGGGGCCAGCGGAACAGGCAGATCGGCGTTGATGTTGTACCAATGCCGAGGCAGTTCAGACTCTGGCAGGACGGTTTTTACGCTCTCACTCATGTTCGGGGCGCCTCACAAAAAACAGAATACGCCCAGAATATCACCCCCCGGCTACGGACGGACCAGGGCATGGGCGATGGTGTTGTGCCGGGCGATCAGTGCCCCGAGGTCATGACCGAGTAATTCACCCGCCTGGACGCGCACCTCGCCGCCAATGACGACCAGGTCGGCTCGTACCGGGGGGCAAAATACCAGGGCGGCCAGGGGGTCATGGACGGCACCCCCGGCCATCTCAAGGGCATCGAGTCGATAGCCGGCAATGTCAGCGGCCATGCCGGGTGCGAGCTCACCGATGTCGTGGCGGCCGAGCAGGCTGGCCCCACCACGGGTTGCCAGCGTCAAGGCCTGCTCGGCGCTCATGGCCGCCGCCCCTTGATTGACTCGCTGGAGCAGCATCGCCTGACGGGTCTCCGCGAGGAGATGCCCACCATCATTGGAGGCCGCGCCATCCACCCCGATGCCAACCGGCACGTCGCGGGCCAGCATGGCCCGAATGGGTGCAATGCCGTTGCCCAGTCGCATGTTTGAGCACGGGCAGTGAGCAACGCCGCAGCCGCTCATGCCCAGTCGTACGATCTCTGGCTCGGAAAGGGTGATCATGTGCGCAAACCAGACATCCTCGGCAAGCCAACCAAGTGCCTCGATATGCGCCAGGGGTGTCTTGCCCAACTGTTCGAGGCAAAACGCGTGTTCATCCTGGCCCTCGGCGAGGTGGGTGTGGAGTCTGACGCCATGGGATCGTGCCAATGCCGCTGTCTCCCGCATGAGCGTTTCACTGACCGAATAGGGTGAGCAGGGGGCGAGCACCACTTGCAGGAAACTCCCGGCTGAGGGGTCATGGTAGCGCTGAATGACTCGCTCGCTGTCTTTGAGTACCTGCTGCTCATCCTCGGCAACGGCATCCGGCGTGAGGCCACCATCGGAGGCTCCAATCGTGGTCGACCCGCGGGCCACATGAAAACGCAGGCCCATTGCCTGCATCGCCTCAACCTGGTCATCGACCGCGCAGCCATTCGGCCACAGGTAATTGTGATCTGCGGTGGTGGTGCAACCGCTGAGCAATAGCTCGGCCGCGCGGATCTGCGTGGCGATTTGCAGCGCCTCGGGCGTCGCTGTCGACCAAATCGGGTTGTGGGTTTTCAGCCAGTCCATCAGTCCGGCGTCCTGCCCACTGGGTAACGCCCGGGTGAGACATTCCAGGAAATGGTCATGGGTGTTGACGAGCCCGGGTATCAGGACCAGACCACGCGCATCAATGCACTCGAGGCCGTCGGTGTTGATTTCAGAGGCTGGGCCCATCTCCGCGATGAACCCGTCCCGGACGATCATGCTCGCGTCGGGTAGCGCGGGTGCCGCGCCGCCCGGGTTGATGATCCAGCTGGCGTTGACGATGGCTCGGTCTGTCATGGGTCGCTACCTTGCCGATGCACTCGCTCCAGCATCGCACATCCCGGGTCGGTGCGTGTGCCTTGAATCCCCGCCTGGCCGCCTCCATTTCTGCTGTATTCGCACCGGGATTTCCCCGTTGGCATGGAGGTTTTGATGAATACGGTTGATACCGAGACGGAAAACCACGACGGCGCACAAAGCGAGGCCACCCTTTCCCCATCCCGCAGCCTGGTGATCCCCAAGCTGCCGGATGATGCGCTGATTCTGCTGCCCGTGCGCAACATGGTCTTGTTCCCGAACATGGTGGTGCCCGTGGGCATCGGGCGATCGCAGTCGGTGCTCGCCGCCCGCCAGGCGGTGCAGCATGACCAGCCCATTGGTGTGCTCTTGCAGCGCGATTCGGGTGTGGAAGAGCCCGGTCCGGACGATCTCCACGACGTGGGGTGCGTCGGTGGTGTCATGCGATTCGTCAGCGGCCGCGAAGGCCATCATCACTTGGTGCTTCAGGGGGTGGAGCGCTTCCGGGTCAAAGAGTTTCTTGAGGACTACCCCTTCCCGGTTGGCCGGGTCGAGCGCATTGAGGAAGTCCAGCCCGCGGGCCCGGAGATTGATGCCAGCATGCTGGCGCTTCGCGAAAAGGCGCTTGAGGCGCTCGAGCTGTTGCCGCAGGCGCCCCAGGAGCTGGCTGGCGCGCTGAGCAGTATCGAGCAGCCCGGGGTGCTGGCCGATTCCGTCGCCGGGTATCTTGACCTGGGAAGCGCTGAGCGCCAGGAGTTGCTGGAGACACTGGACATCGAGACGCGACTCGAGCGGGTGCTGTCGCTGCTGGATTATCGCGTTGAGGTGCTCAAGCTCTCGCAGAAAATCAGCGAACGAACGCACGAGACGATGTCGGAGCGCCAGCGTGAGGCGCTGCTGAGAGAACAGCTGCGCTCCATCCAGGAAGAGCTGGGTGAGAGTGATGAAAAGGGCGAGGAGATTCGCGAGCTCGAGCGTCGGATCGACGAGGCCCAGATGCCCGAGGAGGTCGATCAACAGGCTCGAAAGGAG
>Ga0209937_1000415_pt1 | contig 14004 bp, 15 predicted proteins | sample SalPon1_B_H2O_MG_FD_185699 | JGI IMG/M metagenome (GOLD analysis project Ga0209937, IMG submission 185699) | Salt pond water microbial communities from South San Francisco under conditions of wetland restoration - Salt Pond MetaG R1_B_H2O_MG... | ecosystem: Environmental > Aquatic > Non-marine... | reverse complement strand
AGCACAGGCGTTTTTTCTGGTACGCGAGGGCTGTTGGAATAGTTTGAGCCGGTCGGATCGGATGAGGGGTTTTCGCCAGAAGGCTGAGAGCCGGGGAAGTTTCTTGTCCGTGTATCTGTACGGTTATCCGCATACTTAGGCTTGAAATTACGATACAGCAACTCTAGCTCGTCCATTGCGGGGAGATACCAATTAGTCCCGCCCTGCGTTGCTGGTGCTGGGTACTGGCTCCTGACTTCATCAATAAAGTTGTGGGCTTCGTATTTGGCATCATTCTTGTTAATGATGACGTTAGTGGCCTCAAGACCGTTCCAGCGAGTAAAGCATCCAGCTTCACCTCCGCCTCTTGTTGTATCCCACTCAAGGTCACCCGTGGTTAGCCCCGATGCAGGCGAAGAGTCGCGACCGCCCTCTAGCTCTTTCGGTGCGACAATGAGCGCATAGCGAAGGCCTGTTTGATAGTCGTCATTGGACTGGATAGTGCCCTTGATGGTGTCGATAACACCAGCGAAGTAGCCGCCAGCAACCGGAGCGCCAATGTCATTGTAGGCAACAGCGCGAGCAACAGCAGGGTCTACGCCATCTTTAATTAGAGACAAGCCTGTGTCATCGGCTGTCTCATCTAATGCAGCTTGAACCTCTGTAGCGTCAAGTCCAGAATCGGTATTGTCATAACTGACTTTCTCTGGAGAGATGCCAATAATTTTCTGATCAGCGATGCTGTTGTCTGCAATCTTTGAGCCTGAAACTGTTTCATCTTCCAGCTTCAGACCAGAAACGCTGTTGTCTGGGACGTTATCAAAGTCTTCGCGAGCAACAGGAAAGCCGCCGACTGTGGAACCATCGTGTACTACGATAGTGCTCTTGTCAGTGTCAACGGTGATTTCAGCATTTGCGCCTGTAAAGGCATCATGCTCGGTTGTTGTCCCATTCCGCCTAATTACTTCCTTTGCCATATCTTATACACCTGTCGCTATGTAGTCTAAGTTATTGGTTCCAACATCGTTTCCAGCAGAGTCCCTAACCACAAAAGTCACAGAACTATTATCAAGAGACTTTCTGATAGGGAACAAGTCATCATCTGACTCAACCACTGCTGTAACTACTGGCCTGAGATGGAACCTTCTATCAAATGTGAAAGTGCTTCCTCCGGGGTCTACAGTAAGACCCTGCGCTCTCTCTTGACGCTCTGGTACGTCAACTACGGTTGTGAACTTCCTTAGCAGTTTCAGGCCAGATTCATCATCATTGTCACTTCTTAATCTGACGCGCTGCTTAATGTAACGCGCATCAACCTCACCGCGAGTCCACTCAGTCCACCCCATGAGAGAGTCATACACTTCTCTTTCTATTTCATTGTCAGTAATAAGACCGTAGTCTTCTGTCTCAGTCACGGAAGATGTTATCTTTCCGTACCTATCAATGTCTGCGTCTAAATCAGTCCACTCTTCGCCCTCATTCCTTGTCGCTATTTCGTAGACAACTAGAGGATCAGAGACAGGGATGCCAGTAAGAAGCGCACCGAGGTCTTCTGTTTCTGTAACAGAATCGGTAAGAAGTCCGTAATCGTCTTCGCGCCTTACTGCCGAATCAACAAGGCCATAGTCTTCTGTGGAATCTACGTTACTTTGGCCTACCTGAACCTGCGACCAGACTCGGACACGCTTAGCATCAAAGCCTAGGTCTTCTGTATCGGTAACAAAGTAGGCTTCTAAGTCATTGTCTGCCTCAAGCACATCCCCAACCCGAACAAATCCGAAAGATTTTCCAGTGTCCCAATCGGGATTGTGGACTGTCCTTCTAAGGTCTTCAAAAGCAGTCACCACTTCAAGATCGCGGGTTGTTGCGTTTCTTGAATAGTTGCCCGAGGTATCTACAGCCTTAATATAAAAGCGCCAAGTCCCGGGCGGAACGTCTGCCTCTGTGACTACGTTGCCTTTCTCTGCTTCAGCAATCTTAATTGAGTCATTCCAGCTAGAGTTCCCCGGCTCACCAAATCGAATCTCATAACCATCAATGTCTGGTGCAACAGATTTTCTCCATCGGAATACAACAGACTCTCCGTTTTGCACTGCGTTTAGCACTTCAACATCAGGAGGAGGGCTGGACTTTCCAACAACAGTATGTAGCTGACTTTCTGTCCACTCTGTTACAAGGTTGTTTCTTACGCCACGGACTTGAACTTCATATTCAATGCCTTCATCAACATCAAAGAAGCTGTACCTAGGATTGCTTATAACATCAGTGCTGTTCCATGACTCATCGCCTAGCGCTCTAATCCTAAACTGGTACTTCTGATCCCAGCCCGGACTCTGCTGAACGCTTGCCTCGACAAGCATGCGAACCCTAAGAGAGCCATCATCGTCAGGCAGAAGGACGCTTTCATCCGAAGCAATCCTTGTTATCTCTGGCTTTCTAGGTCTTGTGTTGTCTGCATCAATGGCTTCAGTAAGAAGCGGATCGTACTGGGGAATATCGCCTTCTAGAGCGTCCAGAATCTCTGGCGCTGAAGGAACACAAGTGATGCTCGCTACAAAGTCCCCTTCAGGCTCAATAGCTGTTACCTTGACATCAATAGACTCTTTCCCAGCCTCACCAAAGATCACAAGATCGTCTGGATTGGTCTTAGTAACAGCTTGATTAAGAAAAACAGTCTTGTTGTCAGGGTCAGTCCCGAGAGTGCAAGTCACTGTGGAAACAGTGCCGTCCTGATGCTGAATCTTTACACCGTAGTTTTCTCCTTCGTCGAAGAAAATCTCATCAACCTCGATCTCAGTATCAGAAACCACATTCTTAATCCGGCCTGCTTTTAAGCCTACAAGAATTACATCATGGTTAATCGTCAGAAGATCGCCGCGCTTGTAGCGTAGATGCTGAACGTCTTGCTTAAACGTAAACCGCTCAGGACGAAGCCTCTGCTGTGCTAGATGGTATCGACCATACTTCCAAGCCTGATCTGGGTTAGTCACGCCCTTTGCTTCTAGCGTCTCAAACTTCTGAGCGTTGCTTTCGTCAAAGCCGTCATCAAAGACGAGGCGCTCGGTGTTCTCCCAAGTAAAATCATCAACGAACCTAACCCTAAGGGCTTCTGGAACCTCAATAGCGGACACTTCAAAGCTAAAGTCAAAACTGTTGCGGGGACTGATGACCATGCGAGGCACAGTCTGCACAATGTCTCTCACTACGCTAATCTTAGACTCAGGAGTAAAGGCCCAAGACGCCAACCCTGCACCAGCAACTTCATTTGCTCTTTCTAGCGTAGTCCCAGTGCTGTCAAAGACACCGTTGTACTCCCATCCGATGTCCTCGCAATAGTCAGCCCAGTCTTTCAGTGCTTGAGCGTCAAGATCATTCTTAGTGAGCGGCCTGCGGTTTGCTGTGCCTGTCCAAATATCTGCAAAAGCCCAAGCGGGGTTGTTGGTAGCTTGCTTGACCCAACTCTGACCGTTGTAAACATCAAGAACAGAAGTGCCCAGCACAGACAAGTCTTCAACCCGCCCGTTTAGCTGATCTGTTGCTCGGATACGCATAGCCATGACCACAGTGCCATCAACATCAAAAGGCTGGACACTGCGGATCGTGCGAAGCGCACTCCAAGTTAATTCGTTTGAGATTGCTGTTTTTCTTTTGTGAGTTGTAAGATACCGCGTCAATTTTACTTCATATTGACCACGCGGGACTTTCCATCTGTAGCCTTTCCGTACAGTCTCTTTTTTTGTTGAGTTTACTCTGAAATCTTCTTTTTCAGTTATCCACTCAGTTTGGCCTACTTCACGATATTCAATCTTAAAATATACAGTAGCTGCTCTAGTTTTAGCATCATTATCAACAGAAAATAGTGTCCCAGTCAAATCAATACTGATTTCATCAGCATCTGTATCGGTAGTACGAATAGCAGACTCGTTCTCTTCTCTTATAAACTTGTAGAGGATAAAGTCTGCTATTTTACTGCCTGTATTAGGGTCATCGTCTGTTAAAAGGTCTGCGTTCTGAAAACCCGTAGTGAATCCGGGCTGCGTTTCAATGATTTGATTCGAGTAAATAGTCATTTGGTCGGGAGTCCCAACCTCAAACTCCACTTCATCAAATAACCCGATGTCAGTGTCACCAATCCTGATCGCAGAGCTAGCGATGTTTGATTGCTCTGTAATCTTGCTGTATCCATCACCTACAACTTGGCCGCCAATCTCTATAGGCCCATAGCCAAGGCACACCATCATGCGAAGATACTGGTCATCGCCTTTTATCTCTGTAAAAGGCTTTGCAGTCATTGGGATAGGTGGGAAATACCTGAAAGTTCCGTACAGCCTAGGGATGGGCTTAAAGGCTGCTGTCCGGTTAGATGCGCCAGTCAGGGCCTCTAGTCGGTTAAACGAGTCGGGCGTATTGGGTTGATCGACTTGCTGGGGAGGAATTAGTGAGTTTATCGCCATGTTTCCAGCAACAGAAATAGCCGTTCCTGCTGCCAAAGCTGCAAACTCACCGGCAGCAAAAGAAGCGCCAAGCGCAGGAGCAAGAGCCCCTGCCGAAACAGCAACAGCAGCCGCAGCAACAATAACTCCAGCTACAGAACCCAAGGCTCCATCATCTTGAGGCAAAGGCCACAAAACAACGGTAGCGCCATCTTTGACACAAGTTAGCCTATGCATTTCCTCGGGCACTTCTCGCCCGTTTATATAGGCAGCAACCGGAGCGCCGCCAGCAATCTGATAGATACTCTGACCGGCTTCTACATCAGCGTAAACCCATTCTGGCTTAAGGGGGTGCTTACTTGCTTGAACCGCAACGCTCATTGTTTTTCCTTTAGAGCATAAAATCCAAAGAAATGCTTGTCTACCACATCCCTTATTTTCCTCATCTTTACAGGCCGAGGTGAAACAGACTGCAAATATAACCCTTTACCAACATTTATTAGAATATGCGGCCCTCTGTTTTCAATTATCGCAATATCGCCTATATTTGGCTTTTCAGTCTTAGACCACATAGCATCTAAAAACTCATTCAAAACCCTCCAGCAAGAGGTGGTATCTCTTACAGAAAGACCTTTTTCCCAGTTGTCAAAATAAATACCGTATTCTCTGTCGTAGAAAAGCCTAAGCAGTTCAGCGCAGGACAATGGGTTGGTTATCTTATGTTCAAGATAATTGCTTACATCTATAGATGGTATATTGCTTTCAGTCGCTGACAATGGATTCTTAGCTAGAGGTAAATTACTCATTGTTGTACCTGTAGAATCCTTCTATTCTGTTGACCCATCGGACATCTTCGTAGTCTTCTATGCAACTAGTCCCGCCGTTGTAGCTGTGCAGCATCATGTTCGGGCCGATGACTACAGCAATGTGCCAAGGCCGCCCTCTGACTATCGCCACATCTCCCTCTCTAGGAGAATGCACCTTGGTTGTTAGCTCAGACAACTTTCTTTGAACCCTAGCAGTTCTATCTTTGTTCTGAGCTTGCTCTAGTCCCTCGTCTTGTTTCCCAAGGTCAATGCCATACACGCCACGGAATACTTGCTCTACTAGACGAAAGCAACCGTGAGGCGGCTCATACTCAATGCCGATGTAAGGTCTGTACTTATCTAGCGACATTGCTTGGAGCAAACTGTAGGGCTGGGAAGGCGTCGTTAAGAGCGCCTTTAAGGAATGATGCCCGAAGCGTGATTTGTGTTGCAGAACTGCCAGTCATCGAATCAAACTCAAACTCAACAGGCCCGAACTCAATACTATCCGGCTGGTCTGCTAGGACTATCTCATACTTGATCTTAGCCCTTTCTCTGCTACCAGCAAGTTGCCGAACACCCTGAACAATCCTTTGATCTACTGCATCAGCAGTAATGTTTATTGCTGGTGGCCTATCACCATTTTGTGTGGCTGCGCTTACTTTGAAAGGGAAGCGTTGGAAGATTGCCTCGCTCCTGATCAAATCTTGAGTGTCATTGACTAGGAAAATATTAGTCATCTCTGAGTGACTGATCTTCAAACATTCAAGAAATACTTTGTCTGTAGCAGATGCCAGAACCGCTTGTAATGCGCGTTGTGATAATGCCATTACGGAATAATCTCTAAGTTAAGGCTTACCTGATAAAGTTCGCCAGAGACGGCAGAGATGGATATAGGACTGTTTGCAACAAACCTTAGAACTGCTGCCTCATCTGTAATTGGGTGCTTCCAGTCAAACTCTAGCGCACCGTGGCTGAGAGTGTTCTTCCAAAAGTCAAACAAAGTGCTATACTGCGTAGAGTCTACCCAGATTCGCGCCCTGAAAGGCTGCACTGCCGCTGTGAACCGCTGGCGCTGGAAAGCCTTGCCCGTGTCCATGTCAGTGCGAATAGCGCCTTCAGGAGCCTGCAACTGAAAGTCTTGCTGGTGTACATCCTGCGGTAGTGATGAGGGCCATGTAGCCATAGTTAGAACTGCCCCTGTCTGCGTGCGCCGTGGCGACGGAAGATGCCGTCTAGTTGACCCTGAGAATCAAGACGTTCCATACTAGATTTGACCATTACATCAACAGTCATTTCCCCATTCGGGCCTCGGCGCTTATTCTGCTGTTCGGACTGGAGTTGTTCACCGCTTTGATTGATGATGTTGACGGTCACGTCTCCACCACCGCCCATCTGATGATTAGGCACGATCTGACCGTCCTGCCGAGGGACGAACAATTCTGGGCCACGTTCGCCAACCATGTGCGCCGTCTGTCCAAAGACGTTACCGCCGTTAGCTCTCGCTGGGCCAATTCCTCTCACATTTGGAGAAGCGCCGCCGCCGATAGATGCGCTGCCTGCACCGCCTCCGAACAAGTTGCCTGCTGCGCCAATAGCAAAATCAGTAATCCCCTGTGCTAAAGGGTCTGCGATTTGCTGCTGAACTAGTGTCCTAGCTATCTGGCGAGCAAGATTGGCGAATACGTCGCTTGCAGACTCAGCCTGCATAATGATGTCAGTTAAGCCTTCGCTGATGTCGTTCTGAACTGTATCTGCAACATCTTTCAGTGCAAATTGCCACTTATTGAAAGCCTTTTCTCCAACAGTGCCACTCTCTTGCACCAACTTCATCAGCTTTTCTTGCTGACGTTGCTGCTCTAGTAGTTCATCTGAAACAGGGAACGGTGCCCGCTCTGTGCCACCAGTTATTTCAATCCTTCTAGGCCCGCCGTCTTGCTGGCCTTGTAACTCTGTTTCTCCACTAGCCACAATCTCTGAAAGCGCAGCAAGAACGCCGCCTACAGCAGCACCACCGACAGCGCCTCTGCGACCGCCAACAGCACCGCCGAGTTTTGCAGAAAGACCGATAAGAGCAAGAGAGCGGCCTACGCGAACAATCGTGTCTGCGTTCTCTACAAGGAAAGAGAGGCTATCCCCAATGAAGTCGCCTAGCGTCTGCAACCCTTGTTGAAACTGTGGGTCTGCAATGGCCTGACTAAATGATTCAGAATCTCCAGCAAGGCTGCTCATAAGCCCTTTCTGGAAGTTGACCATCATGGTCTTATTTAAAATATCTAATTGGTCTGACAGTTCTTCGGCGTTCTGTACAGCATCGCCGCCTAGCACCAACCCTAACTCGTGTGCGCGTGCGCTCATTTCTCTAACAGCGTCTTCGCCTTCTGACAAAGCACCTGCTAGTTTTGGCCCAGCGTCCTCACCAAAAATCTCTGATGCTTTTGCAGCCCGGCGGCTTTCGTCTTCTACCTGAGCAAGTTGGCGAAGCGTATCTTCTAGGACTGCCTCTGTTCCTCGAAGGTTGCCTCCTGTGTCTTCAATAGCGATCCCTAGTTCGCCAAATGTGTCCTTAGCCGCGCCAGTTCCGTCTGCCGCAAGACCAAGCCTACGGTTGAAACGCCGAATAGATGAGTCAACTTCAGTGTCCGTTGTGCCAGCCAACTGACCAAAAGCAAAGCGAAGTTCCTGAATCCTCTCAGCCGACACGCCAGCCGTCTGTGCCATCTTGCCAATTTGGTCAGCAGCGTTGATTGCGCTTGCTGTGTATCGCTGTAAAGCACGGACAGAAAGAGCCGCGCCAATACCAGCAACAGCCCTAGTAGCGAACTTGCTGGCCGTCCCCATCGCACTTGTGCTGGCGGCTGCGGCTTTGGTCTTAGCGTTAAACTTTCCTACAGCAGCGCCCGTCTTCTGGGATTGCTGCCCAAAGCGCCCCATATCCGCCTGAGCCTGCTTGACTTGGCGGCTGTCGACTCTTAATCCAATGGAATATATATCCACCTAGTCTTCCTTCTTATATCTGCTGTGCATCCTGAGTGCGGTAAGCACTCGCTCTGACACAGATTTTTGATCGACTTGTTCCGAGGTGTAGGGTGGTGGAGCATCCCGATCTGATGACTTGCCGTATTGTCCGCAATACTCTTGAGAAAGTGCTTTTAAGAATCTGCACTCTTCCCAAGTTGGAACAATGCCTGTCATCCTAGACCATGATTCTATTTCTCTGTAGGTAAGTGGCATCGGGCCGTAGCCTGATGGTTCAAATATGCCTAGTTCAAAAAGCCACTCAAGTATATGCTTGTCTGTCTCAACTTCTGGAAGCCTAGTCAGGTCGCTACCGCGCTCTTCTAAAATCTTCCATCTGCTTCTGGGCTTTTCGTTGCCCTTTTTCTCTGGTCTAGCCTGTAGCCAAGCTAGGTGACGAACATATAACTTGAGGGCTTCTATACTTTTGGGGCGTAGTTCTCCAGATGAGAAACGAAAGCGATAACTTGCTGACCGATCCAGTCTTGCTCAAGGTAGAGGCTGATGGCGTTCTTATGGTTGTATTTCAACTTCTCGCCATTCATCTCGATATTGTCAGACCAACCAACAGTTAAGGCAGCAAGAAACTCCGCGCCAACGAGGTTGCTTTCCTCTTCTGTCAAGTCTTTCTTGTTACTCTTGCGCTCGCGCTCCGCGACTGCATTGCGAGCAGCGGTTGACTGGATGCCGTACAAATAAATGTCTACTGTGTCTCCGTTTTCATCCACTAGAATTTCATCGGTGAAAGGATCACGGAGATGTAGGGTCTGCGCGTTATCTGATGCAACCGTTGTGTTGTACTTCGTAATATCCATGAGATGCTGTCTCCGCTGTCGAAATTAGGCGCTGTCCGAGGCTGAATAAAGCGGGGACTGACGCTGACAGCGAAACGCCAGCCCCCTACCGGCTAGGCCGGATTACTTACGCTGGTGCAACTTCAATGATGTCATTGGTGATGCCAATGGTTACACTTGCTGAGGTGATCTGATCCACGCCACCGACGTTGGTGGTGTAGCTCATAACCTGAGCGGCAAAGTAAAGGTGTGTACCGTCCTGAAGCTCTACATCAAAGTAGTAGCTGTTATCACTGTCCAGCGCATCCTGAAGAAGCGTCTGGCCTGCGTCGCTAGGCACACGGGCTACGCTCATGCTGATGTTGCCATCGTTGTAGCTGCCCTTACGTTTGACAGTCCGACGATCACCCAGCGGGTTGAAGGTCACTTCGCTGTACTCACGACCAAACTCACCGAGGTCGGAAACCTCTCCTACCTCAGTAAATGTGAGTGCTTCAAAGCCGGTTGAATCATAAGTAGTTGGTTCGCTATCAGTCAGGCTAATCTTTGTGCCTGCGCTAGTGAATGCTCCTGATGCCATGTTTAATGCTCCTATCTAGTGTTACTGCTAATGGCGCGTTTTAATTCTCTCAGGGCTTCTCTCAGAGTTACCCTTACCATCCCTCTGGGTGCTTGCTTTGACCAGTTGTCGTACTCAAGGCGGCGAATGTACGGCAAGTTATTGGTCAGGTAGTAGACGTTTCCTGCAATCTGCTCTTGTATTCCTGTTATTCTTGAAGCAGATTCATTTGTTGTCTGCTCTGTGGTGTCGTCGCTTGGGGAATCAATACTAGGGAACCAGTTGGCTCTTGCTCGACCACCAACGTATCCGGGTGGTGCTGAGTTAGGGTTCTGCCAAGTAGAAGGCTGCCCTACTGGTGTACGTTCGATGATTCTTTGTGATAACGAAACCGCGACGTCTGTAACTACTTCATCAATGCCCCGATTGTACTTCTGAGCGACATCTGTCAGCAGTTGCGAGATGTCTTTCTCTTTAGCCATCAGGCAATCACTCTCCAGTTAATAGAGACAGGCACTGTGTACCAAACGTCATCAATAAGTGCTGGCGCTACGTCAATCGACTCAATAAAGATGTTGTTGTCTAGGTTGCGCTGTGCGCCGAAGTGATCTGAAACATCAGAAGCCATCTGCTCGATCTGACCAGCGCCGTTGCCCACTGGCCCTGCAACTGTTACCTGATAAACGCCCGGAGTCTCCTGAGCGTAGCCCATGTTGAAAAGCGAACCCCCGGCTGGCAAATTAGCTACCTGAAGGTGAATCTCATCAATGCTAGGTGTGTAGTCTACGTTAGGCCAAGCCACATCAGGCAGGTTGGGCATCTGAGACAGCCGAACATCAAGTGTCTTGCTAACAGTGCGAATGTCCATCTACTGCCTCACTTGTGCTTCGGTAAAGATAACTGTTGAGGCTGGCTGTAGAGGGCTGGCTGTCAGTACGCGCCACTTCTCGCCGTTGCGCTCAACTCGATCATCTACCTTGACTTCACCCTGAATCAGAAGGCGAGCGTCCCCGCGCTGCACAACAGACCCGTCAATATCATCGTTATCGTAGTCCAGCCAAACAACGTCTCTGCTGAATGTTTCTTCTGAAGCGGTGGTTGTGCCCGTTGCAGGGTCAAAAGTCTCACCAGACTGCCGTGTGAACGTCAGAGAGGCACCAAACTGGTTAAGCAGCCGGTCTGCAAGCGCCCTAGATGCTGAGTAGTCAAACTTAGCCATTAGACTCGGCTCACGCTGACCATGTTAGTGCTGGCTGTGCCGCCGCGTAGATACTTACGCAGTTTCAGGCGAACCATCGGATCAAAGCTGCGGTTGCTTGCGCCGTCCTGATACTCAACAGATAGGACGTCTACGCTCTCGCGCTTAATCGCCGGAGTCACTGTGGCAAATGGGCTGTTGCCTTGGTCAATAGCAATCGCTGTCTGATACTCTGCGTCGATGATGTCCTGTGGGACTTCTGAATCATCTAGTTCAAAGCCATCAATGTAGGCGTTCTTACGCGGCCACTGATTAGCCTGCCCTTCGTTAGTGATCTGCCCAATGTACTCAAGGGCTTCAATGTAATCGTGAGCTAGTGTCAGAAGAATGTCTGTGCTCTGCTCTAGCGTAATGCCGCGAGCGGATGCAAAGTCTGTAAGACCTGAACCTGTGCCGTATGCCATGTCTATCCGCCTCTATATCCGCTTGCTCTGATTGCTCGGCCTTGTCGCTCTGCTCTAGCCTTAGCGCCACGACCGACGTAGCATGTTCCTGATGATCCCCACTTCCAGCCTCGGCGTCCGTTCTTTTGGCATCTCTGTACTGGCATCAGTCATCTAGGGGCGTCGGCCCCTCCTCTTGACTTACTGACCCATCGCAGTGCCAATCGGCACGGGCTAGATCGTTGGGAGATAGATTATCGCTGGTGCTGATTCCGGCAGAGCGAGCGCAATACTGATCGCCTGCTGGTGTACCGGGGCGAATGCGGCTCTCTGTTGAGCCGAAGTTGATGGTGCGCCCCTCGGACGTGATCGCTGCCTTTTGTTTCCCTTGGGCGCGAGACTCACGAATAGTGACCACCTGACCGTTGATTCGATAGCGTTTACCAATCTCTAGTGGCATTAGCCCTGTCCTATGCGCTCTTCAAAGATCAAGTTATAAAGACCAGTAACGTCAGAGTTGCCTATAGCCTCAAACTGTAACCAGTACTTTCCCGGCCCTACTCCTCGTTCACCGCCTGCCTGAATGTAGTTAGAGGTGGCTTTTGACGTAGAACCAGAACTTCGTGAGCGAAGAATGTCAACAACCTCTGGGTCGCCGTCAAAGTTTGGGTCAGCATCGCCGCCATTCTCAAAAACTGCTGTTCTTGTGTAATCTGGGACAGAAGGTAGCGTGTTGTTAGGCAGTACGTTGGATGTAACACCGTCAGGCTCAGAGAATGCGGGAGGGTTTGTTAAACTTGTGTCCTTCCAAACCCTAAGCCTGAGGGTGCCTTCTTCTGCCTCAATAGTCTGGTTTCTGATTATAAAACCATCTTGTCCAGTATCTACAGTGACGCGCGTCCAGAGACTAGTTCCTGCCGGGATGTCTAGTTCACGAAAGAAACGAAACTCACGACCGTCGAAAAATCCCGTGTTTGCCGGGTCAACCTGCACCCTGCGGACAGCAAACTTTTTACTGGTCAGAAGGTCGCTTGGGCCAAATTGATCGACAGTGTAAGTCACGTCTCGTTACGATCCTTCCGATCCTTCCGGCGCTGTTGAGCGTAGTACGCTCGGAACGCCAGACTCCCCGGTTTCGCGAACGTCCTCAGTCCGGGTAGTTCCGCGTCGGGTCTTACCTTTGGGTTTCGCTTTGGCATCTTTAGCAGCCTCTCGCTGGGCGCGTTTTACGCGCTGGAGGGTTTCAAAGTCGATTGGCTTGTTTGGCTCTAGACCATCTTTGTTAGCCATGTTTGAAATCCTTTATGTTGTAAGGGGCCAGCCCCTCCGTAGAGGGGCGAGGCCGGATCACCTACCTTTCGGTTTAGTTGGTGATGAGGAATGCGAGCGGGATGTTCTTCCGCTCAATTACGCGGTCAACAGTTGCCGCAGTGGCAAGCTCGGCCTGCGTGAAGGAAACGCCTGAAGGCGTGCCCGTGGCCTGGAAGCCGAACGGATGCAGAATCCAAGTGTTACGAACCCACAGCGTTTCAACGCCGCCGCCGTCGCCCTGATCTGCGTAACGCTCGATCTCTACCGGAACCTCGGGGTTGCCTTCACCGTAGCCAAATGCACCAGCACCGAAGAGTACTGAGGTGTACTTGAAGCCGTCTGTGGAACCTGCTTCGACGTTCATACCGTCATCAACGATAACGCGAAGACCAAGGTACGTCGGAATGGTCAGACGGCCCTCGGAGTCCGGGATAAAGTCGATGTCGTCATTCTTGACCATTTGGCTGTAAACAGCACTGTGGACAGAAATGGCGGTAAGCTCATCGTAACGGTCGCCAAGCGTGTTGGTGGCCTCTACGAAAGCATCACGGTTGAACTTCGTGCCTGCGTCCTGATTGGCAATAGCATCAGCAGCAACATCGACAACCATGTCGCCGCCGTCGTTAGCCACGTTGTCGGCAATGATGCCGTTCGTGGTAGCAACTAGACGACGCTGCCACTGACGCTCGAAGTACATGTCGGTACGGTTACGAACCTGATCGATAGCACGGGCACCCAGAGCAAGCTCACTTGCTAGGTCAGCAGCCTGCCAACCTTGGTTGACAAATGCCTTACGCGCGATCTGCTCGCCCTGCACAACCTTCTGAGGCGTAGCAGTTGAGCTAGGATCGTCGGTGGAGTAGTTGACCTCTACACTGCCATCAAGGTCTTTCCAGAAAGGAAGCTCGGCAGTCTTACCGGCAGCACCAGCAAGCTCGTCAAGAAGAGCGTTGCGGGTAACAACACCAGACTCGAAGAAAGCCGTCTTCTCTGGGCCGTTTACCGGAGGAAGGTCGCGGAATACTGTGACGTCAATAATGTCACTCAGTCGAGTAGTAGCCATTGTGGTTTATCTCCTATCGTTGGCCGTAAAACTCATCTCGAAGACGCTGATACTCTGTCGGGTTTTCTGCCCGAAGTTCTGTGAGTTCTGCGCCACTCATTTCAGAAAATGATTTGTTGCTTACGGCCCCGCCGTTATTCGATCCAGAAGCCCCGCCTCCGGTTGCACCCGATCCGTCTACTAGGAACGGGTATTTCTCTCGCAAGTGGCTAAGAAGTTTATCCTTGTCCACTGGCACGCCGCCAAGCTCGAAAGTCACGCCATCGTCGCTGTACTTGGCATACTGCATGGCCTTTTCCTGTAACAGTTCTCCCCGTGCTGTGTCGCGGGTGAGTTCAGAGGCAACCTTGAGTGCTTCATTACCGATCTCCTGTTGGCGGATACGGTTCTGGAACTCTTC
>Ga0209937_1000413_pt1 | contig 14029 bp, 13 predicted proteins | sample SalPon1_B_H2O_MG_FD_185699 | JGI IMG/M metagenome (GOLD analysis project Ga0209937, IMG submission 185699) | Salt pond water microbial communities from South San Francisco under conditions of wetland restoration - Salt Pond MetaG R1_B_H2O_MG... | ecosystem: Environmental > Aquatic > Non-marine... | reverse complement strand
ACCAACGCCAGAATGACCGCCAACACCGTGATGTAAAAGTATCGGCGCACCTTCCACGCCTGCGTCTCTTTTTCTCGCTCCGAATGCGGCGGAGGGGGGAGAGGCAGGTAGTAATCCAGGAACACGAACGTGACCTGCTGGCACAGCAGCAGTCCCAACACGGCGAATATGAAGTACGATTTGGTCTTGCCGGCCAGCAGCCACAAGAGGTACACCGTCAGCGTCTGGCCGATGAGCACGAACGGGTTCCGAGCTGGCCGATGAGCACGAACGGGTTCCGAGCTGGCCCGGAGGAGGCCGCGGCGGTGTTGGTGAACAGGAAGAAGAAAGTGAAGAAGCCGAAGACGTGCAGCACGAACGGGTTGGTGCGCAGGATCCGCTGGAGGTCGCAGTTGATGTACGTCGACAGGTAACCGAAGAAGAGCCACAAGTACACGCCGGACAGCGAATCCACCACGACCTTTTGGAACTCAGGCACGGCTTCGGATACGCTCGTCATTCCTCGTTGTTTCTACACGTTGCGTACATTTCCGTCCGCAGCTGCTTCACCTCCGCATCCAACGCCTTCACGGATTCGATCAACAGCGCGATGATGCCGTTGTATTCCACGGACAACGACGGCTCGGTGCGATCTTCCTCCCGATCATCGGGTGGCCGCGATGCCGTGGCCTCCGGGAGCACCTTGGCGACTTCCTGGGCCAGGACCCCCGCCCGCGCGTTGCCCTGGGCGTCCTGGAACGTGTACCCGTTGAGGTCACGGATGGAATCCAGGGGAGACGAGATGCGCATCGCGTTACTTTTGAAGCGGGCGTCGCTGAGCTGCAGGATGCGACCGGACGCGTATATGCCTCCGTCGACGTGCAGGCGGTAGGACGGATCAGAAACGCCGATGCCCACGTTCCCGGGACCCGTGTACGTGACATCGCCGCCGCCGGACGGCTGGTTCACCCAGGGGTGCGTGACTTTGACGCCGCCGTTGTACGTATCCCCGGACACCTCCAGGTCTCCCGCGACGTGCAGGGTCCTCGTCGGATCTGTGGTCCCGAGCCCCACGCGGATATCGTGCGCGCCGTTTTCCAGATACACGCGACTCCCTGACCTCTGCCACATGGAAACGGGGATCACCACCTCGACGCCGTCCTTGAGGAGCCTTCCCGTGAAGTTCACGTCGCCGTTTACGTCTATCGCGTACGCCGGGGACGTCCCGTCCGGCAGACCCACGCCGATCCTTCCTCCTCCTCCACCCCCGAGAAGGCGCAGGTCGGCCTCGCTCGACAGCACCAGGTCTCCGCTCATGGCGTCCGATCCGTCGCGCCGTAGACACCTCTGTGCCGCGAGGGACACCTGGTTGACGGCGGAAGGCGTCGCAGCTACATCGGTCGCGGTGGACGCCACGTCGCCGTTCAGTTTTAACAAGCCAGGGGATGTGGAGGTTCCCAGCGGCACGTCCGTGACGTCCGTGAAAGGAAGGCTGCCGCGCAGGGCGTCTGCGTGTAGAGTGACGCCCGGAAGACGCACGCGAGGCGTCTCGTTTCTCACGGCATCCAGAAGGGTAACTGCGTTCTGGCCGTCCACCACGGACGTGGTCCACAAGCGGTTCTCTTGCGGATTCGCGACGATCTTACTGCCGTCCACGGAGGAGTACACGTCCCCCGAGATGATCAAGTCGCCCTCCGCGGTGACACGTGCTACGACGGTCTCGTCGGCGGCGCCGGCTCTGGAGAAGTAGAAGCCGGATCCGTAATCCGCGGCCAGGAAGACCGTAGACGCTTCCTGTTCCGTCGGCCTGCGGACCGCCATGCCGTTCAGCAGGTCGGGCGTGAGGAACGAAGACTGCATCGTCGCGTGTTCGTTCGTGTATGTATATACTCAGTGGTGCGGATGAAAAAATGAAAATCGCGTTCATTCGAACGACAGCGGGATCGGGACTCCGGGCTCCGGGCTGCGGTGGTGCTGCTCCACAACCGCTCCGGCTTCGTGGCGCAGGAAACGATCCAGGTGCTCCGCGTGGACCTGACCCACCACCATCACGGACACGCCGTCGTCGGAAGGCTGCATGCTGCTGGTGTACCGCATGGAGCGACACGCGGCGTACACGTCCATCAAGAAGACGGGGACCCACATGCGAATCACGATCTCCAGGGACGACATCATGGCCGCACACCTGACCCTGCGGATGTCTTCTTTCAGAGTGGCTTCGTAAGCGGCGTCCGTGGAAGACCTGGAAGCGATACACGTGTCTTCGTTTCCGAACGTCTGCGCCAGCGTTTCGTACTCGACTTCCTCGCACAACGTCCTCTTGATCTCCGACAACCGACGTTCGATGTACTTGGACAGGATGTTGCGTGTGCTCACGGGAAGCTTCCAGTACTGGTGGGCAATGGGGTGCCGGTCGTGTTCGGACAGTGCGCCGGGGATGATGCACCCGGAATGTTCCGGACCGAGGATGACGCGGATATCGCCTGGAAAGTCTCTGGACGTCAAGAAGCATTGGATGAGAGAGACGTAGGACGTCACGGAGGGCACGGATTTTAGGAAAGACGCCAACCAGGTGAACGCCAGGCGCTCGTTCGTGTGCGTGGACACCGGCATGATGAGGATGCGGAGCACGTGGGGATCCCACCTGATGTCCACCGCGTGAAACCTGTGTACGATGCGTTCGCCGTTGTTGTTGATTCGCAGCGAGTCGACGACGTCGAACGGATGTCCGAATCTCTCAAACAGATCACAGCGGATGTGAGCACCGTCCGTTCCCTCGTGTCGAAACGTTGGCATCGTTATACACGTCAACCACATGAGCAAGCGCTTCAACACGCGCTTGACGAAGGCGGGTATCTTTCGGTCGGAACCGGCATACTGGCTGCCGCCGACTCTTCTTCTCCTGGACCTGACCACCTCTTCCAAAAAAGACGTGGGCACGCACGGGACCTCCGCAAACACGTCCACGACGGAATGCGTATTCAGCACGTGATTCACGAATCCGGAAACGGTATACGAATTTTCCAGGGACCCGCACGACAGTTTGATGGAGCGCGGAGGCGACACGGCGGAGGAGGTGACGTCGTGGTCCTCTCCGATGATGATGATGCGGTTGTTACGACCTGGCAGGCGATACACCGCCGCGGATTCGGCGAAGTTGATCCGAAATCGACGCGGTCGTTTCGATCGTTCATACATGTATATATTACCGTGAACCTCCAAAAGATTGTCGATCGTCCGTAAAAAATCCGAGACGCTGCGAGGGAACCGCGTCCCCCATGATGCGCTCCGCGGCCCGAAGCTTCCCATACTGTCTGTCCAGACACCGCTCTTCCACGGTCCCGGCGATGACGACGCGCTCGCACGTCACCGTGTGGTGCGCTTGACCCCTGCGGAACGCCCGCCCGATGGCTTGCACCTCCTGGAAGGGGTTCCAAGAGGGGGACGTGATGATCACGTGACGCGCACACTGCAGGTTGATGCCCGAGCCGCCCGTCTGGATCTGCACCAGCAGCACCCGCGCTCCCGGGTCCGTCTGGAACGTATGCAGCGCCTCCGCTTTGTGGAGCACGTCCAGGCCGCCGTGGAAGGTCGCGGTCCCGCGCATCCCTCGTCTTCGGAACTCTACCTCCAGGATATTGATCTCGCGAACCCACTCGCAGAACACGAGGACCTTCGCATCGGGATCCGCGGAGCATAACTCCTGCGTCCTGTCGCACACGAACTCGGATTTGGTGCTCGGGGCGTCTGCGTGACGAGAAGCCAATTCCAGCGCTCGCGTCTCGACGTCACTCAGACGCGCCGCACGGGAGGAGCACCGCTTCCTCTCCATGCTTTCCGCGAACAACCAGGTGTGGGAGCACACCTGTCTCAGACGCAGCAGCGTTTCCATCTCTTTCCCGCGGTTCTTCTTTCCTCCTCCTTCTGCGACATCCTTTTCCTCGCCCTGCCGTCCGCTGTGCGGCACGTCTTGGCCCTCGTTTTCACGTCCTCCCTCGCGATTCCGTTCGCTCCTACGACTTCGGTGGCGGCGATGGTGCCTTCTGCTGCGTTCTTTGTGCTCTCGACCGTCGTATTCCGTCGTCGTGTGTTTTCCATCCGAGGAGGCGACTGCGGCCGCTCGATGCCCGTGACGGTGACGTCTCCTCCGTTTCCTCCGATGTTCCCCCTCACCGCTTCGCCGCTCATCTTCGTCGCGTCGCCGTTTCTTCCGTCCGTCTTCTTCTTCTTCTTCTCCTCGTCCTCGCGCGTCCTCGGACGTCGACGGTGATCGCATCATGGAGTACAGGCGAGACTCGTGCGGGAACTTGAACGGCAGACGGACGATGCGTGTCTCCAGACGCGACGATGGTAGCACGCTCTCCGTGACTTCTGCGACGGTTCTTCTGAGAACCGCTCCGGTCCCGTCCGACGGTACGACCGCGACGGAGGGCGTGGCGTCCTTTTCTTTTTCTTCTCCTGCTCCTTTGAGGATCGCGTCCGAGAGGGCGGAAAGGCGCAGCCAGTGCGCGATTGCGGAGAAGTCCGCGGCTCTGTTGTTCACGGGGGTACCTGTCAGCGCCCAGCGGTGGATGGCATGGATGCCCATGAGGGCCGCGAATGTCGCGGTCTTGGGGTTGCGGATGTGGTGCGCCTCGTCCAGGACCACGCGACTCCAGGCGCGACGCATCATACACGTTTCCGGTCGGAGGACGCAGTTATCCGGGGGGCTCTTGCGGTGCACCTGGAAGCTGCTGTAGAACGCGATGACCACGTTGCCGCCGGACGGCCTGAAGCCCCCGATGGGCAGATCGCACATGCAAGACGTGTGCACCACCCACGGCATCCTTCCGGTCGCGGCCTGCAGCGTTTCCACCCAGTGCGACATGACCGCCTGATGGATGACGATCAGCGTGTCGGCCAGAGGCCGTGCCGCGATGAGTCCTGCGATCTGGTGGGTCTTGCCGAGTCCCATGTCATCCGCGAGGACTCCTCCGGTGCCTCCTCCCTCCTCCTGCGGACGCAGGGACTCGCGGTGAACCATCCATTCCACGCCGCGCTGTTGGTATGGCGAAAGTCGCGAGGACGTCGTATCGAACGTCATTTCCTCTCGGTGACGTTTCGTGCCGTGGTACTTATGTACAGAGCTATACACCAGAGAAATGAAAATGGAACATGGGCGTAATTCAACCGTAGGAAAGCTTTGGGACCAATCGCGATGCAATCATCATCTCCAACGGCGGCGTTCGTCCTTCTCCGCCTTCTCGACGGGCCTGCGGCCCTCTGAGTGCAGAGGTGTGACGGTCGCTCTTCGCCCTTCGGAGTCGCCTCCGAGAGCGTCGAGATTTTGATCGCGGCGTTGAAGTCCCGGTTTCGCAACTTCCAGGGTTGGTCGGACGAGCTGCAGTGCTCACAAATCCGGACCCGAAACGGACCCGAAACGGACCCGAAACGGACCCGAAACGGACCCGAAACGGACCCGAAACGGACCCATATTCATTGTGTTCCAATGACACGTATGTGTACACTGTGTCAAGTAGAAAATGAAACACACCCTCCCGAGGTCTCATGTTCTTCTCTGACAGCGGATTCTCTATGGTGACGTGTGTTCACGAAACACACGTCACCGTGGCGTGTAGCCTTCGGAATAAAATTCCATATCATGCATTCATCATCTGTGGGATGCCTCTGAGTTTGCGCCAAACGGTCCTTCGGGTCCCGGGGTACAATGGCAAACAGTCACGAATACATGTTGTGTGATTGGTTCCCATTCCACTCAAGGAACAGCCGCACTGAAGCGATCGTGGGACCAGAGAGGGGATCATCGGAAGCTCTTCCTCCCCCCTCTCATCATGGGCGATGAAATTATCCGAGAAGATTGAACGCACCATGCACTTTGAGTGTTTCGTTTTTTATTGGCAGGACTGTATCGGATCGAAAAGACGTCATGAATACCATCGGCGGCGGCTCGGCGGCGAAAACCTTCTCGACGTGCGTGCGTCATAACTGCCCCGAAGAGACCAGGAAGGCCACTGAAGAAAACCTCAAGAAGGCCGTCGCGGCGCATCGGGCGTACTTGAAGAGCCACGACGGACAGAAGGGGGAGGATTATGGGTCGAAGATGATGGTCGCGATGGACCCGGAGAAGCTCGTGAAGAGCAAGGACAACGTGGCGTACCGGGGGTGCGCGCTGAAACGCTGCGGCCACCTGGTGAAAGCCATGATCCGGGACACGCTCGTGGACGCGAAGGCGCGCGTCAAGGACGAGAAGGAAGAGAAGGCGGTGCGATCGTTTCTGGCGACGACATTGATCCCGAAACTGAAGGCGCTGCAGGAGCAGAAGACGGTGACGGACGCGATGCTGCGAGTCTACGCTTCGAGCGTTTTCGCGTTACTTGCCGTCCGAATATAAAAAAATCGAGAGACAGCGGGAGTCGAACAACGACGTGACAAGAAAGAACGCCGTCATGATCTGCGAGCTCCCGGACGAGCTGCTGGGAGAAGTGGCCAGCTACCTGGACAGACCCGGTCGAGTTGCCTTCGTTCTCACGTCCAAGACGATCCGTGCCTCGCCCAGCGTGCGGAGTTGGTTGAGAACACTGGTGGTGGATTGCAGAAGTTCCCGCGGCCTCGAAAGTACCCACCGAAGGTTCGAGGACGCCGTGCGTTCCTTCCCGTTGGATGAGTTCACGATCAAGAACCTTGAGGTACGGAACGCCAACGGCCTCGGGAGCTTCGAGTTTTCGGAGGACGTGAAGAGGCGACTGTCGTGCTTGAATACGCTCACACTGCGCAACGTGAGAATCGATGATTGCTGTCCGTGGTGGTCGCGCGGTGAGACGACGACGACGACGAGGATGCAGGATGATGTACGGCGGTTGGCTTCGCTGTTCACGAAAACCTTGCGTTCCGTCACCCTGTCGAAATTCAAAGATGTCGATCTCGCGTTCCTTCGGGCTCTCCCGGACAGCGTCCAATCCTTGCACACCTACAACTTTCGCAACATCATCGTATATTCCCCCGACATCGGCAACGAAGGGTGTGTCGTGATCGCAGAGAGGTTCCCGAAGCTGCGGAGCCTGGTGTATGATGTGGTGGATTCGGTTCGCGACGTCCGAAGCGAGGCACCCGTCGACGCGATGCCACTGGCCGCCATGCGGGGCTTGACGCACCTCAGTTTCCCGCGGGTCGTCAGGAAGGTCATCGGCAAGCCCGAGATCATCGCCGGGAATCCTGCGTTACGGATGAGCGACATCAACGCCGCGTCGCACCGGGATTACCCCGAGCTGCTGCCGAAGCGAGTCGTCCAGTCGTAGGCGTAGTCCCACACGAAGCCCTCGTGCCAGAACAGGTTGCGGAAGGTGCGGCGCAGGTAGACGTAGTCCGGCTCCTGCTCGTACTCCAGGCCGCGGCAGTAGCGGAAGTACAGCAGAACCTCCGCGGGCAGTCCGGCGCACAGCTCCTCCGGCGAGATATTTTCTTTGCGCTTGCCGATGATGCGGGTCTTGCGGTCCATGTCCTTGACGCGGATGCCCTGCCACGGCAGCCGCCCCTTGAGCAGGAACACCAGGACGAAACCCAGGGATTCCAGATCGTCGCGGCGGCTCTGTTCCAGACCGCGATGGGTGTTTACGCTGGCGTAGCGCGGCGTCCCCGTGAGCTGTTTTCCGGTCTTCATCGGCGCGTGCTCCCCGGAGGACGTGTACAGCCTCTTGCACAGTCCGTAGTCGATGAGGTACACGTGGTGCGCGTGCTCCCCGGTGCCCATGAGGAAGTTGTCGGGCTTGAGGTCGCGATGCACGATGCCGGCGGCGTGACACGCCTCCAGGCGCGCCAGCATCTGGTCCGCGAGCATCAGCACGGTCTTCAGGGTCATGCGTTTGTCGGTGCATTCGCGACGCCGCAGGTCCTCCAGGCTGCTGCCGAACACCTCCATGACCATCACGCGGTACTTCCCGTCGGGCGAGGCGCCGAACCAGTGGACCTCCGGGGTGAGGATGCTCCGTTGGCGGGCCACGCGCTGCAGCTTGCCGTACACCCGGTACTCCGTCTCCAGCTGCGGCAGTTCGTCGGTCTCGGTGCTTTCGAATTTGATCGCCACGTCCTTCCCGGTCGCGCTCTCCACGCCGCGGAACACGACGCCGAAACTCCCTTCGCCCAGGATTTTTCCTGTCCGGAACCGACCGCCCGCCACGCCGGTCCCCATCAGCCGTTCGTACCCCTCCGGTTCTTCTCCTCCTTTTTCTTTCTCGGCCGTCGTCTCGACGACCTCCTCCGGCCGGTGGCGGTGGCGACGCCCCTCTCGCATATCCGAGCTCGTTCGTTACACATGGACACGAATAATAAAAAAGATCACCGGAACACCTTGAAACCGTTCCCCAACACCACGCGCACGCCTTGCGCCGTGTGTTTCTTGTTCCTCTTCTTCTTCTTCGGAGATTCTCCTTCCGTTTCCACGTCGTCGTCGTCGTCGTCACGAAGGACGAGTTGTTTCGCCGCCGCGGCGGAGGCCCTCTTCAACCTCCTCTGTTCCTTGATGTCGGCTTCCGTGACCTCGGAGAGCCTCACGCGACCGACGTTCTGATTCAACAGCGTGGAGTAGTTCTCGTACGTGGCCCACAGCTCCTCGGCGTTGACGCAGCCGGTGATGATGACTTCGCCGCTCTCGAAGATCAGGACGGTCACATCGCGGGCGAAGTCGTCCTTTCCCATGACGCGGTGCTTGACGTTCAGGCCGGCGTGCATCCCCGGGTCGTAGGAGACGTTGTCGATGCCGTACTCGTGGATGAAGATGGAGCGCAGCGCGCAGATGTTGAGGCGCACGCCCACGCAGAAGCTGGTGTTGATGAGCTGCACGTTGAAGCCGGACAGCGCGTAGGTCCCCGGCTCCGGCACGTCGTGCACGATCTCCAGGATGCGGCACACGATGCGGGTGACGTCCGCGCACTCCCCCGCCGTCTTGCAGCCCGTCACGTGCAGCGTGCCGTTGCAGAAGATCTTGATGGCCTTGGAGTTCATACCCGTCCGCTCCTTGTCCTCCTTGTACTTGAAGATGACGGCGTTCTGGAACGACGCGTTGGACGGAGGCACCACGCGCCCGCGCCGTCCTCTCGTTATTTCCGCCAGCAGGGTCTCGTCATCCTCATCCTCTTCTTCGTCACCGTCGTCTTTCCTCTTCTTGTTCTTCCTCTTCTTGTCACGCTCGCCTTCCGCAGCAGGACCGGGGTCTCGCGACGGCACCCCGCCTCCCGTACCGCCGCTCCTGGCTTGCTTCTTCCTCCTCCGACACTCCCTCAGGTACTCTGCGAGCTGACGATCGGCCAGGCTGGTGTCGATGCTCCGCGGGGGCACCAGGACGTACTCGCCCAGGCGGTTCTCTTCCATGAGGTCGGCGATGGCGCGTTGCTTCTTGTGGTTGTAGAATCCCAGGACGGTGTTCTGGAAGTCGACGTTGGGGGCGGTGAGGGAGCACATGATGGTGATAGTCGCGATCTGCAGCATCCGCATGGACCCCGTGATGTTCGGCAGCTCCCGCCGATTGTGGTCCTCGATGCGGCGGAACACTTCGCGTAACTGCTCGTCGAACTCGACGACCTTACGTCGCGCCTCCTCGGGACCGAATCCGGCGGAGCAGCAGGATTTCGTCGCGAGAGCCGCGTCCAAAAATGATTCTCCTCCACGGATGACGAGCGGCGCCTCCGCGACAGCGCCTCTTTCATCGTCTTCAAAGTCCATGCAGTCGAGCAGGGCCGCGAGCTCGGGGTCCTCCGCGCCGCGGCTAGTCGGCGAAGAAGACATGTTTTTTCTTTATGTGGTTTCTTCCCTCACGACTGAGTGTTTCTTTTATACCTGCGATTTTCGCTTTTTGACCCACGTGCCCCCTTCGCGACGGAACCCCATGGCTTTGAGGAAATCCGGACTCTTGGAGACCGTGCGAGAGTCCTCGCCCCCTCGCGACCACGTGGGAATGACGTGGCTCGTGTGCAGCGCTTCCACGTCCGGGTGAAACACGGGGAATTGGCGTTCCGCGAGGTCGCTGGCCCCGGGGCCTCGATCGATGCGGGTATCCTGACCGTTCTGCAGTCGCGACTCCACTCTGGGGTCCCCGTCACCTCCCTGGAAGTTGGGGACTCCCAAGAACGTGCGTGTCACCAGGGGTGTCGCGAGTAAAGGGTCACTGGTCTCCCCGCGAGAAAGACGAAGACGGGAATCTCCGTCGATGTTCCCCGCGGGGGCGCCGTACCCCATCCAGGTCTGGAGCGCTCGGTGTCGAGAAGCGGTCTCCGTGGCTTCTTTCTGAGAGGCTTCGGGCCCCGGTGGAGCCGTTGTCCTCCGTGAGATCGCAGAATTCGCGCGATTTCGGAGGTTCGCATCGTCTCGACGGGCGGAAGAACCCTCGTCGAACGCGAACATGACTTACTGACTCACTCCTGTGTAATGAACCGCCCGAAAAAAATTCCCTCAGTCCATCACCAAGGTGTTCGCCGCGTTCTTCCTTCCGCGCCCTCCTCCCCCGCGACCACCACCCCTAGCGTTCCCTCTTCCCCCTGCCGCTGCTCCGCCGGTTCCCGTCGCCGCGGACTGTTGTTGCTCGGACGCCCTGTCCACGACGCTTCGCGCTCCGTCCGCGGTGAGCGCCTTGAACTCGTCCAACATGCCGTCGTCGTCTCCTCCTCCGTCGTCCTTCTTCACCGCCTGCTGTGCTGATGGCGACGCGGAGGCGGTCGCCGCGGTCGGACGCCGTTGCTGCAGGTCCTTGATGATGTCGTCGATGACCGGCCCCCTCATCGCGTTTGCCACCGGCTTCTGTTGCTGCAAAGGTGGTTGTTGCTGTCGTGGGGCGCCGGTCGTCGCGGGCTGAGGAGGAGAAGGCGGCGGAGGCGGAGGAGTGGAGGGCTGTGACGATGGAGCCGCGGGCGAAGGAGCGCTTCCTCCTCCTCCCCCTCCGAACATGTTACCCATCATTTTCCCCGCCATCCCCATGAGCCCCATCATGCCGCCGCCACCGCGGCCGCCGCTTTTATTCTTGCTCCCTCCCCCCAGCATCTTGCGGTTCATGTGGTGCATCACGCCGCTTCCCGCGAGCGCCATCATCAGGCGCAGCTCGGGCGCCATCTTGCTGCTGCCGCCGTACTTGGCGTGCAGCTCCTCGAAGATCTCGTCGTAGTCGTTGAGCTGGTCGTGGACGTTGACGGACCAGCCGCTGAGCTCCACGTCGAAGGGGTCGAACGCCTCGTTCAGGTACTCGATCCCCGTCACGCACATCATCAGGATGTTGCGCTGGAACTGCACGCTGTTGTCCACTGACCTGTCGTTGCGCAGGCGCTCCAGCTCGACTTGCATGTCCTCCAGAGGCGACTCCATGGTGAAGGTCCGCGGGAGAACGTGTCCTTTGCGCTCCAGGCGCGAGAATTGATTCAAGATGTCGCGCTTGGTGGCCTGCACCTCTTCGTCGCTGGCTTTCGGAGGCGAAGGCTGAGGTGCCGCGCGCCGATAGCGACCACCATCCTTCCTCGTCGTCTTGCCCCTCCGGGGTTGATGATGATCGCGGCGACGATAGGAAGAAGAAGACACCACGCTGTCCTCCACGTCGTCGTCTTCGTCGCCACCGCCACCACCCCCGTTGCCGCTGCCGCTGCCGCTGCCGTCCGACGCGTCGTCGTCGTCGTCGTCGACCACGGAACGCACGGACGTCATGACCCTCCTGTGCGAGTTTCCACCCCCTTCGTGCTTGAACTGACTCATGGGCGACGCCAGAGGTGGAGGGGGTGGCGGCGGAACGTATCTGGGCCAATCTCCGCCTTTAATACCTGCCGCTGCTCCCTTGCGACGGCGACTCGCGTTGCTCATGGCGTCGTCGTCTTCGGCGGACATCGCGTAGCCGCTCCCGGCTTCGCTCGCGGCGTCTTCGTCGTTGTTATGGTGTCGCGTACGTCTCGCCGAAGCGTAGGAAGCCGCTCCGCTGCCTCCCGGAGACGACGAACGTTGTTTGCGCGGGTTGGCCAGCAGGTCCAGACAGAGGTCGTCCGGTGCGTTTTTCCCTTCTCCTCCTGTTTCTCCTTGCTGTCTCCTCGTTTCCGCCGCGCCGATGCTGCCTCCTAGGTCCATGGGAAGAAGAAGAAGAAGAAGCGGTGATGATACAATCTATGGTCATAACTTTAAGACGCCACTAGACGCACTCGTCGTCCAGCGGCGGGCTACAGGAGTACACCGTAGCACACATCATGCCGACCGCTGCTGCTGCTGCCACAGCGGCCGCTTTCGCGGGAGAAGAAGAGGACCGGCATCAACAGGACGCCGCGGGGGAGGCGGAGGCGGTGCTACCCCCTTTCCTGAACGACGCAGAGATGCCCATGAGGCACCCGTCCGAATTCTCGGCGGACGGGACCGTGGCGCGCACTTACACCACGCGCTGCAAGAAGGCTCTGGTGCAGCGGATCCAGACGCTGGACAACACCGACCACGAAGAGATCTTCGCGAAACTCAAGGCGCACGGCATCCCGCACAGCCAGAACACCAACGGAGCCTTCGTGAACCTCACGTTCGTTCCGTGTGGGGTCATCGCGGAGATCGATGCGTTCGTGGACTACTGCACCAAGAACCAGCGCGCTCTGGACGAGTACGACATGAAGCTCAACGCCTGCAAGCTCCATCAGAAGTACGACACCCTGTTGTCCATCCACGACACCACCACGACGCCCGCCGCCGCAGTCGCGGAAGACAACGAAGAAGAAGAAGAATCGGACGACCGACCGCCCGAGGAACGTCGGTCGACGCCACCGCCTCCATCTTCTGCTGCTGGGGGGGAGGAGGAGCAGGAGGGGGCGACGACGTCCACCGCGAACCCCGCCGGGACGGCCAACACTCCGCAGGCGACCGTCCCGAACCCGAAAAAGGTGTCCACGAAGTTCCTGGCGGCCAAGAAGAAATTCGCGAAAAAGAAAGGCGGGGGAGAAGGTGGTGGAGGAGACAATCCTAATAAAGGGAAAAAGTCGGCGAACAACGACACGACGGGCGACACCGGCAACGAAGAGCTCACACCGGAATGACCTCTGGGAAAGTCGTGATCGCGATCGCATGGCTGACGACGCTGTTGGCGCATAGCGGTTGTGAATGTTCTCGTGTGTTCCCTCGTCAGCAGACGCCGTGGGACCAAGCCGGGATCATGGAAGCCGCGGTATCCTCGAAGAACAACGTGTGTGCCGGCGAGACCGCAACGTATTCGGGGAACCCGGGTATCATCCGTTTGGGCGTCGCGTCGCGACAACGGAGGAACGTCCTCGGTCGACGGGAGGACGACGCAGTGGTTCACGCGACGGTGGCGAAGGCGGATGACGCAGAAGAAAGAGAAGACGGTTGGACGGAGCTGGCGTGGTTGATCTTCCTGACCGAGCTGGTCTTTCTGTTCAGCTTCGTGTGCTGTCTGTACGCGGTGGTTCACGCCTACCGAACCGGTCGTCGATCCCCTTATTCTCCTCTTTCTCGTTCGTCTGCGTTCGAGGAGGAACCGTAGAAATATGACGATCCATGTTACACCCTGGAAAGATAGAATGGAACGGGGCGCGATTCACTACTCGTTACAGCAGGTTTCTGATGTGCCTATACTTGATGAGAAAGTCTTTGTAGGTCTTGACGTCAACGGGTTTGCTGGGCCTCGCATGAGTCATTTTACGGGTCATACCTGCCTGAAGGATAGAGACACCGACGAGAGTTGTGGATACCGATATTCCGAACACGTCGGATATAGAATGATGACGAATGAATGCCACGAGTGCGTCTGACGCCTTCTTATTTGTTCTCTGTTTCCTGACATGCAAGCGGTTTTCTCGAGACGCTCTATTCCAACGAGATAGAGTGGAAATCGCTACTGAGAAAATTTTCGACACTTTGCGTAGGTTGCATAAGTAAGAGTACGCTTTCATCGCAGCGATTCTGTAGTCCAACACGTAAGTCATCGTGTGACGTATTATTACAGCAGTTTTCACGTATCCATGGGACACTTGCTTATCCTCAAAACAGAATCAAACACGAAACCACTGTAACTCGTCTTCCTGGCCGACGAGACAGCTCC
>Ga0209937_1000410_pt1 | contig 14081 bp, 28 predicted proteins | sample SalPon1_B_H2O_MG_FD_185699 | JGI IMG/M metagenome (GOLD analysis project Ga0209937, IMG submission 185699) | Salt pond water microbial communities from South San Francisco under conditions of wetland restoration - Salt Pond MetaG R1_B_H2O_MG... | ecosystem: Environmental > Aquatic > Non-marine... | reverse complement strand
AGGACGCCCAGCAGGATCATTGTTAATGCTAGTAGTGCGGTAGTACAGGCTTTTGCGTGTAGGGATGTAGTGCTTATTATTACCGTAGGAACCTTCTTGGTAAAGACCAAGGATATCACCTGTCTTTTGGTCTACATCGAACCTAGAGACTGTCCAAGGGGCACGAGAGGCAATCTTACGGACACCAATGCGACCATCGGAATACTTGGACCGTTTCTTGGGGTTCTGAGTGTCCATCCCTTCACGACGTTTATAGACTACCTCGAACCATGCAAAACCATATGACAAGAACGCAAGTGCTTCAGAGATGTGATCGTCAAGTGTATGGTCCATGTCCTCAAGGACAGACTCTACAAACTCAGCCTCACGTTTAGCCGCCTCTGAATTGTCTACAGACTCCACCTTAAGGTCAACGTCCCGAAGAATCTGCTCAACGGCATACATGACTGCACCAATAGTAGAGTCATTCTCCCGCATCTCACGGTACTTCTTGATAGCCCGTTTGCCACGAAGCTCAGGAAGGAACTCATCACTACGGATTTGACCGTTCCGAGTGTTATCTCCGGCAACCCCAAGGATTTGCTTTGACTCTGTTTCTGAAAGTTGTTTAGCCATTAGCGATAGATTTCCTGTGGGGTTACTTAAAGAGTTTTCCGATAGACATTTTGATAACTACAAAGAAAGGAAGCCATACCCAAGGGAATACAGGTTTGTAGGGATGGTCATCTCGCCACTCTCGGGTAATATTATCTATGTATTTACCCTTGTGTTTAAGGATCAGGTGGTATTCCTTGCCCGTATGAACCCGGTGAAAGGTAGTCCTGAACAAGAGTGTGTTAATCCAGAATCTTACCCAAGAGTTCCCTGCTACAATCCATGCCACCGTCAGTGCGTAATCATCACAATCACCTTTAGTGGTAACTGACCACCCGTCCAGATTATCAGGTTCATAGACCCACTTATTGTTAAATTCCTCTAGGGTCAGTTTTCTCATACTATCGCAAACCTTTAGAATCAGAGTAGACCAACTGAAGTTGAGGTTTCTGGTATGACCCTAGCATCAGGTCCGTGAGTGCCCACACAAGGGCGTCAAGACGGTCAGGAGAGCCGATAGACCCGAGGGGTTCCCATGTACGCATCTGTGTCTCAAGCTCACCCAAGGACGCCTCACAGTCCCTCACATGACGGACAAGACCACGTTCGTATAGTGCGCTAATAGGTTCAGCCCTAGCGAACTTACCTCGGGACGCATGGACAAGTTTAATAGGAACAGTCTCATCTTCTACCTCGATAGTCCTGCGCACCATGTCACCACCTTGGTTACGTTCTGCTACAATACGGTCAGCTTGGAAGTGGTGATAGAGTTCAATAGCCTTGGAGGCCCAACCTTGAGGTGTTAGTCTGTCGGTGTAGTCACCCAAGACATACCCCTTACCGTTTACATCAATACCGGCTACGACAATACCTGTCATATCTGATTCTTTGTTAGCTGTAATGGCAGGGTCTAGGGAAACTACAACACGGTTGAGTTGGGGGACTTCCTTGAGTGCTACTTGAGAACTATCCAGCATGTCGGTAGTCCAGAGGGCACCTTCAGCCTCTTCCATGACCTCAGCATAGAGCTCTTGTCGGCCAAGGCGGGTGCCTTCATATTGGTCCTTGACAGCCTTCAGGTAAGTGTCTGCAAGGTTGGCAGCGTTGTCGAAGGTGGACCCAGTGGTGACGTGGGTGGTGGGTTCTTTCAGTAGGGTTCTGACGAGCTTAGTTGGCTTTGGTGTCGTTGTGACAACTGCACGGGGGTGTTTACCCAAGCGAAGACAGAATTGAGCCATTTGCCAAGTCTCTTCATCATACGCCCAAGCTGCCATCTCATCCGCCCACAAGAATTGAAACTGTGGTCCACGAAGGCGCTCGGGCTCTTGACTAGAGTAAAATTCAATCTTGGCCCCATTCTCCCAAGTCAGCGTCCTTTTCGTAGGAGACCACTCAGGTGCGCCCATTCTTTTACCTGCATAGGTTACATCATCTTTCCAACACAGGTTAAGGAAACCAGATTCACCTTTAATGGCAACTCTCTCTACGTCACTGTTTGTAGCCATAATTGCGCCGCCACGCTTAAGCCCACGTTTTACCTGTTCCCTGCACCACTGAACCCCGGTCCAAGTCTTACCAAAACCACGACCACAATTTAGGAACCAAGTATTCCAATCACCTTCGGGGGCAAGTTGCTCAGGTCGCGCCCAAAACTTATGGTCATACTTAAGTTCTTCGAGTTGCTTAGGGCTAAGTTGAGAAAGAGCTTCTTGGACTTGCTCGTCAGGAATCTCCCTTAGCTGTTCGGCTGTAAATGTCGTCGGGGTCATATCTGTTGCCTTTGGCGATATTAACGTCTGCTGGAAGAACTTGGAGATTCCACGGCACATGAAGTCCAGACACGTTATCACCACAACAAGACTTACAGTAAAACTGCAAACCGTCTTTTGTGTTCTTGTTCTTACCGAAGTCAAACTTGAGTTTGGTCTCGTCGCACTTCTTGCAATATTTCATAATACCCTCCAGTATCCCTCCTAGTGTGTATAAGAGGGTGAGCCAAGTTTGCAACCTCAGCCCACCCCAGAGCGACTACGGGAGGGTTCGTAGCCACCGATTCGATTAGTCTTCCTCTACACCCTTACCAAGAGCCTTCATAAGCGCCTTAACTGCACCCTCAGACTCTTCCTCATCAGTTCCTACCTCACGGGTTTCCTCTACAGTCTTAGGTGTCCACCCACCTTGTGTACGAAGCCAAAGGTCTTGAGACTTGAAGGTAGTAGGACTTTCAGGATCACCATTGATAGCCTGATTAGCTACCTTGTTACCAACCTGACGGGTAATCTCATTCCGGGGGCCATGCCAATCATCACCGTAGTACTTATAGAAGCTAGCGATACTAACAGGTGCCCAAGCATACTGTTGTATCTCAGACATAGTGTCCTTGAGTGTCACACCAGCAGCAGAACACTCACGGACCTTCTTACCGATCTCACTGTTGTATTGTAGCTTGTTGGGGTGATTCATAGGAGTCTCTCTTAATGGCAGACTACGGACTTAAGGGGGTTCTCCACTAAAGACTCCTAACCATCAGGCTACAGGAAGCTCACTGAGGTGAATCTTAAGTGGAGAATCTATAGTAGTTTCAACCTTCAGGTTTCACGCCCTTTCAGGGCTACAACTACATAAACTATTGGGGGTAGCGCAGGTCACTATAGTCTATACTTAAGTATTCTCTATAGATAGTGCAGCTATAATGATTAATAATTACTTAGTAGATATATCATTTCTGTAGTCGTGACTCTAGAGTCAATCACTACAGTCAATGTAACTACAAAAAATAATAAGACTATAGCTGGTAGCGCACTTAGGTCTCTGACTCTAGAGTCTCTTACTATAGTGTTCTCTATAGTGTTTGATATAACCTATTAAGAATATATAATCACTATAGTTGTTACTTAAGAGAGGACTCTAGAGTCGTCTTGATCCCCCTACTAGTATATAAGTACTTTTTCAGCCAAATTATTCCCTTTGAAGTCAACTTTTTTGTGCCATTTGCAGTAACCCATTGAAAATCAACAAAAGAAAGCTGATCACAAATTGTTACAGAATCCTTAGAATTGTAACATTCCGTGAGGTGCCTTTCGATCTACCTTAGTGCGTCAGCACACTGACTATGTTGGGTTTGGGCATCTTCTCTTGTTTTAGATTCCAGAAGTGCCCTCATGTCAAAGGTATCTGGATAATTCTTTTTATTTTGGATTCTGAGGGTGCTACCCACCAGTGCGAATCAGCAACAGTATGATTCTAAGGGTCCCAAACTAGTGTCAACCCCTTGACATTAAATCTCTGGCCATCCTCACGCAAATGTGAACTATGTTACAATATCACGTGTGCAGAGACTGTCGAGACCCGAACAAGAGAAGAACGAATCACCTTGTTGTAGTTATAATGCCCAAGAGATAGGCATATGTGTGTAGATATACACTCAAATCAGTCAAAAGTGGTGTCAAGTGTGTTCACATGCGCAAGTTTACATGAGAAAACTGTAACATTTGAAAGAATCTAGTGATTCGGTAAAGAAAAAGGTTGACATAGGGGATTGGATTCGCAGTACCCTACGACTCACATCAAGACTTTGATAATGAGAATCAATCGCAAATAGACCTAAAACAGATAGAACCTAACACATTGGCTAACCTGCAAAACAAGACAAATCACCAGAGCGCCAGAGCGGCCTATGTGTAGCCTGTAGCGTCAATAGGCTATGACCATAGCAAAACGCCCGCAGAGGTTATCCACGGGCGCTTATTGGAACGTACAGTGTTATCACAATCAATAGGGGATTGTCTCAAGATCATCGCTTGAGATAGTGTCAAGCGGGTCGAACGTCAGGCAAACTTGGTCCACCCCGTTTTGATATACCGTCGCCCTTTCATACTCGATATTGCCGGGGTCGTTACAGATAGTTTCCCATTGGCGCAAGGTTACCTCATGGATATCCACATTGCAGAATGAATCCTCCGTTGTGTCGTGGCAAAGCACAAAGAATCGCAAGCTAGTTTGCATTGTTTCTACTCCTCTGGTGGCAGGTTGTGGCAAGGTTTAAGCAATAGGCCAGACCCTTAGACCCGGCCTATCGGGAAACCTTACATGTTGTCCAATTGTGTTTCCGCCATGTCGATCAGCTCTTCCTTGAGCGATTCCACGGCTTCCATGATCTCGCGTTGAACAATGATTGCCGCAAGCTGGACTGCGAACTCGTAAAGGCCGAATTGATCACCCATATAAGCCCCCATGTCATGCCATTCGGACTCTGCATCGTCTAGAACGTCTCTCGGCACGGCTTGGCAAAGTTCCATGGCGCGATGGTAATAGATTATCCAATCCCATTCGCTCGACTCGTGGGCAATCTCGAATGCGTCCATTGCCTCCACATCAAACTGGAAAGATTCCCATGCTTCAACAGTGCCCTTTTTGGGGTAGTCGGGCGCACGGTCTTGCGCATCTTGCCTCGCACGATCCCGAATTGCCTTATACGTGATTGTCATATCGCTGGAGTCCATTGTCTCGGTTCCTTCTGTTAGTCTTGCGTTAAGTCAGCTGTATTTGTCCACCTGTTTCCGTGTCAAAGGCTTCCCGGTCTTAGTGTCCAGAATATACCTATCGGTGAGGCCGCCAGTCTGTTCAAAAGACTCGTTTAGGGAAGCAATCGCCGATTTTACGCACTTGTAAGATTCGACGGGGCCTAGCATTGGGGATATCACTTGAAACCGCATTGTTTTGGTTCCTTCTGTTAAGTGAATTACTGTGCGGCGACGTTATAAGCCACGGCTTCGATTCCCGCGTCACGTGACTTTGCGGCGAGGGATTTCGCCTCATGCAATGTCATATTCTGGGGAATCCCATAGGCAGGCTGGAAAGAGTCGCCGGGAGTCGAGCGGGTTGCTACTGTATATGTCATGGGGGATTCTCCTAGTTTAGTTGTGGGGGATTGCTTCAGCAGCGATATAGTCGCCAGTTTCGAGAGGCAATTCTAGTGTGTCCAAGAAGTACACCCAAAAAGCGGATTCTCTATTAGACATAGGGCGTTTGATTAGCCAAAAGAGCAACTTTCCCTTCCTGAAAACACCTACCATAAATTTCATGAGGATTCTCCTAGGTTGGTTTGGTGGATTAGGCGCGAGCGATTTTTGGGGGTGTATTGCGTCTCGATTGTTTCATATTGCCCAAAATAATGCCAAGTGCCTTCATGCCTTTCCGGCCTAGAAATAACGGCAGTACGAGTCGAACGCTTGCGCCACAGGCTACCGTTGTGCCAAAAATACTGATTCACTTGGCAATCTTTGAAGTGAGACACTTGCCAGATTTTGCCCGTTGAGTCTTTCCGCACGGTGTTCCCTTTCCTTAGGTTAGCTGTGGTGGATTAGACGATTGGTTGTCATTGCCATTGTTCCCGCTCTATAGTCACGTCCCCGTTATCCGGTATTTCCCCTGTGAGCTTGATCAACCGTACAACTTGCGCGGCATAATCATCGCAAAAGCAAAGAATCCTCGCACAGTATTCCCCAGACTTATTATAAGCGAGTATATAAAAACCGCCTGAACCAGTTTCATAGATGGATTCGTCTGCTATCCAAACACCTATCATTAGATCGCTTCCTTTTGTGTTTGTGTTTCGGTTGCTACTTATATGAACGATTCGCGGGGAAGGATCAAGTACTTTCGCGATGCAATCAATCTCGAGGGCCATCTCGAGGGCCATCTCGAGGGCCATCTCGAGGGCCATCTCGAGGGCCATCTCGAGGGCCATCTCGAGGGGCAGAAATAAAATAATACTTGCAATACCAAGTTGAATCGTCTAGTTTACTATGACACGCAACGCAACGCCGAGGGCTTTTACATGATATCCACCACCTTGAACCCCAAAGACACAACGCTTGCCAATGCAATGGCTTGGGTTTTCTATAATCTTGACTCGTCGCAAGGGTACCATGTCGGGTTTGATAGCGACGATAACCTTGTGTTCCAGCCCGGTGGGGACATATACTTACGTGACTTGCCGATGACATTGCAAGCAAGCGATTCACCTTTCCCTTTGTCCGAAGCGGATATGACAGACGCATGACGGAACCAAAATAATACCACCAGGGGGCTTGCGAATCGGCGAGTCCCCTGCTATTCTGTTTTTAGAAAGTCGCAATCGCGCCGCGTGGGCACTCCGGTGTCGCCAGACACGGGGAGGGTGGACAAGTGCGAATCAGTGATAAAAATATCACACTCGGAAAAATAATTGAGAGTCAACCTTGACATTTGAGATGTGATCGAATGTTACAGGATTGTAATGATTCGTGATAGGGGGGTTGACACGAGGGGGGCGAATCAGGTATACTGAAGATTCATGCCGAATTGCCTTTGTAACAATTATCACGATTTTGTGACTTGACAGGATTTACTATTGACGAATCAGTCGAATTCTGGTAGAATCGGCGGTTTTGCGAATCGGTAAGCAATGTTGACCCATCGAGTCTGGGGGCTGGTGACCTCCCCCAAGGGAATTGTTCGTTTGACCCCCACCAAGGGAATTGTTCGTTTGACCCCCACCAAGGGAATTGTTCGTTTGACCCCCACCAAGGGAATTGTTCGTTTGACCCCCACCAAGGGAATTGTTCGTTTGTGCAGAATTACAACTAAAAACCACTGAAGGAGAAAACAAATGATGACAGAACTTATGTGCCTATCTGTAGCCATCTTCTTCGAGGCTAGGGATCAACCTATCACAGGACAAGAACTGGTGGCTGATGTAGTGACCAACAGGGTAGAACACCCTAGATTCCCTGACACTGTATGTGATGTAGTCTACCAAGAGAAAGCCTTTAGCTTTACCCACGATGATAAGTCCGATGACATGGATGACTACAGAAAACCTGCTGATGTAGAAGCTAAAGGTCTTGCAATGAGGGTCGCTAGGGACTATCTTGAGAGGGACAAAAGACTCGGGTCTACGTCTACACACTATCATACCACTTCTGTAACCCCCTTTTGGGCCGATATTTTTGTAGTTGATGGTGTTTTTGGTGACCATGTTTTTTATACCTGTAGTGGTTTTTGTTAGCGCCGGTTTTTGTATCTCTTTGGAGTATTTATAGAGAGCACTCAAAGTAAGACATCAACCCTTGACTGCCACTAAAGAATCACTTATACTGATCTTACACAACACAACGCATAGGGCGCTAGCCCGCTAGATAGGAAAGGAAACTAACATGGCCTCCCTCAAAGATGTTGGCTGGTATGTGCATGTCGCAAAAGGCACCCGAAAAATCATAGGCCCGATGACCAAGGAAAAAGCAGAGGAAACCTTGAGGGATGTCTTTGACGGAGAGGGCTTTATATCCAGACAATGAACTCTTTACGATGAAGCAAAACAAGAGGAAGTTCGTATGACAAAACTTTACCTTATTCGTGGTATCCCCGGCAGTGGCAAGACGACACTTGCGGAAGAGATGCTGAACTCGGGTATGATAGATCACGCCACCGAAGCCGATAAATTCATGGTGGACGACAATCTGAATTACAAGTTTGACCCTGAGAAACTCAAGCTGTGCCACAAATTGTGTCAGCAGGATGCGGAAGGATTTTTGGAGATGGGCTGTAATGTTGCAGTTTCCAACACTTTTACCCGCAAATGGGAGATGCAAGCCTACCTCGACATGGCCGAAAAACATGGCGTAAAAATCGCGATTATCGTGTGTCAAGGGGAGTACGAAAACACTCACGGAGTTCCTCAATCTGTGGTTAAAAAGATGAAAAACCGTTTTGAGTGGTGATGGTGCCCCCAGTTTTGCAATACTTTAGGATGCCTACAGAGGGTTCTAAAAGTGAAGCATAAGGTGTTGACAAGCCACTGAAGAATCACCTAGAGTGACACTCGATACAGGTAGCAAAGGAGTCCAGTTTATGAAAAACGAAACTGTCAAAATTCTTGATGCAAGCTATCACCGCAATGGGGCAGGAGGAGTAGGTTGCTTCATTGTGAGGTTTGACTATAAAGGGACAGGAACCCCAAAGGAAACCCTTATGGCAACCTTTTATCCTGATGCAAGGGGATATACCCAAGTTTTTGACCCCCTAGACATTGTATCAGCTAAGTTTCGTTCAGCAGATTACTTTTGGCCTTTGTTGATAGCCGAAGAGAAAACTATTGATATTTTGTGTTTTGGGTCTATATAATAAATATGGCATTAGTACCTATAGCCCGCTAACTGGAAGGAGAAACTTTATGGCACAAGCAACAGTTAATACAGAATACATGACCCTAGTTTTTACGGCCATTATGGAGCGTAGTGACTATGGTGTTCCGGGGTCTCCTGTCTGGTATGAACCTACAAACATTGAGCTTGACTCGATAGAAATCATGGGGTATCCTGTAGACCTCAAGGCTCTCCCAAAAGGGTTGGTAGGTGAACTCATCGGGGATTTTGCGGATGATATTGACCATTGGGAAGATTAAGTCAGCAGAAGGTAAATGAGAAAACCAGAGGAGAAACGCAAATGACTGCATTTGATGAGATTACAAATATTGCCTTCCGAATGACACAAGAACAAAGGGCACGGGTTCTCTTTTATTGTATTGGTCGTATGTGCCTTGACTTTGATGCTGAGGATGTCCAATACTTTAGGGAAGAATCGTATAAGGAGTGAAACGAATGACATCACAAGAGACACAACACGCGCTTAACATAAGTCCAGAGGACGTCGCAGCAAAGCTGCTTGACATCGGGTATTATCGCGAGTTTACCGTGATTTTTACCAAGACCAATGGTGAGCAACGTAAGATCACTGGTTTTTTGGAAGCACCCTCGGGACCGCCCAAGAACACTAAAGCAGTACCTATGAAAGTGACACAAGGTGATGCTGCCGGTCAGTGGCGCAGTTTCCGTCTTGATAGTGTCTTGGGTATAGTTAGCGCAGCTGACGCTGCTATTTTTTACTAAAACAAAGGAGCGAATAACCAATGAATCAACCGAATGTACTCCCACTACAGGAAATCCTCAAGGATAAACAACGGGAACTGGACGACAATGAGTGGGAAGGTATGGCCCCAGAGGCTCTACAGTCCCTTATAATGGAAATTAAAAACCTAGAGTGGCTTGAAAGTCAGGGTGACGTATGGTATCCTCTCTTTTGAGATGCACTGATGTTTGATAACATAAGAGGAAGGAAAGAAAAACAAGTGACCAATGACAACACGAAAGCGCCGGAGTACGACCTATCCCTTGTGGCGTCGGCTTATCAGGATGCGGCGGAAACGTGCGATGTTGCCACAATGGATATTATCGGGGACGTTATCAGAGCAAAGGGCGTAGAAATCGCCGCACTCACTCCCGCCGACGCCCAAGCCGCCCGTGACGCCCGCGACAAGCGGGTCAGGGAAGAGACGCTGAGGGAGGCGGCAGAAGAGGCTGGGCGCATTGCCGAAAGGTATCTACCTGCCGCGACTTCGGACTACAGCGCCGGGTTTTCCGACGGTGCCGACATGGCAGAATCGGCCATCCTCGCCCTCATCGAAAAGGAAAATGGTGATGAAAAACACTGAAGAAGTATTTTGTTACTTGAGCAGTGAAACCAAATGGAATAACAAAAGTGAGTACCGCGATATCCCTAAAATTACCTGCCCTGAGTTTGGGCTTTCGATAAAAGGCGATGGGTTTATTGTAAAAGCAATGATCAAGGCGTTGCATGAGAATAACTGCGATATTAGTAGGGTCTTAAGTATTTACCGAGGCGATACCCTAGTTTTTAACAAGAGGCCACTAAAACAATGGTTATTTCCAGAGGACCGTAGGCCCGAATGGCTTAAGCCTAAAGGAGAGTCGAATGACTGAAACAAGTGTCCAAGAGACCTTGATGGAAACAGCAGGTATCCTAGCGTCACGATACAAAGACTCACAGGAATACCAAGACCTATATCAAGAGGGTTTTTTGGCTGGTTGGGAAGCCCTGAGTAACGGTGCTGATGTGCCACAAGCCATTGGTACTATGCGAAGGGCTATGAATGACTACAAAAACATCACTCTTAAACCTGTGAGCATCCCTAAGAGTGGCGACACATATGCCCTCCTAGGGGCCATAAATAGAGGTCAGGAGGTGTCCCCCCAAGGGAGTACCCAAGTGGCACTATATGAAGCCCTCACAGGCTCCACGGACCTAGTGCAAGAGAATACTCTGGGTGTCACCAAAGGGTCAGAAGGCTTGATGGTAGAAAAGGAAACCTACAAGTATGTGACTGATAATCTTTTGGTGTACCTTGAGCCTCAAGAGGCTGTAGTCATCCTTTTGGTGTATACTCAAGGGTATACTCAGGAAGAGGTAGCACAGGAATTAGGGTTGAGCCAAGGAGGGGTCTCAAAGTGCTTGACCAAAGGACTTGAGAAGCTGAAGAAAGCACTTGAGCAGGTTACTTAGGAACTGAAGGAGAACAAGGATGAAAAGGCTTTTCAAGATAACCCCTTGGGGTGGTCCCTACGGTAAGTGGTATCATCTAGAAGAGAGAAAGATGTTTTTCTGGGTGAGTCATTACAAGTATTATGACTCTATCAAAGAAGCAGAGGCGGACGTGGAAGCAGTCGGTGGGATATTGCTACACAGGCAATAATCATAAAGGATAACTACACCAAAAAGTAATATCCTTAAGAGACCGAAGAAATGTGTGTCTTATGGGTTACAATCGGGAGAAAAGTGAAGGTCCGTTGGAATAAAAACCCCAGAAAAGTACTTATATTCTCATGCAGGGGGTCAAGACGACTCTAGAGTCTTTACTTAAGTCTTCTCTATAGTAATTATATAATACTTAATAGGTATATAAGACACTATAGAGAACACTATAGTGAGAGACTCTAGAGTCCTCACCCAAGGGGTTGACTTATTTTTGTAGTTACTCTACATAAGGTAATGCTTCAGGACAGAAACACAAAGGGGGAAATACTGATGAAACTGGAAGTCGGAAAGAAATACCGCCTAAACAACGGTGAGGTACATATCTGTACAAAGAAGCACGAGATGGACTCTAGGTTGGAGAGACTTGAGTATGGTCCTTTCGAGATAGGTGGGTTGCTGTACCATGAAGACGGTAGGTTCGCCAACTGTGGTGCAGACTTTGAAATTTCTGTAGCTAAAGAGGTTTCCAATGGGTGAGTCACAGATTATTGTGCAGTTGAACCCTGATGTGCTGCCTACAGGTTCAGACCTTGGCGTTATTAATGCTGCACGTAGGAGCTTTGGCAAGCGTAGTGAGTGGGTGTATTCAGGTGTGGATACTAATGATCCACACGAAAAGGCACTGAAAGCAAAAGACAAACGACTGCTTGAGTTCCTTGCACGAGGTATGACAGCGGATGACTTCGAGGCTTTTGTAAGTTCCTGTGTTACAGATGGATACATGGTTGAGGATCAAGCTGACTGGGAGTATTACCATCAAGCTCTTACAGAAAAACTCTGGCAGTGGCGTAACACACCAACCCATGACACACCGTTTAACCACGGGTTTTTTAGCTTTGAGGTAAAAGCACCTATCTTCGTAAGGGCGCAGTTGGTGAAGCATGAGTATCTTATCATGTCAGAGTTCTCTCGTCGGTATATCACGGATGACATTGAGTTTTATGAACCTGACTACTGGCGTAAGGCTGCTGAGGACAAGAAACAAGGGAGTCTTGAGAAGCCCACTGGAATCCAAGGTATGGCAACTTGTATCGACGGAACACTTGACCACTTTAATTACCTACTAGAAATCGGAGTAGCACCAGAGCAAGCACGGATGGTTCTCCCACAGTCCCTTATGACTGCATGGACTTGGAGCGGGACACTTGGGGCGTTCGCCAAGATGTGTCAGCTTCGGTGTCACCCGGAGGCACAATATGAAAGCCGTTTGGTTGCTGACAAGGTGTATGAGGAACTCAAGAGGCAGTTTCCTGTCGCGGCACCGTTGCTAGTAGAGGGAGTGTACTAATGGAAATTTCTTACAGACTTGGACACCCGCGATGGAATGAACAAGAAGGTGAACGCATACCGACTCTGGAGTTATACATTAGTGAGATTGACGAGGTGTATTACATTGACTTAAAGGAACTTGCAGAAGCACTGAAGCCGTTTCTTGAGATACCAACTAATACACACGACTGAAGGAGAACACCAGTGAAACACGATAAGGTTGAAGACTTCAGGGAGATGCTGTTCTGCAACGACGTTTACACACTCCAAGAAGCAAAGATGATTGCAGAAGCCTGTATTGACAAGATTTGTGTGGAGGGTTATGAAGTAGAGGTTTATCCCACAGCAGGTCAAACAGAGATTATCGCAAAAAAGACTGAGGTGCTTTGAATATGGCCAGTAGAGTAGAAATAGAACCACTTAAATGCAAACACTATAGTGCAAATATCCGCGTAGACTTACCTGATAACGAAACAATATATATCCAAGTCGCAGGTGACAACAGGAATCCTTCTATCCGTGAGATTGAGCAAAACGATTGGGAACCTGAAGATGGCATGGACCATGTAGAGGGGGATAAAGTCTATGAGGTTGCCTGCCGTATTAAAGAACTACTGGAGGGAATGTACCAATGACCAACACTAGGGGTCCATGTCCTCACCACATGGCAGACACAGGTGGCTCCGATAGTTACTTTTGGGATGACACTAAAGAAGTAGGCCACTGTAAATCCTGTGACCTTGCCACTTGGTTGTACAAGGGTGATCTGTGGGGAAAGCACAATGGTAAGAGTTTTAGGGTAGATTCAACGGAATATGCTTCGGGTGGGTACATAAGTAACAAAGAGGATTTACCTTTTATGGGTGAAAAGTGTGAAGGGAGTTTTATGCCAAAAGACATCACTGAAGTAGAAGAGCCTAAAGGCAAGCCCTACACTAAAGACATGCGTGGTGTTAAAGCAGACACATTTGATTACTTTGGTATTCAGTTTTGGCCTAGTCAGAGGTGGGAACAGTGGGAGAACGGTAAGCTAGTAGACAGTGGGTATTCTGATGAGATGGTCTATAAGTTCTCTAATGGAAGTGTACAGAAACGACGGATAGGTCTCCCTAAAGATCATCCTTGTCACTTCTGGGGTCGTGGCCCTATGGATGTGCTTGCAGGTATGGAAAAGTTTCCCGCTGGTTGTAGTAAAATGATCACTGTTACTGAGGGTTGGTCCTATGACATGACTTCAGCTTGGCAGATGCTACAGAACGGTAAGTTTATCAACCCTGTGGTTTCACTACCGAGTGCGTCCCCTTCTGGTAAACTTTGGGAGAAGTGTAAAGGGTGGCTAGACTCTTTTGACAAGATCATCTTGAGTGTAGATAACGATGAGCCGGGACGTAAGGTTGCTGAAGTAGCTTTTGACTTGTTCCCCGGTAAGGTCTACCTGATGAACCACGGCCAGCACAAGGATGCTAATGACTTCCTTATGAATGGTGACGGGAAGGCTTATGTGAGTGCTTGGTGGGCAGCTAAGAAGTATTCCCCAGCAGGCTTTGTGAGCGGCTCTGAGGACT
>Ga0209937_1000409_pt1 | contig 14102 bp, 14 predicted proteins | sample SalPon1_B_H2O_MG_FD_185699 | JGI IMG/M metagenome (GOLD analysis project Ga0209937, IMG submission 185699) | Salt pond water microbial communities from South San Francisco under conditions of wetland restoration - Salt Pond MetaG R1_B_H2O_MG... | ecosystem: Environmental > Aquatic > Non-marine... | reverse complement strand
AATGGAATTCAGATCTTGGGCGGATGAACGGGATCCTGTCATCTTTTTGAGTTGTTGTACACTATAAGAGTAAAAAAATCTGCAATTCTGTGCCACACCGCCGCAGCAACATAATCTTCTTTTTTTATGCTCTGATACGCAGACGAGGCACGACTATCACATGATATCCATGTGTCCTGAACACGTCCACCATTTGGCGCTTCTGCGCTACGGGTATCTGTATCTCGAGACGGCCCGCATTTCCTTTCGCGTCCTTCGAAAGGACGGGAGGACCCTGGCCCTGTCCCCAAATCTCGGCCACACGATGGATGGTTGCGCCACTCTCATCATCTTCCGTCTGCAGGATGTGGTAGTAGTCATCTCCTTTCCCGTCTTCCAGCGCAAGCCCAAAGGCGACGATCGTGTTTTCGCCCAGTCTCGTACGCGCATCGCGCACCGTTCGCATATAGGTATCGTACGATGATATACCACTCATGATGTCTTATCCTGGTGTGTGTTTCGTGTCATCTTTATGCCTAAAATACATACTAGAACAAAAATTTGAAAAAGGCATCGATCGATTTGATCCACACACAACCACCATGAGTTATCCTTTTGGCAGTGGCGGCGGCGGGTCTGCGCTGTTGACACCTTTCGGAGGCGTGGGCAAAAAAAGGCTACACAAAAAGAATATGATCGACGCAAGAACCAAAAGAGAGCTCGAAAGGAGAATCCGGGACATGCGCAAGCGCTCTCCGCCTCATCTCGCCGATCGCATCGCATTTTTCGATAAGTTGATGCTGATGCTGGATCTTTTGGAGAGACAAAAAGTCACCTTTCAAGACTATCACGTGCGGGACATGATGTCTACGCTGCATTTGTATACCAGAGGAGACTCCGAATTTGATTCGCTCACACAAAAGCTACAGCAGATGGAGACGGATTCATTGACGCCTCTGGGAAGAATCTCGGAGAACAAGTTTGTGGATTTCAAAAACATGCAAGAGATTCATGAATTGAAGGACGAGCTTCAGCTCGCTCCCTCTGAAATAGACAAACTCGGCCAATTGTCTCCGCGCGTGTTTGACAAGTTTTATGACATTGCTGTCCATGATCTCTTTCATCCTTATCGTCTACCTTTTCCTCAAACGAGTGTCTTTTACACGAATTCTACACAATTCGAGGTCCATATGGAAAAAGTATTGATGACCGCGCTACATACCCACAACTTTGCGCTGTTCAAGCACTTGGTCGACAAGCATCCCCGTTTCATGCACCAGTTGAATTTCGCCAAGACATTATGTCTATCGCCTTTGTACTACAATGATGTGCACATTTTCCAATTCTTACGCGAGTCGTTCCCTGATATGCCCTTTCACATGGAAGACATCGAGCTCGCGCTGGAAAAGTGTGAGAAAGACATCGATCCCAAAGGCGTATGTTATTTCACGACTATGCTGAAAGAGATGGACGATGAACTGCTTTGAAGATTATATGCGTTTTTATTTTTTTTTGGTGACAGACCTTCAAACTTTGACCAAAAAATTGGATCTGATCGGTTCATTTATAAATGCGTATAAATTTTGAAAAATCCATATTTACATATCTAGCATGTCTCTTCCCATTTCTATAAGTATGGAGGCCAGATCTATCGGTGCGGTATTAGGATGCATGTGCGGAGATGTATTGGGCGCGTGCGTGGAAGGCTGGCCTGCCGAGAAAATCCACGCCATTTTTCCCAAAGGACTGCAACATTTTCAACACCATGAGAGAGGATTCGGGCGATACACCGATGATACACAGATGACCCTGGCACTGGGACAATCCATCATAGATGCCGGGAAAGTCGATCCCGCACATGCAGCTCTGGCATATGCGACATCCTTTGATATAGCCCGTGGATACGGGGGCATGACTATCAATGTATTGAGTCATTTGCGCCAAACGCGAGGGTCTGATTGGCAAACGGCCGCGTCTCGATACATTCCCGGAGCAGGATCCTATGGAAACGGCGCAGCAATGCGTATATCGCCCGTGGGTATTGCCTATAGGAATGCACCCTTGGATGTTTTACATAGAGCGGTGCGGAATTCATGTGTGCCTACACATACACACCCTATTGCCATAGACGGTGCATTCGTGCTGGCCGCAGCCATAGGATGGCTGATGCATCGGTCACCTGCGATGACGTATGTAGAAAACCGCATGATACAAGATTCTTTGCTAGAATATTTGGTGGGGATCGCACATACAGAAGAGATGCGCGCAAAGTTACATCTCCTTGCCCGTCGTTTGGTCTATTTGCCGGACCAGGTAGAATGTTGGGAGACACATCTTTCATCCTCCGCATGGCGCGAAGAGTGTGCGCTTCAGCTGGAGCTGGCGGAAGGCAATCCCTTTCAAATCAAGGCGGATTCCGCCGTGGCCGTGGCACTCTGTGCCTTTTTACATCATGGAACACGATCATCTTTCTGTCCTCAAAATGCGTTCGTGGCCGCATGTCATTATGGCGGGGATACGGATACCATCGCGGCCATGGCGGGTGCGTGCTGGGGAGCATTACATGGGTATGCGATGTTACCGAAAGATTGGCTAAGGGATCTAGAAAATAATAAAATGGGGCGATTCGATGCCATCGACATAGGCTATCGTTTGGCGAAATGTGATGTCAAAACGGATGATGATGATATGGATTGTATGTGAATGAAAAGAATAAAGATATTCTACATCTTTTTTCTATTGAAAAGCAAAGACTTTTTCAAAATCTTTAATCTTCATCTTTTGGGTAGCCTTGTGTGATTCTTTTTGCCATTTTTCGGCATCTTGGGGAGTATCATAATTCTTGTCTTGCCACGCATTCTTGTGCTTGTCCAGCAGTTTGGCGTATTGGGCATCGACTTGTTCGGGTGTAAAATACAAGGGGTTTCGGCGCAAACGTGAAGATTCGAGAGGCATTCTTCGAGAATACATCGAGGGAAGTATGGATGTCACGGTAGATATTCCGCTACCATTTTGTTCCGGAGACGCCTTCAAGTTTTCATCCAGAATATCTGAAATGATTTTTTTACCCATGCTCAAGATTTCTGTGTTTTTGGTCTTGAGGACGGTCATGTAAAAGCTTTGAAAGACATCCAGCTTATCTTTGGGAATGGCCATACGCGGATCATCCACAAACGCATTGTCCTTGGACAAAACCTTGATCACCTGTAACTTTCTCCGACTGCTGCTATTACTATTGCTATTGCTTTTGCGTACGTTTCCGAAAAGACAAATCTCGGGGTGGAAAATGTTACCATTCTTTTTGTTCAGCGTCAGCATGGGTCCCCCGATATACCCATCACACTCCGGAAAGAATTCCCGGATACAATCTACCATATCGTTATCAAAGTTGGTGATGCTCATACGGGACAGGAATTGTGGGTGTCGGCCAAAGCCGTGATAAAAAGACTTGGCTTCTAAAAACACATCGGCGTGCACGGGTGGGAGAGGGTTTGTCTTTGATTTTTTGAAATCGATGACAGGAATATTGGGCATCAGCTGATCCACGAGGCCTTTGATATAATTGCCCATATTAGTGTTGTCATAAGCTTTGGCCATCAATTCCGGCAAGTCTTGTTGTATGAAAGAAATCTTGTCCTTTTGTGCCAACAAGGTCTGGCCGAGCGCCAATGTGACCAAGGTCATATACTTGTACAATTTTTTCAGCTCGTAGACGTCCTCTTGATCGATCATCGCCACATTTTTTTCTTGGGAGAGATTTTGGTTGAAAATCTGGATCTTTTTGTAGATGCGGTTCACCAGTTCAGTCACGGCATATACATCAGAGACATCAAAAAGATACAAATCCTTTTGCACTCTATAGACAAACTGGTAAGGATGTTCCGGATTTGTGTACAATAGAGAAACGAAAAAATCCGCAAACCATTGGTTATGTGTATTGTCGTTCGTTTCGGTGTCAAAAATACTTTGAAATTGTTTCCCGTTATTGACGCGTCTACCTTTGTACAGCAGCACATTTTTGGGCAACTTACGCAGGTAAAACTTGCTCTGGGGCCGATCGCCCTGGTAAGCTTCATTGAATGGAAAGTGTAAATAGTGACTGTCGTTGAGTCCCAGATTATAATTATGGATGTTGAGTTTGGAGACGGAACCATCCGTGCCATAGATTTTGGTATCATTGCTGGCATGATTGTACATGTCGGGCGAAGGCACGGGAACGATGTTTTGCCCACCTTGCGGCACGATCAAGTAATAATCCGGATAGAGGTAATTGGGGTGCGCGATGTTCATCGGTGGATGATCGGGTTGGTAAGGTTGTACGCTCATTACATACATACTTTTTCGTGATAAAAAAAATGGCGTTCTTGCATTGAGATGCACACGTAAAAAAAGGATTCATGACGGAAAATTTCCTGGGTTAGCACGTCATTGATAGTCAGATGGAGCCTATCTATCTCCGTCTCGGGGGCTCAAAAGGGAGATGACGCGTCGTTTTTTTCCATGTATGGACTATAAAACAACCCAATCAACACACATGGCCGAACAAGAAGAAGCTATTACCGTCGTGGTCAAAGATAATCTACAGGAATCGCCAAAAAACACAAAGATGGTCTCCGCATGGAAAGATCTCAAATCGAGCGCGTATTGGAAACTGTATCAAACATTGCCTTGGTACATCATGTCCTACTTGATCATCTTCATCGTCATTTATAACGCGTGCTATCCCAGCCACAAAAAATTGTCTTATCTTCAAATCGATACCCAGCATGTCGAACAAGCATGGCGCATATACACACATGCCTTCTTACACGCCGACGCCGTTCATTTGACCAGCAACTGCATCACCATATTTTGCTTGACCCTCATGCTCGGAACGGCCCATCATAAGCAACAATGGCGCATCATGATTTTATATACCCTGGCCATCTTGCACGGGACATGCGGCATAGGTTGGGAAAAACGCTTGGTCTATCCGAGTCAGCGCTTTCGCGCCATAGGCGCATCCGGCTCGGCCTACGGACTGCTGGGTATGAACACGTCTGATCTGGTCCTCAATTGGTCAGGTATGCCGCTGCGGTGGTTCCGTTTGTTCATCCTATCCTTCTTCATCGCGTTCGAATTGGTGGCGTGGTATTATCTATATTCTGATAGCGTATCCGTGAGCGGCCATTTGGGAGGCTTTTTGGGTGGAGTCATTGGCGCACCCTGTCTTTTAATTGACGCATCTCATCCTCATCATGAGGATGTGGGATTGCTACGCATCGTGATGTCCAGCGTCTTATATGCATCCTACACCATTGCGGGTCTCGTCAATTATTTTACGTTTGCGGCATCCTCGTCCTGAAATGACACACGCACACACATGCGCGGATATGCTGAAGCATAGTTCCGTAAAAAAAATAAAGAGACAATAAAACTTTTACACCACATTTCTTTTTTTACTTACATATATAAGTGTTTGGAACATAAAGTAGAATAGAAAAGACAACATCAAATGGACATTGTATTTTGTGCTTATGTTTATGGACCAGAGTGGCAAGACATTGCGTATTTCAAGGACATCAACACCGCACTCGCGCATTTGAAAAGAGATTACCAACAGCAAGATGCGAGTTGGATGGCATCTTTTCGTCCCATAGTCGTATCCTATAGCATAGGGAATGGAGAATGTTTACAAGAAAAAAACATTTGGAAAATAGATAATAAAGACGGTGAGCCATATAGCCGCACGGCCGATCAAGAATGGGGGTGTTGAACAAGAATTTGAGATACCATATAAAAAAGTATATAAGTCAAACATGTGTTTTTTCATACGGATAGATGTCTGCAGCTTTTTCTGCTACCTCACATGACGTGCCATTTCTCGCACTCTTGCACCGCGTCCTCGACCATGGAGAACATCGCCGCGACCGCACAGGCACAGGCACCATCTCTCTCTTCGGCGAGCATTTGCGTTTCGATATATCCCAGCGCGTCCCGCTCTTGACCACCAAATACGTGCCTTGGAAAACCGTCATCAAAGAACTCCTTTGGTTCTTGCAGGGCAATACGGATGCCAAAGACCTCCAGGCACAAGGTGTGCATATCTGGGACGGCAACTCCTCGCGGTCTTTCCTGGATGCGCGTGGACTCGGTGACTTGGAAGAAGGCGATATAGGGGCAGGTTACGGCTTTCAATGGAGACATTTCGGCGAGCAATACAAAGGATGTGGCGAAGCTTATGCTGGTTTCGATCAGATCGCTTACATCATTCACCAACTCAAGCATGATCCGTTCAGTCGGCGTATTTACTTGAGCGCATGGAATCCCGCACAGCTCGATAAAATGGCGTTGCCGCCCTGTCATGTGAGCTGTCAGTTCTATGTGTCCATGAAAGGAGAACGAGAAAAACCCACGCTGAGTTGCCATCTGTACCAGCGCAGTGCGGATATGTTTCTGGGCGTGCCTTTCAATATCTTTTCATATACGGTATTGGTGTATATTTTGTGCAGCATCTGTGACATGCGCCCGGGTGAATTGATCGTCTCTTTGGGTGATGCGCACATATACAAGGACCATGTGCCGCAAGTCAAGGAGATGCTGAACCGACAACCTTTTGTGTCCCCGCGCCTCGAGGTACAGCAGAAGAAGAGTTTGGAAGAGCTAGATATAGGCGATTTCAGTGTGCATGAGTACCTGTACCATCCCAAACTCGTGGCCCAGATGAGTGTTTAGCTAGCCGAATATACATACACAAGCATCACTGCAGGTGTATTTATTTTATTCTCCTTCCATACATAAACAACATATCACGATGACTAAGCTCACCGACTTTCAAAAATGGAAATATTCTCTTTGGACACTGGGTGTCTTTGTGCTCATCATGAATCCGCTCACTTGGCGCGGGCTTTTTGTGTTGACCCAGAATCCATGGTTGAACTTTGCGCTACAATCCATCATCTTTCTGTTGGCGGAAAGAGCATTGATGGAATTGGGTTGATGAGTTATTTCTTTTTTATGCGAGTGTATCCGAACGTGTTGAAGCACACACGGATGCAGGCACATTTCTTTCGTGACAGCTTTGCACTATCCAATTCTTTACACGGCAGCGGACATCTTGTAAACGTTTCCGGTCCAAAATACTGAATTTGTACTTCCAAGTACATCGCATTTGCTTCCCGTACACATCTATTTGAATCCAGCAGCATGCGACAGAACCTTCCAAAATGTCACGTCGGTTTATACACATGTAATCTTCCATGATGCGATACATGTCGATGTCATCCTTGGTGCTGTGGAGCGGAAAGGTGATGTCAAAAGTGTCTGTCATGTTGGATTTGGTCAAGTTGATAATCTTATCTTGGATCAGCACACTATTGGGTATCAGCAATGCGGTGCTTCCGTAAAGTAAGGTATGAAATGTGTCAAAATCCTTGACTTCAAAAATTTCATCCTGTATGGACAATACATCTCCTATCTTATAGGGTCGTTTGAAGAGCATCGCAATGACAAATTTTAGATTATGACCCACTTTTGTAAACACAAAGGACATGATGGCCACATAGCTTTTGAAGAGGTCGATGCCTTGGCCAAATGCATTCGTATAGCCGAATATTTTGGTACTGATAATGCCGCATATAGGATACAAGAAAAAGGACAAATAGAGCATCATATAGTTCAAGGATTTGATGTCTGTTTTGATTTCAAATGCCAAGAGTTTTTTTTGGAAATTCAAATCATACAAGACATCTTCCAGACTTTCCTGGCAAATGTGGTCATGCGTATGATTTGCCGTCAGCATTTCCCACACACACTCTTTTTCGATAATGGAGAGCTTGGCCGTAAACACAGAAAACTCATCTTGTGTAAGGTAAGTATGCTCTTCGTCATCCAGATAGCTGCACACATCCCAGAACACAATGTTCGCCTTACTTTCCAGCTCTGATAAAATATCGTCATCCGTACGATTAGACCATATGCGCAAGAAGTGCCGCACATCAAACGTTTTCTGAAGGACATGATGTGCATCAAATACTGACCGCATAATGTCTGTCAAAAGAAGGGTGTTTTCTTTTCTCGATATAGAATGCCACGTCTGTGCGTGCTTGGTGTAAAAGAGATAGCCAAACACTGCTATCTGTACCGCGTGAAGAACAAAAGAAACGATGGCAAACACGAGCACGCTGAGAAACACCCGCTGAAATGTACCGTGATAATACGGTTGTATTCGACAAAACATATCATCCTTCCCGCAGTGAAACAGATGATAGACGGAATACTTGTATACATAGGCCAGCCCTATAGATAGCGGTGTGACGAGCAACATTTTGATGTGCGTCTCGAACAAATACACAAAATTGGTGATGGGAAGACGAACGATCAAAGCATACATGGCATCGCTCAGAAGATGCATGGTCTGAAGGATCGCCATGGTTCCCGCGACGACATTCACGATCTGATAAGACATGACGTAATCAAAGTTGGTGCAACATGTGGCCGAAATCCAGGTGACGCACGATGTCCTTTCTGAGTCACCTAGAATTCTTCTTCTCATGATGAATTCATAGTCATTGTAGGGATCTTTTATGGGTTCTTCCGTGGACGTGCTAGGCATTGGTGGCGGTGGACTGAAAGGTGATGGTGGATGTGTATGAGGAGGAGGCGGTACTGGTATAGATGGTGATGGACTGAAAGGTGATGGTGGATAAGGTTGAGGTTGAGGCGGCAGTGGTATAGATGGTGATGGACTGAAAGGTGATGATGGATAAGGTTGAGGTTGAGGCGGCAGTGGTGATGATGGTTGTTCAATGGGGTGCGAAAATTCTGCACAAAACAGATACGCGTCAGAACTGTGTAATTGTTTGTACTCTGATATATTGCAATAGATGAGTAATGCGGTCCATATCATGTATGTCATACATTGTAGTATTATTTTACCAAGCAATGCAGGTCGTGTCATAGATAGTGTGTTTTTTATTCAGCCATCAAAATTATTTTTTTGCGTTTGTGTAGAGACACTCTAAGATATACTATGTCAAAAAAAACAAATCTCTTGAACTTGGATTGAAAGAAAGATGAGTTTTGCTGTACCAAAAAAACTATCATCCTATCAAAAAAAGAAAAGACAGCATGAGTCTCTACACACTCTGTCATCCGATGACCAAAGATATCATGACGTGCACCTATAAGAAGAAGCCCATCGCTGTAGGCTTTTATGATGCCAAACTGGCCGAGCGCTTGTCGGTTCGAATATCCCGGGATCCCAAACGCGTAAACTGTCGCCTCAGACCCGGTGGCATGCATTCCATCGCCCATGCTTTTGATGACGAAGACATCAATCACAACCTCCAAGGCTTGCAAAGAGACTTGGACGCGAGACTCATACTCCATAGAGATTTTGAGCCAGAAGAAGATGATGGTTTTGCATGGCAGATACGGTGCGTACCGGAAGATATGTTTTATGCCTATCCATTCACCGCTCATGCTGGTATCGTGATATGCTATGACGTAGATGCCGTGGATGTGCCACTACCGGCGTGTACATTTGACAAGAAGAATATTTTCCTCAAGAGTGTCGTGATCACATTTGATACACCGAGCGTGGGTCAGCTGAACAGGCTTTACAAAAGATGAAAAATAGATGCCTATAAGTAAAGAGTAAATCTGTCATGTTTTCCTGTTTCAAACCGCGTGCAAAAAAGCCCCTTCAAGCCTTGAAATGGTGTCCGTTTATGAATGATATCGGGATAAACATTATCATCATCAAAAAAGGAAAAACTCACTACAAAATCCTTGATTGTGTCCTTTCTGAATCTGTTGAACTGCGTACATACATCAATAGATCATTGGATGAGCTGAAATACAGTGGTATACGCGCATTGTTGTTGTGTCTGTTGCAGAATGAAAAAGATCTCGAGGATGTGCTCGATGTCTTCCAGCACAACAAAGAGAAATGGCAAGGTCGCGTTTATTTACATTTTGAGAATGACGACAAATCCTTTTCCAAACGAACGCTGCAATACATTGAGAATATGCAAAAATGCGGTGACGGAAGAATAGCAGGCATATTACGTTGCAAAACAACAGATTTAGATTGCCACGCGGAACATAAAAAAATGGTTCTCGAGATTCTTGTCAAGGAGATTGATAAAGACATATTCATCATCATGCTAAAAGACATCACTCAACATTTTGAAACGGAACGCGCGTTGGTAGAAATGGTACAAAGTCAACTCGATATAATGTGTGAGAGTATGCCACGCCATGTCGTCGAGTTTTTGATGACAAAAAAGAGTACAGAAATTCCCGCACACATGCAGAGCTTGACGCGATGCCACTCGAACGTCACTATCATGTTTCTCGATATCGTGGGATTTACCGTCATCGCCAAAAGAATAGGGTCGAAAAACGTCATCATGATGCTCAATCATTTTTTTACCACACTAGATAGAATGACAGATAGACATGATGTGTGTAAAGTTGAAACGGCAGGAGATTGCTATATCGTCTCCAGCGGTGTGACCAAAAATTCTACAGAGCATATGCATGATGACGTAGAATCTCAAACTCGACATGCCAAAAACATAATCGCCTTTTCCAATGATGCCTTGTGTGCCGCACGAGAGACCATCATATCTTCTTCTTTTGATAAGGAATACTTATCGGTACGCATAGGCATACACACCGGTGATATCGTTTCGGGAATGATAGGACAAAAACTTCCCAAATTCTCCTTGTTCGGCGATACCATGAATATCGCGAGTCGTATGGAAAAATGTGGAAAACCGAATCGCATACATGTATCACAAGACACATATGCTCTTTTACCCGAAGAAGAATGGGAATACACGGGAGGTGTGTTTGTGAAAGGCTGTGGACAATTGGACACTTATTTACTCGTCCATAGACAAAAAGATGATATTATATCGCCGACAAATTCCTTGACACAGAAAAGCACTTTTTTCAAATGGATAGACACCGTACAACATTCTCAAAGACTGAGTAGATTTAGATCAAGTCCCGACAAAAAAACCCGCATGTAGTCACATTTGTGTATCGATGCATACTTTTCCCAATTTTGAATATCATAATTTCAATCATATTTTTGCGATTGAAATTATCGGTCAAAATCCCGAAAATTTGAATGCACGGTTGATCATTTTTTTCAAAGTCAACAACTTGGTGATTACAAAGGTCTACTCTACTCGGTCTCAATGTCTTCCATCTCTTCTGCGTCTTCCGCAAGTGTGCAAGCTCCTCTCCTCCGTTGGACGCCTCAAGACCGCCAGAATTGGATCCAGTTTGCGAAATCCACACCTTCACATAAGGGTACATCACACCCCTACCACTTCTCCAAGATGCCTCGCCTCCAGTCTCCTTCCCTCACACCGGCGGATGATGATGCCAATAACCTCTCTACTTGCCTCAGTAATGCCATATATGCAAATGATCCCTTCCGCATCATTCCCTTGGCTATCTACAATCTCATTCTTGATAAGATGTCAGATGACCCTCTCCTCAACTATTATCTCCACTTTAATTACATCCGTGTTCTCCTCAAAGGCGGTACCGCTCATGCGCTCCTCTTCCAGCAGAAAGATACGCCCCTCTTCAACTTCTCTGACCTCGACATCGCCATCTACATCCATCCTCAGATCCCCCAGTTCATGACCGTCCGCGATGCCGTAGACAATGTCCTCTTCACTGTATTCTCCCTCCACAAAAAGACCCTGGACCATATGCTCTTCCTAGACCACTCTGACCCCATCATCAAGAACCGTTTGCTCTCTGACCATCAGATCCACCTCTTCAAATCAGCTTACGCTTTCGCCTTCTCTCAAGCTTTCCCTGCCGCAAGCTCTACCATCTTTGACGATAAGGAAACACGCAACCTCGCCTCCCGCCATTCTTTCATTATCACACCTTCTGAACATGATCCTCAAGACACTGTCGTCAGAATCGAGATCCCACATGCACCCGGCTGCGAGAAGACTCCCCTCCGCAAATCTCCTCTCGTCTACTCCTTTAACGATTCTGTCGAAATCAATACACCTGAATACACCCGCAAGTTCCATCTTCACCGCCTCAAGCTTAACAACATCATCCCCTTGCCCCACCTCGACCCCTACGTCAAGGCTTCTATGAGCACTTCAGACTCTGATCGCCCTATTACCCTTACTTTGACACCATTTGTGCAATACAAGCGCATTGCCGCGGACTTTATCGATGTATGTGTCATGGACCAAAATGACCACGAAAACATCTCTTTCTGGAACAACAACTATTCCATCATACCTGTCCCTGCATCTTCATCCGCTCCCTTCCCTCTCCTCACACCCGAATTGTCTTTCCACTTGCATGACCTCCACAACATGCTTCACTTATATGACTGTCCCGAGTCTAAGCGTGATAAGCGAGAGAAGAAGCATGCTCTGTTCTCTCAAATCCTCCAGTTTCAAACCACGTGTCTTCGGTAAAGTTCACATATGTAATAAGCAGGTAAGCCACACATTTCAAACATTCAAGTCTTGACTAATCGCATTCTTGTCATCTTCTCTTCTACTCGCAGGTTTTCTCTTTTGTACAATGTGTGTCTGTCTGTATGGGTCTTTCATTTCCATTTATCACAAAAACGAAGCTGATACCGCGACACAACCATCAAATCAAACATTCGCTCTTGCTGATAAAGTCTTTCAATGCTTGCTTTTGCGCAAGCAAAAGCGGCTCGTCTCGCGAGGAACGCAATAGCTTTTGCGAGCGACGTTCGATGTGTCGCACAACAGCCGCGTATTCTTCCTCTGAACACTCATCTTGTAGTTCTACAAAATCCATCGTCAATGTCTCGAGAGCTCGGAATTTATGCCACCACGTCTCCCGTCGCAGCTCGGCACGCTCACGATGTGCGCGCATGACATCCTTTCGCTCTCGTACCCAGCGTCGGTAGATGGGATCACAAGTAGAGATGGGCCCCATATTTCGCACCATGACATGGTCCAACGGGAACAGTCGCGTTGTCTTGCCATACTTGACGGCCACAAAAGAGTGTTGTGCGCGCATGGTCATCTTGCATCTCTCGGGAACGACGACGCCATTCATGTAAACGCTGGAAGTCTTCAAGGGCACCATCACGCGCACCCCTTGCTTCAGGTTGGTGACGATGCGCGATAGAAGCTCGTACGACATCACTTCGGAGCTCAAGTAGGATACCTTGTGCGGGATGTATGTGCGTGGTGTGTGAAAGGGGTGAGTGAGTTCCAGCTGGACACATTGTAGCTTTGCTCATACCTTGTGCGGGATGTATGTGAATGGGACCTGGATGTAGGGCTTGGAACCATGCACGACGAGCTTGTAGTCGCCTCCATTCGTCTTGCGCACGCGAGCGTATGCCGCGCTCACCACATACACCCTGTCTCTCATCTCCACCTCTATGAACAGGTCTTCTTCTCCTCTCAACGACAGGTCTGAGCAAGAAGTGGTAGACATCACGGTTGGTTCGAACAGAGAGCTTTGTTTTTCTTTTTGAATTGTGTGGGAACCTTCAAGAACATTCCATGATCGGGTGGTAATCCCCCCACCGGGTGCAGCTGCTTACATAGGAATTCATTTTTATTATTTTTCATCTTGCTTACAGCGTGGCAAAGTTGATGAACATGAGAATCCGCATGGTCTATCTGTCTTGCATCTTGCCAAAGAACAAGCAACAGGAATCTTCATGGTCTATCTGTCTTGCATCTTGCCAGAGAACAAGCAACATGAGAATCCGCATGGTCTGAGCCACAAAGGAACTGGTGCACGCGCTCTCAGTCAGTGGCGTCCTCCTGCAAGTAAAAGAGAGAGGGATTATGTATATGAGTTCCGTAAGAAATGCGCGTGCTCCATGCTTTCTGCACCGTGCGTGCTCACCTCTTCTTCCTCCATGCGCGCCTCTGATGCTCCTCTGGGCTTGCTACACTGCTCCCTGTACTCTCTCACCCAGCGCTGGTAGATGGGGTCCGTGGTAGAGATGGGGCCACCATCGCGGATCATCACTTCCTCTGGGGGATGCATAGACACGGTCCCATCACTGCATGACTGCACTGCCACCCGCTCTTCTGTGCACTTGGCGGGGATGACGGTGGCATCCATGAAGACCATTCCTTTGTCAC
>Ga0209937_1000407_pt1 | contig 14144 bp, 12 predicted proteins | sample SalPon1_B_H2O_MG_FD_185699 | JGI IMG/M metagenome (GOLD analysis project Ga0209937, IMG submission 185699) | Salt pond water microbial communities from South San Francisco under conditions of wetland restoration - Salt Pond MetaG R1_B_H2O_MG... | ecosystem: Environmental > Aquatic > Non-marine... | reverse complement strand
ATCCTCGGGGCTCTCCAGCTGCTCCAGGTCCGCCCCACCCGCATCTGCGGTATGTCGGACCGTGTAGCGCCGTCTCCCCTCGTGGTCGACTGAGGTGTTCAGGGTGAGCTCCCCCCATTCCGTCGCTATCCCCTCCTGGAGTGCGTCCATCCGTTCGGGGACCGCCATCGACTCCGCCCGCTCGAGCATCCGGAGGTACCGACGGCCTGCCGGTGCCCGCACCTCGCACTCCTGTCGCCAGTACCACCAGTTCTGCACCCACGGTGCGAACTCCGACAGTGCCTCCGTTTCGAGCTGATCGGTTCTGATCCGTTCCGCTGGCGTCTCAAGGTGATACCCTTCCTCATCGACATCGGCACTGAGGCCATCGTACGCGACGGACGTCTCCTTGAGGGCACTCTCAAGTGCGTTGAACGCTACCGCGCTCATCTAGTCTCCACGCACGGTCGCTCCCGCCGCAGCGGTGACGTCCGCACGCGCGGACCCCACTTCAGCGCCCGCATCCGCGGCCCGCTCGAGGATCACCTCAGCCATCAGAGGCTCGGTCCCGACCGCGCCAGAGTAGTAAATCCGGTGGCCATCAACCCGCGCCGGCACCGGATACCCGTCCCGATAATCATCGGTCAGCCCCATATCCTCTGGGATGTCCTCCTGCGTGTGGAACCCATCAGCGATGAAGAGTGGGACAACCACGATGTCCTCGGTCTCGAAGAACTCCGTCACGTCATCTACCTCTGGCTCCTCATCCATGTACAGCGCCTGGACCTCGTCGAACCGTTCTCGAGCACGGATGCGCTCGGCGTGATACTCGATCGCCTTTGCAGAGTTTGCATTCCGGTCGGTGCCATGTCCGACGACCGCCAGGCCCGCCCCCTGCCCGACATCGGAATCACCTGTCACCGATTCTGCGCGCTGGATGATGACATCCGTCATCGCGGGGTGTGTGCCCACGGGTCCGCAGTAGTGGATGGTCTGGCCCGTATCTGCAGCGGGCAGTGTCGCTGTGCTGGCACTCAGACCATCGCTATCCCACGCAGAGACATCCCACCCCTCAAGCCGCAACTCCCGGGGTATCACCTGCTCCGTGAAGTAGCCCTCACTGATGAACAACGGAACTACGTAGACCTCCTCCGCTCCGACGGTCCTGAGGACCTCGCGCAGAGACGGTTCCTCCTTCCAGAACCCCGTCTGCACGACATCAAACGCACCGGTCGCCCGGATGGTGTCCGCATGGGCGTACGTCGGCGCAGCAGAGTCGGGATTGAGATGGGATCCATGGGCAACGATGACCAGCGCTTGCATACGCGTGAACCCGGTCTGCGCAGATAAAGTGACTTCGGGACGAGGCACTTACGCATCTTGGCTGTCATCGCCGCGTATGAACATCGCAGCGAGCACACGGGCAGCGGTCGATCGACTCCCGTGGCTCCGGCGTGGGCTCCGAGCAGGGTTGCTCAATGCGACAGCTGTTGCGACGTGGCTCGATCTGACGGGGGATACAGCGGCGGTGGCCGCCGCGGTGCGTCGGTACGGTGCGGACCTCGATCCACTGGTGGTTGATGCACCTTCGGTCACGGTGCGAATGCGGTCAGGGATCGGCCATGGTGAGGCGGCCGATGACCGGGTCCTGGAGGTGCTCGGGTCCTCGATCGGCGCATCGGGCGACGGGCTCACCGCGCTGGTATGCACCGGGGAGGTGGACCCACCGGTGCTCGCGGCCTGCATCGACCGTCTCACCGCGGGCTCGATCATCGTCGATGCAGCCGGTATGATCGAACAGACCGCCGTCATCGTTGTCCCCCGTCGCGATGGTCCTGCAGCACTCCGGATGATTGAGGACACACTCGCGGCGGTCTGGCGATGATCGGGCGATATGCTCATCAGCCGCATCCGCGAACGGTGGACGCATGACACTCGAGCTGACGAACTCACTGACGGGAAAGCGCGAACCCTTCGAGCCCGTCGAGCCAGGTCGAGTGCGCATGTACGTGTGCGGGCTGACGGTCTCGGACCCGCCGCATCTCGGCCATGCTCGGCTGTGGGTGCAGGCGGACCTGTTGCACCGCTGGCTCGAGTACCGTGGCTACAGCGTTGAACATGTCGAGAACATCACCGATGTGAACGAGAAGATCGTCGCACGGATCGGTGAACCAGCGTTAGGCGAGCATGAATCCGCGGTCGCAGAGCGATTCACAGCGTCGGTCTTCTCAGCCATGCGCACCCTCCAGCTGCGTCGCGCAAAGGCTTACCCTCGCGTCTCTGAGCATCGGCCCCAGATCATCGCACTCATCGAGGAACTGCTCACGTCGGGGGCCGCCTACGAGGTGGACGGGTCGGTCTACTTCGATGTGCCGCGTTTCGAGCGCTACGGCGCGCTCAGCGGGACCGACCCCGAAGCAGCCGCCGTGGATCAGTCACCAGATACCCTCGGTGAGAAGCGACACCCCGCAGACTTCGCACTCTGGAAGGCGGATGGTGTCGATCCTGAGAGCATCGCTGACCGCCGTGATGCAGCTCTGCCCCCACTCGACACCGATGCGGTGACCATTTGGGATGCACCGTGGGGACCGGGGCGACCGGGATGGCACATCGAGTGCAGCGCGATGGCGATGCATCATTTGGGTGAGACGCTCGATATCCACATGGGTGGACGGGACCTCCGATTTCCCCATCATGAGAACGAGATCGCACAGAGCGAGGCTGCGACCAGTGCACCGTTCGCGCGATACTGGTTGCATGTCGGCTTGCTTCAACGCACATCGGAGAAGATGTCCTCGAGCCTCGGGAACTTTGAGACCGTCAGGGCGGCCATCGAGGCTCATGGGGTCGGTCCACTTCGGATGTTCTTCCTCGGCGCGACCTATCGGACCGATCAGCAGTACTCGGCTGCTGCGATGTCGGAGGCGACAGCAAAGTTCAGCCGTCTGCAACAGACGTACACCCGCCTGACGGACGCCTGTGACGGGCTCGATGCGTACGCCGATGTCGAGCACTCGGAGCTCGAGGGGTTGACTGATGAGATGTGCATCGCGGTCGGAGACGCGATGGATGATGACCTCAACGTGCGGGCTGCGCTGGCGGCGTACATGGAGTTCGCCACGGGGGTCAACGGATACCTGGACGACCGACTGCGGTACGACCATGCTGGTCTCGTCCGTGCCCGCGAGGAGATGCTGCGGATCGGGTCAGGTGTGTTCGGTCTCCCCCTGACCGATGCAGGCGACATCTCTGCCGTCATCGAGCGGTTGGTCGACCTCCGTGAGGACTACCGGGCCGCGGGGCAGTACGACGAGGCGGATGTACTGCGGGAGGCTCTGGCGATGGCGGGTGTCGAGCTGGAGGATACCGATGATGGCACCATCATCCATCACACCGGTCACTGAGTGAACAGCGGGCTGGCATCATCCGCATCCAGGACCTGCATCCGCACCCCTGCATCCAGCCATCCGTATCCGTAAGAATACGCCGCGAGAGCATTCACCAGGTCCCCCTCATCGGCAAAGTGGTCCCCATCATCCCGATATGCAGTCGCCATCTCCATGATCTCCGCCGCCCACACATCATCCCTGGGCGACGCCGCAGTGAGTGCGTCTGTAAGCATCTCCCCGTACCGATCCGTCTTCTCCATGAGCGTAGCAGACATACTTTCCATGCCGTGTGTGAGGGACTGAATCTTCCGACAATGGTATTGCATGCAAGGCACAATACAGTATGGTACGATCTGGGCACGACCGCGGGGGATTAAACCCGCGGGCTGCAAGATGTAGTGTATGCCAGAACGGGAGCACTACCAGGTGGTCATCATCGGATCAGGGATCGCCGGCTTGTCTGCAGCAGTCTATGCTGCACGCGGCGACCACGCACCACTCGTCATCGAGGGTGGGGAACCCGGTGGGCAGTTGACCCTGACGACTGACGTGGAGAACTACCCGGGATTCCCTGAGGGCATCTCCGGTCCGGAGCTGATCCAGAACATGAAACAGCAGGCGACCCGATTCGGTGCGGAGCTGAGCCATGGGGTCGTCGAGCACCTCAACACCGATGGACGTCCGTTCACCATTCACCTCACCAGTGGGGAGACGCTCACCGCAGACGCGGTGATTGCTGCCTCAGGTGCGTCAGCACGCACACTTGGTGTCCCCGGTGAAGAAGAGCTGATGGGCTTTGGGCTCTCGACGTGTGCGACCTGCGATGGGGCGTTCTTCCGTGATGAGGAGATCATGGTCGTCGGCGGTGGGGATGCGGCGATGGAGGAGGCGGTGTTCCTCACCAAGTTCGCCTCGACCGTGTACATCGTCCATCGACGCGAGGAGTTCCGCGCCGAACAGATCTGGATCGATCGTGTCATGGAGCTCGTCGACGACGGCGAGATCGACCTCATCCTGAACACTGAGGTTACTGAGCTGCATGGCACCGATGAGGCAGGCCTCGAGGCGGTCACGTTGGTGTCACACCCCGAGGGTCACCCCACAGCCAAGCTGGACGATTCTGCGACCGAGACTCAGCGCTTTGACGTTGGTGCGGTCTTCTACGCGATCGGCCACATTCCGAACACGGATTATCTCGATGATACTCAGGTGCAGACCGACGATGAGGGCTACCTCATCACGGCAGGTGGCCGGGGTGGTGGCCAGACCGCAACGGGCGTGCCTGGGCTGTTCGGCGCAGGTGATGTGGTCGATCACCACTATCAGCAGGCAGCCACCGCCGGGGGCATGGGGGTGCAAGCGGCGTTGGATGTCGATGCATATCTGCAGGATGTAGGAGCGGAAAGCGAGCGGGCACCAGCGCCGGCGGACGACTGAGCCCACACATGTAAACCGCCGGGGGCCAGAAACCGCTTATGGCTACCCGAACCAGCTACACGGTACGCGGACCAGACACAGCCGAGACCCTATTCGAACTCCCCGCGGGGCTAGCGGAGCTGTTCACCGAGGATGATGAGGTTGAAACCGACGTCATCGCGGACTTCGTGGTGCAGATCTTCACACAGCAGGCACACGCGATCATGCATCACAACTCGGGCGAGGCCCCCGAGGGATTCGCGGAGATGAACGCGGAGATGGAGAGCCTCTTCGAGGAGCGATTCGGCCTCAGCATCGAGGAGGCCATGGGCCACGCCCACTGAGCTAGACCACGACTAGTGGGAGCATCGTAGCCACCCCGAGGACGAACCCTCCCACCAACTCTCGATGGCCTCCACCGGGCAGGTCAGCCCCCACAGCGCGCGCCTCAGGGATGAACTCCGTCGCCACCAGGAACACCATGGCGCCCGCAGCGAAGCCGAAGCCCGCCGGCAGCAGATCGCGTGCGATGCGGACGAACCCGAACGCGAGCACCGCCCCGATCGGCTGCGGAAGGCTGCTGAAAATCGACCACCACACCATCCCCCACGGTGAGACCCCCATCGACCTCAGCGGGATCGAGATGGCTACCCCCTCCGGAATGTTGTGGATCGAGATCGCGATCGTCATGAAGATGGCAAGGACCGGGACCGTGAGCCCCAAGATCGGTGTGCCACCCGCCACACCCAAATCCGCGAACGCGACACCCACGGCGACCCCCTCGGGAAAGGAGTGGACGGTGAGGATTCCCAAGATCACCAGCAGCTTCCGATAGTCCGCCTCCGTGAAGGCGCCTGGGTCGACCTGCGCACCGGCGATGACCCGGTGGGCCACCCACACCAAGATCGCCCCCAGCCCTGCACCGACAAGCAGCAGCACGATCACCCGTGGCGGGATCGCCCCGGGTAGATGCGGCGTGATGGCCTCGAACAGCAGGCCGAAGACACTCGCGGCGACCATGATGCCCGATGCGAACCCCCACAGGATCACGTTCGTCCGATCAGAGACCTCATCGACGAGGAAGAACGGCACCGCACCGATGCCGGTGGCGACCGCGGTCACGAGCCCCGCGAAGAAGACGAAGCCCACCGCGGCGAGCTCAACCATCAGCGGGCGATCACTGCAGGCCGAACAGGCGGCGGGAGAGGCTCCTGCCTGCGGGGCGCTCGGCCAACAGCACCGACGCGTCCACCTCACTCACCACACTCATGTGCAGCGAGTCGGTGACGAGCCGACTCAGCATCCCACGCTCGGTCGCCCCGATCATCACCAGTGTGTGGTCCTTCGCCTCCTCATAGATCGCGGCCTCGACGTCACCGCTGGTGTCGATGACGATGCGCGCCTCCTCCAACCCGTGGTCAGTCGCCCACGCCTCCAGCTCTCGCTCTGCCTGCGGAGCATTTGCCGGCGTGTCGACGACCTGGAGGATCGTCACCGCAGAGCCGATTGCATCCCTCAGCATCGCAGCGATCTCCGCACTCAGCTCCGAATCGGGGCCTCCAGCGGTCGTCACCAGGATCCTCGACCCGTCGAGGTCCCGTGCGCGCAGGACGACGAAGTCACAGGGCAGTTCACTCGTCAGCTCATCCAACGACGACTGCGGCCGCCCTGCCACCCATGGTGTGTCTGTCTCCCATCCGATGACCACCAGGTCCGGGCCGATCCGCGTCGCGCTCCGGACGATCTGGTCGTACGGCTTGTGTGAGACCACAGTAGACGTCTCGCAGCTGATGTCATACGCCGTCGTCACCTCCCGGAGCCGCTCGAGGTGCTGCTCTGAGGACTCGATGATCCGCTCGTTCTGCGCCCCATAGCGGAAGTCCATCTTCTCCGGCGTCTGGACGATGTGGACGATGTGGACGAGGCCGTTCTCGTGTTCACGGGCCACGGTGCATGCGAACTCAACGATCTGCGAGTCCGTCCGGGGGTTCGAGATCGGCACCATCACCTCGTACGTCGCCGTATCGAGATGCGGTCCCACCTCTGCGGTGTCAACGACCGGCACATACGCACGACCTGAGATGCCACCAACGACCCGCTCACGCGGGGTCAACTGCCGCTTCGCGCCCTCGAAGCGGGCTGTCTGCAGGCGGTTCTCTGTCGTCTGGAAGTAGTTCACGACCGTCACCAACGCCACCCCCCCGATGGTGTTCCCGACCAACACCGGGAGCACGAACCCGCTCATCCCAGCTACGAGACCCACCTGCCCTGAGAAGACCAGGAACATCGTCTCCGTGAACGAGACGACGACGTGGAACAACTGTCCTAGGGGGATGGTGAGAAACGCGAGGTACACCACGAGCACGCGCGAGATCGTATCACGCGCTGCGTACTCCACCCAGACGACCCCCGCTACGATCAGCCCTGCGACGGCCGCTTTGAAGAACAGGTCCCATCCTGGTGTGTCGATCCCCTTCTGCGCGATATCGACGGCTACAGCGGAGGTCTCCGGGGAGAACACCCCGGTGAACGCCAGCACCACCGCACCGACGAGCCCCCCGGTGAAGTTGCCTGCCAACACCACCACCCAGTTGCGCAACAGCAAGGGAAACGACACCAGCCCCTCGAGCACCAATGCGACCGGCGGCAGCGTGTTCTCCGTGTACAGCTGGTATCCGCCGATGATGATGTAGATGAACCCCAGCGGATACAGGATCGCCCCGAGCACCCGGCTGTCTGTGGCTTCCACCATCGATGCATACAGCAGGAACGTCAGCGTGATCGCAAAGCCCGCTGCGAGACCACTGAAGAACAGTTCGCGATTCCCGGAGGTGATCTCCTCATCGGCCGCGGCGATGATACGCTGGAAGATCTCGTCGGCGGAGAATCGGTCACGGACGACCGCCCCCGCAGCCGGGGCGCCGCTCCGGGACCGTTCGACCGACTCCCGCAGGGACTCCTCGGTGGGCGGTTCGTCTGCACTCATGTGACTACGACTCCGGTACAGAGTGTCAAAACGCCTTGTATTGGTGCGGTGACCGACATCTTGAGGACTCTGTTGAACCTCCAAAGAGGTGAGATGTGGCAGCGCAGTCGTGAAGAGTCGGGGCTGGTCGAATGGACCCGGCGTGACGGGCGTGGCACGGTGCGGATGCGGCGCCGACCTGACGGCAGGTGGGTCGTCAGGCTGGATCTGCTCATCCAGGCACCTGATGGGCCCCTGTACGAGCAGGTGGTGGTGGATGATCGCCCCGCTGCGACCGCTGCTGCCGACGCGCTCCGTGAACAAGCGACGCCCAGTTCATGACCGCCCCTCGGTGATGCGATGTGTTCGTTCGATCAGCGGATGTCGGGCGTAGTCGACCACCTCAATGTCATCGATGCTGTTGAGCCCCTCGGACTGCGCTGTGCGGTACATCCCGAGTTCCACAGGGTCATCCACGATGATCACGTACGCCTCCATCTGATCGATTCCCAGTCGGTCTGCCGCCAGCACGCGATGGTGTCCATCGGCCAACAGCAGCCCGTCATCACTGTCGATCGCGACGAGCGGTTCCGCGAGCCCTCGCTCGAGCTCATATCGACGCCCCTCAAGTTCATCGGCGTAGACGCGTGCCTGTGTGGGAATCACCCCGTCGATTGCTATCTCTCGACGCTCCTGCGTGACGCTGATATCATGGATCTGTTCGAGTGTCCGCATCAGCTTGCCCACCTTCTGGGGCGTGGCACGCTCAATCTGCGAGCGCACTACGTCCGTGTTCGAGATGATCCCGACAAGATTGTCTGCATCATCGACTACCGGTAGTTTCTGCATGCCTGAGCGCAGGACCACCCGCGCCGCATCGGTGATCCGCATCTCCGGGTGTGCAACGATGATGTCCTCCGACATCACCGTGAACACAGCAGCAGCATCATCCGCCAAGAGCAGATCGCTTGCGCTGACGAATCCCACAACACGTCGCCCCTCCGCGACGGGGAAGCCAGTGTGCCCATCCGAATCCTTGATCATCGCCGCGACGGTCCCGACCGTCTCCATCGGATCGATGGTCTGGACGTCCGCCGTCATGTACTCACCCACCGTGGGTGGCGTGCTCATGGCGACCGCCCCCGTTCGAAGGTCAACTCACCGGGTGCGGTGGCTTCCACCCGGTTGGCATCATCCAGTGAGTCGGAGATCCGGCCAGCGACGATCTTCTCGGCGATCTCCCAGCGCTCAGCCGCATCCCGTTCCAGGCCATCGCGCATGATGCCCCAGCGCACCTGCGCGCCGGCCATGTCCTCATGGCCGCCCGCACTCCCGATGGGGCCGAGGGCATCCTGCAGCAGATGCCCCACATCAATCGCCCCCCGCGCCCGCGCGGAGACGAGCACCGCATCATCCGTGTAGCCGTAGATGATGACCACATCGGTCTCCTCGAGCATGAGCAGGTGATCTGCAGTCTGTGCCAGAGCATCCCGCTCATGGACCTCCCCGACTGCCGCGAGCAGTACGGGTCCAACAGCCTCCCGATGTGTGGCCGCACGCGCTAAGACATCAAGCATCTCCGCCTGCATCGCTGGGGTCTCGATACGGTCGAGCAAGTCATCATCGCACCACCGTGATAGCCACCCGACGATCTCCAGATCCCGCGCATCCACCTCGCGTGAGAAGTCCCCGGTGTCGGTGCGGATCCCCACGGTCAACGCGCTCGCGAGCTCTGCCTCCGGGACGATCGCCAGATCGCGGAGGTAGCCCGCCATGATGGTGCTCGTCGCGCCAACCGCTGGGTCGATGTCGATGAACGACGCGCTGATCGGCTCACGGACCGCATGGTGGTCGACCACGGCGACCACATCCTCCTCGAGTGTGGTTGGGACCCGCGTGTGGTCGACGAGCGCCAGCGCCGGATACTGCGTGAGCTCATCGGCCTCGGTGATCGGGTGCAAATCGACCTCCAGGAGGTTCACGAGCGCACGATTCTCCTGGTGTGAGAGATCTCCGAAGTGACACGCCTCTGCGGCGAGACCCACTCGCTCTGCCATTGTCATCAACGTCAGCGCACTCGCGATCGCATCGGGATCGGGCGTCGCATGCATCAGCACAGCCAACGGCCCCTCCGTCGCACGCAGCAGCTGCATCAACTGCCTCGCCCGGCTCGTACGGGACACGCCCAGCACCCCCCGTAGCTCCTCAGCCGTCACCGGTCCGGCTTGCACCCATCGGTCTGCTGTGGACTCAATCGCTGCGGCAGCCGCCGATCCATCGGCCGTTCCTCCGATCACGATCAGCGGTATGGACGGGTATCGCTCCCGGACCCTGCCCATGAGCGCATGGTTGGTGTCGATATCTTGGCCCGCACAAATCGCGGTATCGACATCATCGGGATACTCACTGGGATCGTTCGGGTCACGCCGCAGGCACTGGACATCCAGGTCCGCACACCACTCACTGACCTCCCGTCGACGGCTGATCACCGTCGTCTCCCCGGGCAGCTGGGCGATCTGTGCGACAGCATCGACCGACGCTCGCGCACAGCCAACGATCAGCCGCCGTTGCATGCAGGCGACATGACGTGGAGTTCAATAGCACTGTGGGTTGCGATCAGAGCGCCGCTGCGACCGCCTGTGCGGTCTCGATCACCGGACCGAACCCCGGGAGCAACACCACGGTCATCACCGCTGCGATCACGATCGCAGTGTACAGGCCGACCGGCCGATCGAGCTGTCGCGGCGCCGCCGCGTCCTCGATCCACATCGCCCGCACCACCTTGCTGTAGTAGAACACCGACAGCGCACTCGTGAGCGCCCCCACCGCGGCGAGCCACCACACGCCCGCACCGATCGCTGCGGTGAACAGAGCGTACTTTGAGATGAACCCGCCGAAGAACGGCAGCCCCGCCAGCGACAACAGGAAGATGGTCATCGCGACCGCCGCGATCGGCGCATCCGCAGCGAGCCCATCGAAGTCTCGGATCGACCGGCCGATCTTCCAGTGCTCCGTCAGCCCGATGAACAGGAACGCTCCCGTGTTCATGAAGCCGTAGACGAACAGATGTGCCATCGTCGCGCCGAGCACATCACCCGCTGGTCCGCCTGCAGACACCGCTGCGAGTCCGATCAGCCCGTAGCCGGCATGCCCGATCGACGAGTACGCGAGCATGCGCTTCACGGTGGTCTGCACTGCCGCGGCGAAGTTGCCCACGAGCATCGTCGCAACGGCGATGATCTGTACCAAGAGGACCCAGTCGACACCCACGCCCACGACCCCGATCGGGAACGCGGTCATCAGCACGCGAATCGCGATCGCGAAGCCCGCCGCCTTCGATGCCGACGAGAGGAACGCCGACACCGGCGAAGGCGCTCCCTCGTAGGCTGCGGGTGCCCACAGGTGGACCGGCACTGCGGCGGTCTTGAACGCGAAGCCCGCGAGCAGGAAGACCACGCCCACGCCCACGACGGGCTCGACCGATGTGTCTCCGAGTGCAGCGGCGATCGCATCCAGACCCAACACCCCCGTCCCTGCGTACACAAGGCTGATTCCGAATGCGAAGACGGCCGATGCGACCGCACCCACGAGGAAGTACTTCAGTCCCGCCTCCACGGAGCCGCGATCCTGCTTGAGATAGGCCACCAGCGCATATGAGGGGAGCGAGGCCAGCTCGAGGGCGACGAAGACCGTCGCCAGCGAGTGCGCCGCCGCCATCAGTGACATACCGGTCGCCGCGAAGAGCACGAGCGTGTAGAACTCCGCGCGGTGCGGCCCCCCACCGAGGTACTCCGCCGCGCCCAGCAACACGAGCGTTGTCACCAGCGCGACAATCAGCGCGAAGAACAGCGCGAAGCCGTCGACGATGAGTGCTCCCCCGAAGAGCGTCTCCGGCCCCGCACCGGTCACCAGCAGCGCGCCCGCGAGCACCGCCGCACTCACGCTTCCGACCAACGACATGACCACCATCACACCCTGGCGTGTCGCATCTGGTCGGATCATGTCGTACCCGAAGATCGCCAGAGCGGTGGCCGCGAGCATCAGCGACGGCGTGATGCCCACCCAGCCGACCGCCCCTGTCTGCAACACGGCGGTCATGACTGGCCCCCTGGCAGCAGTGGCTGGACCGCATCCTGGATCATCCCGAAGACGACCTCAGGGGCGACCCCCAAGAGGATGATCAGTGCGAGGAGCACCACCATCGGCGCCACATCATGCTGTGCCGCCCGTTCGAGATCGTCCATCCCGCTCACGCTGAAGGGCCCGAAGAGCGACCTTTGCATCGCGAACAGCAGGTAGCCGGCCACGATGACGATCCCGAACATCGCCAACGCGGTGAAGATGGGCATAAGCGGCGTCACCGTCGAGGCGAACGCCCCCTTGAAGATGAAGAACTCCGCGGCGAACCCTGCCATCAGCGGCAGGCCCATGTACCCGAACGCACCGGCGACGAAGATCCACGCCGCGACGGGCAGCCGGTCGGTCACCCCGGACATCTCCGCGATCTGCCGTGTGTGTGTCACATTGTAGATGACACCCACCGCCATGAACATCAGCCCGCTGATGAGCCCATGGGCGACCATCTGGAAGGTCGCACCACCGACGCCGAAGCTCGTGTATGCGATCAGCCCAAGGATGACGTACCCCATCGAGGAGACCGATGAGTACGCGACCACCCGCTTGAGGTCGGTCTGTGCGAGCGCCAGCAGCGCCCCGTAGATCACGCTGATCACCGCGACCGCGGCGATCGGCACAGCGAGCGTCACCGCCGCATCGGGGAACATGGTGAAGTTGAAGCGCAACAGTGCGTACGTCCCCATCTTCAGCAGCACGCCCGCGAGCATGACCGACACCGGTGTGGGCGCCTGGACGTGTGCATCCGGCAGCCATGTGTGCAGTGGTGCGACGGGCACCTTCACCGCGAATCCGATGAAGATCGCCACGAAGACCACCAGTTCCACCATCCCAGGTGCGAGCGCACCGATCGGCCCGATGGCTCCATCTCGCACCGCCGCAGCGATCGCGGGGAGGCGGAACGTGCTCACCGCATCGCCCATCGAGAACACCATCGCGATGAACGCGATGAACATGACCAGCGATGCCACGTTGGTGTACACGAAGAACTTGATCGCGGCGTAGCGCCGTTCGGGCCCGCCCCAGATACCGATGAGCAGGTACATCGGTGCGAGCACCGCCTCCCAGAAGACGAACCAGACGAAGAAGTCCAACGCGGTGAAGACACCGATCAGTGCCGCTTCCATGAACAGCATGAGCCCGTAGAACTCCGATTGTCGGCTGTCGATGGGGGTCCATGCGCTCACGATCGCGAGCGTGGTGAGCACCGTCGTGAGCACGACCAGCGGCAGGCTGATGCCATCGACCCCCACGAACCAGTACAGTTCATACCCGCTGAGTGTCAGCCAGCGGAGGTCGGTCACGTGCGCGATCTGCCCACCCAGGAGCGCGTTCCCCGTGCCGGTGAAGCCCCCCCACAGCAGCAGGCTGACTCCGACCGGCAGGAGGCTCAGCACGGCGGCGACACGTGCGGCCACCGCATCTGGCACGACGAACGTGACGAGCGCGGCGATGAACGTGACGGCGAGGAGCAGCTCGATCAGCATCACACCCACCCCCCGATGACTGCGATGACCACCAGCAGGGTGGTGATCCCGATGGTGATCACCCGCGCATACGAGCCGACGACCCCCGTCTGGAGTCGCCTGATGCGCTCGCCTATGCCGACCGCGACGGTCGCGACCGCGTTGACGATCCCGTCGACGCCTCGCTGGTCGAACCCGTTGAGTCGTCCCGCAAGCGGTGCGGTGACGCCCCGTGCGAGGTACACCTGGAACTCATCGAGGTGGTAGTTGTTGTACCACAGCCGCCCCAGGGCCCCCAGCCGATCGGTGTGCGGCGTCGGCTCGGGCCCGCGGTACAGCAGCACTGCGGCGAGCGCGCCGCCGCCGGCGAGCGCCAGGGACGCCCCTGCGCCGATGAGCACCGTCGTCGCCGGGCCCCCGCCGAGATACGCGGAGGCGTACGGGAGCAGCTCGGCGTAGTGGTGCGCGCTCAGTGCTGCCGCCCCCCCGTCGAGCCACTGGTGCAGGAAGTCGATCTCCGTCAGGCCCGTCAGCTTCTGGAGCGGCACCGCATTCACCGCCCCTGCGGTGACCGCGAGCACGCCCAGAATGACGAGCGGGACGCGCATGCTCATGCCCACAGACTGCGGCGACTTGGCGTGCGAACTGCGGGGGCTGCCGTGGAATGTGAGCATCACCATCCGGAAGGTGTAGAACCCCGTGAAGACCACCGCGAGTAGGCCCATCGTGAACGCCACCACGAGCACACTCGAGCCACCCAGTGCGTGGATGAGCGTCTCGTACAGGATCTCATCC
>Ga0209937_1000406_pt1 | contig 14148 bp, 26 predicted proteins | sample SalPon1_B_H2O_MG_FD_185699 | JGI IMG/M metagenome (GOLD analysis project Ga0209937, IMG submission 185699) | Salt pond water microbial communities from South San Francisco under conditions of wetland restoration - Salt Pond MetaG R1_B_H2O_MG... | ecosystem: Environmental > Aquatic > Non-marine... | reverse complement strand
TGGGTGACTCGTGACGCAAGATAGCATCTGCTGGCGCTGCCTGTGGAATCTCAATCACAGCCTGATCGTTAGGCCGGAAGTATTCATCCTCGACCAAGGCAGGGTGATTCTCTGCTAAGTATCCGTAAATAGCCTCATCCTTACCTACCCGCATACGGCGAATGTAGTAATCGTTGTGCCAAGCGTGAATGCCTGAGCTAGAGCCTAGTACAAGACTGCTGGTGCCTGACGGCTTGATCGTGGTAGTACGCGCTGCCTCGTTGATGCCTAGCTTCTTGGCAACACGAGAGTTCTCGTCTAGCACAGCCTGAGTCGCCTCCTCTAAGTCAAGGTCAAGCACTGCACCCGAAGCGATGCCTGTCATGCCTACACCGATCAAGGCGTCTTTCTCTGTCGTCTCTTTCCACACATCACGCAGGTAGTGGAAGTCAGTGTAACCAGCTTGTAGTGTGCCGATAAATGACGCAGCTTTAGCGCGTTCGTTTAAGTCTTGCTGATTGGCAACATTACTTACATTTAGCTCACAAAGGTTACAGAATTGATAAGGCCGTAGACCAATTTCCGCACAAGGGTTCGTACCCCAGTCTTTGTCGTTACTGAATAGTACACCCGGCTCGCCTGATTCTGACGCTACGATCTTGTCCCAAAGATCATCGAAGTCTCGACGGCTGACTTTGTGGCGCAAGATAACAGCAGAGTTGTTTGCTCGTCCTCGGTGTGGGCTGTGCTCCCACCATGACCCGTGCTTTGCAGTCAGCATCTCCTCGTCATCCATGCTAAACAGGCTAATAAGTGCAGCACGTCGAATGCCACCAGCAAGCACAGCGTCAGCGATGTAGCACATGATGTCGTGAACTTGGATAGGCTGTAGCTGTACGCCTCGACCTGACTGCTCTAACGCTGTGTCAAATACCTTCTCGATGTTGTGAAGGCAATCTTTAAGCGGCTGTGGGCCGGGAGCCTTGCCACCTGACGTAATCAGAGCGGCACCCTTTGGGCGAATGTCAGAAAAGTCAAACACAGGACGTGGCTTACCGTAGAAGTACGACTCACACAGAATCTTTACTGCGTCAGCCCAGCCTTCAATACTGTCACCGACTAGAAACCGCTTGCGCTTCTTGAGTGGCCCTACAACAGCAGGTAGCTCAGAGACGTGGTGGCGCTGAACTGAGTAGCCTACCCCTGTGCCACCTAGCAGCAAGAACATCGCCTCTGCAAAGCTATCTGGGTGATCCACTGGCATGTAAGCACAGTTAAAGATACGGTTTGGGCTGTTCTGGATAGGCTTGCCACCAAACTGAAGCGACCGCATAGAAGGCAAGACCTTCTTTGTCAGCACAAAGTTCTTGTAGACTTCCTGAATCTCTTTCTTGAGTTTAGGGTACTTGTTGATGTGCATAGCCATGTTTCGCTCAACTAGCTCTTCCCAAGTCTCCCTACGTCCGATCTCTGGGACGTACTTTGAATACTTTGTAAATGTAACGATGTCTGACAAGATCTGTGCCGACTTCGTTGTGATTGCGCTTTCAGTCATAAATGTTTGCTCCTTTCACTAGCTGCAAGTTTCTCGAATCCTTTGTCTGTGGAAAACCAGACCTCCCTGACGCCAGCTTCATCTAGTGCCAGCTTACATACCGGGCAAGGCTTAGACAGCCGCAACTCTGTGTTCTTGTTTAGTCTACAGACGATCACTGTGTCTACGTCTTCCCTTGCCTTTACCAAGGCTGCAATCTCAGCGTGGAGATTAGCCTTTTGCTTTTTACCCAACCGTTTTGCGTATTCTGCTTGCTGTGGGTGTGTCTTTCTGCTGTTTGTCCCTACAGAGACAACATGCCCCTTGCTGTTTAGGCAAAGGGCAGCGTGTCGGAACTTAGCTTCAGACTGTTTAGCAGCGTCGATTACTTTGTCGATGTAGTCCTCTCTAAGTTCATCCATCTAAACTCCTTCTCTTGAGTTCTCAAAGATGTACATTATTATTGAGTCCAAATGGTCTTCGTTCAAATGATCGGAAATAATCCAATCTGCGCGATCTCCATTATTATCAATAAGATGCCATTCAAACTCTGGGTCAACTGGCGGTTCCCAATAAGAACCAGATTCCCCGGCAATATAATTCTCAATAACAATACCGAACTCAATATCATTGAGACACATCTTTAGGTCTGGCTCTTCTTTATTTGAAGAGGGATTAGTTGTGTCAGTGAATTTCTGAGTCAAGGTAGTCCTCCATCATAGCTTGTACGTTCATAATGAAAGCCTGCATACCTTCTAGTTTAGTAACATCTTCTGGAATATCTCCTGCTAGAAAAGTCTTGAAGGCACCATCTTCACTTAATGGGTTTTGATAGAAAGCAATAACGCCAACCAGATCGTAGTTATCCTCTGATGCTTCTGCTAAGAACCCGAACTCTTCTCTATCCATCTCGCTTCTCCTTGGCCCAATGTTTCAAGATCTCTACTGACACTGTTGATCGTGCCACTTCTCCAAACTCCTTGTCAAACACAATCGCTTTCAAGTCTCGACCAGCCATATAGCCGTGTTCAGCCGCGTAAGCATCCTTGGCAGCAAGAGTGCGGAATTGCTCTACAATGCAGCCATTGTGCTCTACCCGGTTGTCGTGATGGTGATGGCCTCGGAAGAAACGGCGGTGTGTGCTATCGCCCCACTCTTTAGGCTTCTCAGCAGCCATTATTCCCGGCAGTGCCGCATCTTTAGTCTGATGTCCGTGAGTGACGCCAATCAGGTTTTCTCCGTACTTAACGTACTTTCGAGTCGTAGGCTCAGGATGAACATAGCACCGTGGCTCTTGGCGGTAAAGACTCTTAAAGTGATTCTGTGTAGCAACAGAGATAAACTCATCGTGATTGCCGGGGACACAGACTACCTCTACCGACTCATGCTTTTGTAGGGCCATGTCAATGCAGCGTTCTAGGGCGTGCCAACCAAGTTCAAGCACTCGGCTCATGCGCCCATCAATATCTAGGATATTCTTGCTGCGCTCTGTGTAACCAGACATATTATCTGCGTGGAAAAAGTCGCCCATCTGCAAGATCACACACTTTTCTGATGACGGTGTTGACTCTACTAGGTAATCTACCGCACCGCACATAAGTGATACTGCCTGCTCTACGTCGTAGTCGTCGCCTACCTCATCACCCCAAGCGTACATGCCAATGTGCATATCAGTGATGGGGATAACTGTCATCTGCTTGTCAGCGTAAGGCGCGGCTAACGCTTGACGCGGCTTTGGCTTCTCTACATTGACTAGGCTATTAACAGCCGAGCGGATAGCATCTAGCTTTGCTTGTTTGTCAAGGTCTGTCTTGACCCACTCCAATTTAGGCTCGCCAGTCTCGGCGTCGTATAGAGTGGATGTGCCTTTGACAATATGTCCGTGAGGAATCTGGCGGCTTTCGGATTCGATGTCTTCTTCACCGCCTTCTTGATTTCTGATTTTAGCAAGCCTGCGCTCCAAAGTGCGTTTATTGATACCAAGGTGCAGAGCAGCAGCAGATTGACTGCCTAACTCTTCCACCGCTGCTATAACCTGATTGTCTGTATACTTTTTCATACTAAACTACCCAGTCGCTAGGGACTTGTTCTCCAACGTGGTAAATAAATCCGTTTCTCTCACACCAGTCAGAATACTTTGTTGCCTTCTTTCTTGTCAACCAGTTGTCCGCTTGGAATAGCATCCTGATGTCTAGTTCAGGATTGCACCGCCTGACAGCCAGCATCTTAGTCCTCATCTCGCCTGTAAACTTGCCCTTAATCTCAATGACAATGCCGTTACTTAGCACAAGATCTGGCGTGTAGTTTCTTTGCTTGAGTGCTACGTTGTGGCCGCACTTCGCGCATGTGGCTGTCTTAACTTCTGTGGTATAACTAAGTTTATAAGGTTCGTAATCAAAAGGTATGCGTCTGTTACGCAAATTGTTGCAGACACGTTTTTCTAGCTGGCTTCTGTATGCTGGTTCAGTTTTTGGTCTTGCCATAAGCCTCTTCCCAGTCTGCTAGACTCCAATCCGGGTACAGCGTTGGCCCTTTGCCTGTTTGAAGCTGCTGTATCCGTCTGCGAAGTCGATAGTTGTCTTCTTTAAGTGTTTCAATAGTACGTTCGTAATCAGTTATCGTCCCACGCATCAGCCAACGAAGTAATAAGTGTAGCGCGTTCATAAATCTCTGCCTCAATGGCTTCTAACAAGTCTTGTAAGATTTTGGTTTCAACGTCTTCGTCAAGCTCGTACTCCATGTTGATCTCTTCAATCTGGTCGAGAATGTTCCTTTCCATTTTCCTCTCCTTTGCCAATAGTTAAAAGTTGAATGTTAGTCTCAAAGCGCTTGATTATTTCTTCTTCTTCCATCTCACCCTCGTAGTGGCTCAAGTACGCTTGCTCACAGGCTTCGTAGTAGTCCTTTTGTTTGACGCATCCTGCAACTATTTTTAGTGCCTTCTTAGGCCCGATGCCTTTTAGCCCCGGAATGTTGTCAGCAGTATCGCCTGTCAGGACAGAAATCCAAAAAGTTTTCATGGCATCTTCTGGTGTTACCCAGTAAAGATCGCCCTCTTTGTTGTGCGTGGGCCAGCGATAGTGCCAGCCGGGAATGGTGTCCAAGTCTTTGTCAATCGTGCAGATCACATAGTCTTCTGGCATGTCGAGCGCAATACTCCAGTAGGCAAACTCGCCAAGCTCATCATCTGCCTCAAAGCCTTCCTCAGCGTATTCAGCGCCGAAGTTGTTAATCAACATATCTCTGACATCTTCGTAGAGCAGTGGTTTGTCTACGCTTTTCCGGTTAGCCTTGTAATCAGGATCAACACTGTATCGGAAGTTTGATTTGCCAGAGAGAATGATGTGGTGGTCTATCGCTCCTGTCTCTTCTAAGATCGTAAAAATAAAATCGCTAAGGGTGTCGTGCATGTCATCGAACATCTCAACTGTACGCTCTACATAAGGCGAGGTTGAGTAGTTAGCCAAACCAATCTCTTTTGCTAACTCTTTAGCCTCTTTAATCGTCGGTAGAACCTCAACTACATGCCCCGCGTTATCTTCATCAATCAGCGCATAACTTTGCATAGCAAAAGCCATTGCGTAGACAATCGGATCACCGTCAATACTTGCTGTCTTATCTGTAGTCATCTTGCAAAGCCTCTTGCAGTATCTTCTGCTTTTGTTTACGTCGGGAGGGGCCGCTGTGACCGCCTCCCTTCTTTAGCCATCTGTCATCTTCTGAGTGATAGTTAGGGTTACGTCTCTTCGTCTTACTCATATCTTTGAACTTGTAAAGGTTACTTACTAGTTGGCACCCCGAGCAGGACTTGAACCTGCAACCTACGGCTTAGAAGGCCGTTGCTCTTTCCGGTTGAGCTACCGGGGCTGTTGTACCTCAGAAAGGAATGTCGTCGTCAAAGTCCTCTTCTTTTGAGTGCTGCTGGTTAGCAAGCTCTTGCTCTTCTGCCTTCCGCGTCTCATCTTCTGTCACACCATGCTGTGCATAGGGCAAGAAGTAGTCATTGGCAATACGAACTACGTCCGAAGCAGCTTGGTCAAGATCGCTCTTGCTGGTCAATGTGCCAGCGATGATCTGTGCAGCGTAGTTCATTGCTGACTGCCGCATAATAGCGTCTTGACGGTTATCAGTGTTTACAGGTCGAGCAGAGCTAGTGCTAGAACTAACAGACCGAACATTACTATTGCTGTTTCCACTGCTCCCACTTGCTGCCTCCTTGAGTGTAATATCACTTGATCGAACATTGTTGTAAGTGCGTCCGTTGCGCTCAACGCTCTGAGACACAGCCTCGATCACATCACCCTCTGAAAGCTGATGCCACCCAGCACCATTCTTAATGTTGGCCGATGGCTTTTTCTTCTTGCCTAGACCAAACCACTGGCCGTCAATGTTGATGCTGACGCCGTACTGGTTACCATACTGATCTTGCTCACCAAAGTCTTTGACGAACAACTTATCAATCTTACCTTCAACAATCTGCTTACTCATTCCTATTTCTCCGTGTAGTTTTCGTAGTCTTCAAGCATCCGGCTAAACGCCAGCTTATCAATATAGTAACCGCATCCAGTCAATCCGTCAATAAAAGATGTGACGGCTTCGGGCCATGTAGGCTCCATTACAGGAATACTTATGTATCGCCCGGTTTCATTGTCAGCAATGCTGATTACCATGAGTGGCTCTTCGTCTTCCATTTCATCTCCTTGCTAGTGAGTGTCAGCCCACGTTTCTCCAGTCTTTACCTCACCCTCAAGAGGGCAGCGCATCTTCAAGAACTTGGTTGCTTCATAAAATGCTTCGGAGACACTATTAGTGTACCACGAAATCCAGTGTTTTGCAACCTCTGCTTGTACCTCATCGTGTATGTTACCTACAAATGTTACGTCTGCTCCTTTTTGCTTGATTTTCTTGTCTAAGATACAAAGCACAACCTTCATCGCAATACCACCACCCGACTGAAACAAGTAGTTCAGCGCCTTGTGCTTCATCAGTTTACCTTCACTATCGTGACGCATCCATATCTTACGCCCGTCTAGTCCAATTAGATATCCTCGCTTTGATGCTTTCTCTACGCTAGGTTTAAGTGTGCTTATACCCGGAAAAACGCCTTCCACGGCCTCAATGATGGACTTTCCATTGGCTTCAGGTAGATTAAGCGTTGTCGCAACCTTGCGAGCACTAGCGCCGTACACAGTAGAGTAGACACACGACTTTGCTGCATCGCGAGTCTCCACACCGAATCGCTCACAAGCACGAAGAACTCGGGTGTGCGGGTCTGTGCCTTTTGACTTATCTCCGTTAATAAGCGCATCTGTAAAAGCCTCGCTGTTGATGTAATGCGCTGCAATACGCAGCTCCAATCCTTCTGCGTCAAAGCCTACTAGTTTGTAGCCTTCGCCTCTGTGTGTAAATAAACTCCGCATCTCCTCGCCAAAGAAGACATCAGGCGAAGCCTTGGGTACGTTAGCAACAACCTTGTGTGTCATTCGCCCAGTGTTGGTTCCGTTGGGGTTAGCACAAGCAGGGACTCTGCCATCGTCTCGGCAGTTATCTATCCAACCTTTCATTTGATTGCTGCGGTGAGTCAGCTTTGTGTAGTGCGCCAGAGTATGCCCGATGTCTGACTGCTCCATCTTTTCTAGGTTAGGGCAGGGTTCACCGTCTGGCTTGATCTTAGGAATACCTGTGCTGCTGTACTGTGTAGGAACCCAGCCTAATTGAACTAGCCGTTGTGCTACCTTCTGGTGCTGGCTCAGTTCAATCGTGTGCCACTCGATGCGACCGAATGGGCCGCCTACATTGCCGTAGTCTTCAGCCATCTTAGTCAGGCTGCCGTCTTTCTTAAAAGGAGCCTTGACTTCGCTCTTTCGCTCGTAGTAACAGCCCATCGTTGCTTTGATCTGCTCGTATATCTCAGCAGCCTCGGCGTCTAACTGCTGGACATACGCCTTAGCCTGATCGATGCGGAAAGGCCAGCCAGCACGTTCCTGACGCGCAATGATCTCCGCGACCTTGTGCTCTATTCTAGCTGGCGTTTTCCAGTTTACTTTCATCGCTTATTGCTCACTTTGGCTCAACATTTTGTTTATAAAATAAACTGTGTTTCATCTATCAGGCAAGATCGTTTCATTTACTGAAATGAAAGGACTAGCCCTGCATCTCTTTGAGTAAATGCTTGTAGACCTGCTCAGTAACTTCAACGTCAGTACGGCAATAGGATAGCATGTCTTCATTGTACTCGTCAAAAGCTGCCTGCTGCTTTCCGTAGTCACCTTTGTAGGTGCCAACCCGATAACCCCAAGCCTGTAGGCTGTGTGGCCCTACTTTCTGCGGCAGTCCTTCTGGACGCTCACGGTCAGGGTTAAGCAGTCGAGACAGCACCAGCGTGTCAATCTCCATCTTGACTAATGGGAACATAAGCAAGTTACCAGTAATATCACACCACTTATGCAATGCAGGCAAGTCAAAGTTTATGATGTTGTGTCCAATCACAACCTGCCCATCAATCAGCCTCACAAACTCTTTAATCTGCTCTGGCCCAAACTTATAAACCACGCCAGTCTTGTAATCTTTAGCCACTGCACAGTGGATCGTGGTCATCTTGTCAAGCAATCCATCCGTCTCGATGTCTATGGTTAGCATTTTAGTAGTCATACTCTGGTTCCTGTTGCGCTTCTAGCCGTCCAGTCTGGACATTCATCTTAAGAACATCTGCTGGCCCTGTCCAGCCGTACTCACGATTCTTCTTTATATTCAATCGCATACGGCCTTTAGTCTCATCCTCTGTCTGCTCTGGTTCAATAGCTGCAATCCAAAAAGCTAGCTGTTCAAAACTACCAGAACCACGGGCCATCGCTGGGTCAATGTACAGCCACTTGGCATCGTTGATCTCATCCTTGACATACACCTTCTGGTCAAACCGTTTGATGTGAGCAACCATAATCACCGTGCATCCTGTTGCAGCGCAAAACGCAGCGACCTCTGACAAGATGTTGTCGATAAGCTTGCGCTCGTTGTCTCGCTCATCGTGTGAAAATAGGATGCTAATATGGTCAAAAATGAAACGAGTAACACCTTGACTGCGATAATACCGTAGAAGGTGTAGAAGCCTGTCAACAGATAGGCGACCGCTGGGGCCAAGGTCAATAAGCCAAGTACGATCATTAGCGATAAGATCATTGTAACTCTTCCTTACGTTCTCTTCAGATACGATGTCTGTGTTTAGTCGGTACTGTGCTAACGGCACATTATTGTCAAGCGCAACAAGCCTTTGTGCAGCTTTCTTCAAGTCCTCTTCTAAGAACATCCAAGCGACTTTTTCGTCTGTGTTCTTGATAATGTCGTAGCCTACTTCAGCTACCCAAGTTGATTTACCTACACCCGGAGGTGCCATAACAATTCCTAGCTCACCATCTCGAATACCGCCTAGCTTGCGAGACAGCTCAGGGAATCGCCGCAGAGAGTAACCCGGCTTGATAGACTCACGGATCATGTCAAGGCTGACATCAGTGCCGGGGATAACCATGTCAGGCTGATACTCTGTTGAGTTCCAACAGGCTTTGACTACCTCCAATTCACGTTTCTGCTTGATTAGATCATTGGCATCTTTAACGTCAGAAGGAAGCTCTGCAATCTTAAGTTTTACTTCTGTCGCGTATAGGTCAGCAAACTTCTCAGTCGCTTCTCTACCTTGTTCATCATTGTCAAATACCAGAAGTACACCTTCAAATGAAGTGATGTAATCCCAGACTTCACGCTTGTCGATACCGCCAAGGCCAGAGCCGTTAGGAAGCGATACAATGCTGTAATCTTTGCCTTTGCTTTTAAAGGCTTGCCAGACTGATAGCGCATCTTCTTCTCCTTCTGTGATAATGAGGAATTTGCCTCCCTTAGCAAATACTTGCTGACCAAATAACCCGACATAATCTCCAACAATCTCCATGTCTTTCTTAGTTACCGCGCTCTTGCGCTTGTAGCCACCCTGAATACCAGAGCGATAGAATATGGCCTGTCGATCAGGCTCACCGTCCTCTGGACGCATGGCTTGCTTAACGCCGTACTTCTCGGCTGCTTCCTTGCTGATGCCTCTGTGTGAGAGGTCAGCGACAGGAAAACTCTCAACTTCTGTAATATCCCACCGACTCATCTTTTTAGTCCTTGGTTTGTGTGTTCCAGACAGCTTAGCCTCTGACATATACCCACAAGTGCTGAAGCAATAGCCGTTACCATCGTTGTAGATTGCCAGACTATCTGACGAACCGCAACCGGGGCAAGGCTGGCTTGTTGCTTGATACTTACTCATGGCCCTTGTCCTGATCAAAGAATAAGTGGTCTAGGTTATCTTTGAATTTGTCTGCGTTATCAGGATCGCCAACAATCGCACGGCAAGTCCTGCACAGGTCATTGTCATCTTGATGAAAGAAGCGATCTTGCATTGCAATCTCTTCATCAGTCAACCGTCGGTCGCAAGCAGCGCACCTCATCAGAATCTCCTCTCAATAAGTTTGTTTACCATCGGAGAGATTATATCCCGAGAGACCTCGGCAGGGCAACCCCCAACTTCATCCTCGTAGGCAAACACCCCAGCCAAGAAGTGTTCCAGCACTTCGTGGATACCCAAGGCGTCAATAGAACTATCAATCCTTCGCTCGATGTTGCTCCAATTAACATCCGCCTGTTCTGGCAAGGCACACAGGCCAGACAGGTCATCTCCAAACATTTGCTCCAATCGTTCACTCATTCTCAGCTCCATGCTATTTAAAGACAGATAGTATTTAATAGTGTATTTAAGTGTTAGTAATAAGAACACTAACATACTTAAATACTTTATCTCTTTAAATACTAGAAATATATAGAGGGTAACATGCTTGTCAACCCCCCCTAAAGTGCTCTCTCTGAGGCAAGGATGGTACGTTTGATGTCATATGGATCGCCTGTCAGCGTAGGGCATTTGACCCTACCTCGTTCTACAGCGATACGCTCGACGTCACTGACAGGTAAAGTTCGGGCTTTTTTAGCTGCTTCGTGTGCATCAGTGGCCTCAACCTCGACCTGAAATGGGATTGTGAGCGTCACAGAGAACCTGTGTGAGGTTTTATTTGTTCCTGTGGGGGTTCCTACCCCTGAGACTGCTTTAAGCGTCATGTGAGCCTCCTGTGGCTCCTTGCTCTTGGAACATTTTACAGAGCAAAGCCATGTCTGTGAGTTTCGTGTGTGTCAGTTTGTGTTCGTGGGTCAGGATAATAAGGGCAGCGCAAGCAAACGCATCACCCTCTTTGGCCTGATCCTTCAAGGTCTCCCAGTATTGGCGGATTCTGGTCTCGTTGGGGATGATTTGTTCACCCTTACGCCCAACCTTACCTTTCTGTGCTGCGCTGTTGACTTTGTGACTACTTGATGCCATTGCTGAACTTCTCCTTAACGTGCTCTTGTACTTTGCGGATGTACTCTTCTGCTTCATCGTCAAACTTACGCCAAGCCTCAGTCATCTTGGTGGCGTTACGCTCTCCAATCTCCTTGTAGGCTCGCATAAACAGTGCGTTGTCCATCAGCATGTCCATGCGCTTTGCGTCCTCTTCTTTCTGGTTAAGAGCGTGCCCAAGACTGATCTGCTTTTTCTTGTAGTCGCCCTGTAACTTGGCTAACAAAGCAGTCAGGTCATCGTCTGACATCTGCTTAACTTGTACCTCGATCTCTTCAAAACTCAGGTCTGTCATGCCCCTCTCCTTTCACTTCGCTTCAGGTTTCTCCCCAGCTTGGGGAGACGATCTCCAATTAGATTTTAGCTCCAATTGGATTTCAGTAGAGAATCCTACTCCAATTAGGTTTCTGTTGTCAAGACCTCCTTCCGTCGTTTTACTCCTCCCTCCTCCTGCTAGGAGGACGTAGGGAAATTTTATCTCCAATTCACTTTTACCTCCAATTAGGTTCCACCTCCAATCTCGCTGCAATGCTTTGCAGCTTGGGCTTTCGGTCGCCGACCTCCAATTGACTTTCAGCTCCAATTGGGTTTTACCTCCAATTGGGTTTCGGTTGTGAAATTTTTATCAACAGGATATCCACAAGATATCCACAGCCTGTGGAAAACCTGTGGATAACTTTCGAGGTTGTGGATAAGCTGTGGATAAGTCTGAAGCCTGTGGATAACTGCCGATTGTACCATGCAGATTATTTTTATGTCAAGCGATTTTTTCAAAATAAATTTTTTGACTTTTGTTATTTAGGTATGGTATACGCGCCCGCGCCCGTTAATTCTTTACATGGCCAGAAAACCACCGATAGGTAAAACCTATGAATTACCGGGTAACGATAGTTTACGCGTTGAAAAAAAATCCTTGACCGCTTTGGCGGGTCGTGTACAATGGGTACCAAGTTAAACGAAAGGGGATGATGACCATGACACAATTTCACGACACAAAAGCCGGGGAATTTCTGCAAGTTGCGACGATGCGGTTGCGCATGTTTACCGCCGCGCTAATTGTTCCGGTACTTAAAATTACCGGCTACCGTTTTTCAAAAAACTTTCGCCACGGCGTAACATATGGCCACCGTGCGGTTTATGCTATGGTGGACACTGTCCACGCTAACCTTTGGGCTGGAATGCAGCCAGACCCTGAAATTGTCAAATTTCTGGAGGATTAAAAATGACTGACACAATCAATTATGCAAACCTGATGGAACGCGCCGAAAATGCAGCGCGTGAATGTCTGGAAAGCGCCGATTCTATCGATGGCGCTTTTGATTTAGCGGCGGAATCCTGTGATTGGGATTGGGTTATATATTACGGCATGTCGATGGAGTTATGCCAAAGTGTACCCGGTGAAATATTGGACAATGCTGAATTCATGGCGAGTGATTGTGCAATGGTGAACATTGACACGACCTTATATGAACACGCGGCGGCGGTTGCATTCTGTATTGTGCACAATGCCGTTTTTAGCAGTCTGGAATATTTGGCAACGCAAACCGCGGAGGCTTAACCGATGATTACTGACAATTTAATACCGGCGGAAGATATCCGCCCCACCGAAGCGCTACAGGTCATTTACCTTGATTGGGTAAATAATTTTCTGACCGTTGATCGGTTTGCGGAACATTACGGCATGACGCCAGATGCTGCATCGGAATTGATTGATTCCGGGCGGCGAGCGCACGAAACCATGGTGCAACGCAAACACTGGCTGGAGTTAGTAAAATGCGGTTCTTAATCTACGCCATAGGCATTACCCTTGCGCTGGTGGCGTGGGGTATGCTTGGAAAATACGACAATTTAGAGGCCCAAAAGCAGCGCGATACTTATTGCGAAATGATTGCGTTATATTATGAAACTAATGGTGAGGCTGGATGGCCGCCCTATGATGGAGAATGCGATAATGAAAGTAAAACTTGAGGAATGCTATTCAGGGCACGATAATTTTAACGTGCGGGTTACTTTGCCTGACGGTGGGCGCTATATCGTGCCATTGGAAGGGATGAAGTTTCCTAGCCGGAAGTTATCCAGCGCGGTTTTGGACTTGCTGGAAACCGTGGAAGGCATACCGCGCAAAAGAGTTAGATTTACTTAATGGAGGCTTGCCAGAATGATTGATTATAAACAATTCGAGAAACATGTTAATGACGGCCCCTACACTTTCCCGGGCGCATATCCTGTGTTTTTCATTACCAGTGACGGGGCCGCGCTATCTTTTGATGCCGCTAAAGATAATGTGGACTTGGTTAAAGATAGTATAGAAAATCACCACAATGATGGTTGGCGAGTGATTGCCGTTGCCGTAAACTATGAAAACCCCGACTTATACTGTGACCATACTAATGAGCGCATTGAGAGCGCATACTGCGAGGATTAAGACAATGAGAGACGAAAAGATATTTGAGACTGATGAAAACGGGCGCACTAAGACTATCGGGCATCGCGGGCGTAATGTTCGCGTTAGCAGGACTGGAGGCGCTGGACTACGCGAACAAACTAAAGCCGGGGGCGTCACTTTCACGGGTTCGACTAGTGAAGGTCTACGCGCTACGGTAAACGCTGGCAAAGGAACGCAAGTCAGCTCACAAAATGGGCGGACAATTATCCGGGGCCGATATAAGGTCGGTAAGTCTAGCCACGTCAATATGTCAAAGTCAGGGTTTAGCATGTCAACGCGGTTCAGCTCTGGAACTGTGAATTGGCTAGCACCGGGTAGATCATCCGCCACCGTTTGTGGTGTCACTATACGCGGAACCAAAGCTATCCCTTTCGCCTTGTTATCCTCACTGTGGAGTAAGTAACATGTTATTTTTTCTAGTAGTCCTAGCGATACTGTTAGCGCCCGTAGGCATAGCGGCATTGCTATCTGATCTGAGCATTAAGTTAGAGGATAAATTTAGGCAATAAATAACGCGCATTATCTCTCCCCCATGCGCTACAATACGTTGTAGCTTGTTAGCCCGGTAGCCTGTTGCGATAGCTTCGCGACTTGCCCGGGCTTTTTTTCGTCCGCTTGACACGTCTTCGCTTCATATTATTTATAGGCAAGAATCATGCCAATTTTGGCAATTCAGTGAATAGCCGAAAAACATTGACAATCGGAAGAATATATGGATTCCCGTATATATGGATATGCGTATATAGGCATGTAGCTAAGTAGCAGGATGTT
>Ga0209937_1000405_pt1 | contig 14177 bp, 14 predicted proteins | sample SalPon1_B_H2O_MG_FD_185699 | JGI IMG/M metagenome (GOLD analysis project Ga0209937, IMG submission 185699) | Salt pond water microbial communities from South San Francisco under conditions of wetland restoration - Salt Pond MetaG R1_B_H2O_MG... | ecosystem: Environmental > Aquatic > Non-marine... | reverse complement strand
CATCCAAAACCTTGTTTCCCTGTGGGCTGAAAGTAGTCAGATTTTGAACCTGAAAACTTGCATCGCCAAGTTTCGCCTGCTCCTTGTGAACGGATAGGTCCACCTCGCGCCCAACCATCATGGAAGCCAACTGCTCAGTTGTGTCTGAGGGCTTTGCTTGGCCGACAACTTTTCCCAAACGGATCACAGTGATTTTGTCAGCCACCTCCTTCACCTCACGAAGCTTGTGGGTGATAAAAACAATTGCTTTTCCCTCGTCTCTGAGCTGACGCATGATCTGCATCAACTCATCAGTCTCTTGCGGAGTCAATACCGCAGTCGGCTCATCAAAAATCAGCACCTGAGCATCACTGATCAGAGCCTTAATAATTTCTACTCGTTGCTGAACACCAACTGGCAATTCGCCAACCACTGCATCAGGGTCAATATCAAAACCAAATCTGGAGCTAATCTCTCGAACAAGCTCTCTGGCTTTTTCAACATCTAAAAATCCCAATCCTTTGGTTGGTTCGTGACCAAGAATCACATTTTCAGCAACCGTGAAAACAGGGATAAGCATGAAGTGTTGGTGCACCATGCCAATGCCAGCTTGCATGGCCTCGCCTGGACCGGCAAATTTGGTGGGTTTGCCGTCGAGGACAATCTCTCCGCCATCGGCTTGATACAAACCGTATAAAACATTCATCAGGGTGGATTTTCCGGCACCGTTTTCACCGAGAAGACAATGAATCTCACCTGATTCGGCAACCAAATCGATTTGATCATTGGCTGTGAAGTCACCAAATTTTTTGGTGATTCCCTTCAGCTCAAGTCTCATCTGTGATCCCCACTCCCTAGTGCGCTAAAACAGCATACAGCTGAAAATAAAAGGGTCGGGAGCAACGAAGCCCCCGACCCTTTGGTTAAAACTAAACGATTAGTTTTTGTAAAGCGAGTTGACTACCAACTCACCTGAGATGATCTGATCAGTCAAAGCATCTAGCTCTGCCTGAATGCCATCTGGGTATACAACCTCGTGCTCTGGGCTGATACGAACTCCGCCATTGGCCAAGTTGCCAACGTACTGGTTCTCATCACCACCGGTGAAGGTTCCATCAACACCGCTCTGAATAACGTTGAATACAGCGTCACTCATTTTCTTCTCGATGCTGGTCAGAATGTTCTGCTTGTATTCCTCGTGAGCATCTAGGTTGTACCAGTCGCTGTCAACGCCGATTAGCATCACGCCATCCGCGTCCAAGGATGCCTGTCCAGTTCCCTGACCAACAGGTCCAGCAACTGGCAAGATGATGTCTGCTCCCTGATCAATGAACTGCTCGGAAAGGTTTTTACCCTTCGCGATGTCAGAGAAGTCACCTGTGTTGCTCCAGCTTGACTGGTCGTCACCAGTTGCACCCAGAACCTCAATTTCGGTTCCATTCTCAGCGTTGTAGTAGTCAACACCTTGCTTAAATCCATCCATGAAAATAGTCACGGTTGGGAACAGCTGCCCACCGTAGGTTGCCAAGGTGCCAGTCTCAGTCTTTGCAGCGGCCAAGTAACCAGCAAGGAATGCTGCCTCGGCGGTGTCATACTGAATTGGCTTTACGTTTTCTAGGCTCAATGGACTGAAGTCATCATTCGATAGAGCTGAGTCAATCAAAGCAAAGTCAGTGTCTGGGTTAGCCAGAGCTGCATCGCGAACTGCGGTTGCCAAAGCAAAGCCAACGCCGAAGACCATGTCACAGCCTTCACCAACAAGGCTGTCAATTGCGCTTGAGTACTCGGTCAGAGTTGCACCAGTGTTTGACTCAACTTCTGCAGTCTCTACACCCAACTCACTCTCGGCGCGCTGAAGACCGTTGAAGGCCTCCTCGTTGAAGGATGCGTCGTCAAAACCACCTTCGTCACTTACCATGCAAGCTTTGTAGTCAACTGTCTCAGTCTCAGTTTCCTCCGATGTGCCTGAATCTGATCCCTCTGTGTTTTCCTCCTCTTCTGGAGCTGCTGCGCAGCCTGCCAGAACAAGGGCGGATGCGGCTGTAAGGGCGATTCCCTTTATTGCCTTACGTGAAATTGTGCTCACGAATTTTCCTCCTGAATTTTAGATGGGGCGGTTTGCCCCTATGAATGGCATCAGACTACCGAACCAAACTGTCGGTTAAGAGCTAGGAAACAAAAACTTAACTTGATTTTGATAACGATTAGAAATCAAAGCAGTTCATCTTTGCCACTTGCTCGCAAGGAATCAACTAAACCTTTGACTTTTTGAGCGTGTTGCTTGGTTGTGACCAAAAGTGCATCCGGGGTGTCAACCACAATGATGTCCTCTACTCCAATGAGCGCTATCAACTTGTCGTTTTCACTAACCAAAATCCCACTGGATGAGTCACTCAGCACCTTGGCCTTACCCAAAACCGCTAAGTTTCCGCTTCTGCCTTGCGATTGCAGTTCAGCGATTGCCGCGAAATCTCCCACATCGTGCCACTCAAAGCTGGCTGGCACACAGGCCACCAAACCTTTTTTGGCCGCAGGCTCTGCAAGCGAGTAATCGATCGCTACTTTTTTCAATGAGTTCCAAGATTTCACTGACTCTTTATCAAATCCACCACTGAGCATTTTGTCTGCCAGAGCATCAATTGACTTTGCAAGTTCCGGCTCGGATTCGGAGAGAACCTCCAACATGAGTTTGGCGGGGGCTATGAACATCCCCGCGTTCCAGAGATAATCAGGGCTTTGAAAATACTTCTTGGCTTTATTGATAGATGGTTTTTCAATAAATTCTTTGACCTCTAAGGCTGATTCAAATGCATTGATTGCATCGCTTGTCTTCACATAGCCAAAGGCAGTTGATGGCTCAGTGGGGTTCACGCCGATGGTGACAATCTTTCCGGTCTTGGCAACCTCGATTGCCTCTTTCACCGCAACTTCAAATTTGTCTGTCTCATGAATGACGTGATCGGCTGCAAATGAGCCGATGATCACATCACTGTGACGCTTTGATAAAACTGCTGCTGCCAACGCAATGGCCGCAGTGGAGTCTCTGGGCGATGGCTCCAGTAAAAGGTTTTCGGGACTCAGGTGTGGAAGCTGCTCACTTACGTGAGATGCATGGGTGGATCCGGTGACAACGGCTATGTTGTCCCCACAGATGGGCTCTAGTCGATCCCAAGTGTCTTGCAAAAGAGTCTGGCCACTGCCAGTGAGGTCGTGTAAAAACTTTGGCGCGCTTGCCCTGGATAAGGGCCAAAGCCTGGAGCCAATTCCACCGGCCGGAATCACGGCATAGAAACTTGCATCTGTTTGCATGTTCATAGGCTATCGAGAATGCAACAAAGGTGGTTGAGCTGGAAAAATAATTTGCGCGACTCGGTTAGACTTTTCACACAGAACCTTGGAGGCCATTAATGTCTGTTGTACCAGCAGGGACCCTCTACCGAGGAAAGGTAGGGATGTGGTCCTGGGTGTTACACCGAGTCAGCGGTGTGGCAATCTTCTTTTTCTTGCTTGTTCATGTTTTGGACACAGCCTTGGTGAGAGTCTCACCGGAGGCTTACGACATCGTTATTCAGTCCTATAAGACACCAATCATCGGTCTTGCTGAGCTTGGTTTGGTTGGGGCCATATTGTTCCACGGACTTAATGGTGTTCGCATCATCTTGGTGGACTTTTGGTCAAAAGGGACCAGGTACCAAAACAGCATGTTTTGGATCGTGCTGGTTCTGGCCGTTGGTGTCACCGCTTACTTCACCCCAGGTCACTTAGACAGAATTTTGGAGTTCTAGAAATATGTCAGTTCAAATTGAGATTCCAAACTCTCCAAGGAAGCAAAAGGTAACCAACTGGGAAAAATACGGTTGGCTCTACATGCGAATCAGTGGTCCGCTGCTGATTGTTCTAATTTTCACTCACGTGTTTGTAAACCTCTTCACCGGCGAAGGCATCAAACAAATTGACTTTGCCTTCGTAGCTGGCAAATGGGCAGATCCTTTTTGGCAGTGGTGGGATGTTTCGATGCTGTGGTTGGCGCTAATTCACGGAACCTTAGGAATGCGCACAATCATCCATGACTACACCGAAAAGCCCAAGCTAAAAACAGGTCTAGTTGGCACTCTCTGGAGCGTCTCTGGTTCCTTGATTTTGCTTGGAACCTTGGTTGTATTCACCTTCGACCCTTGCCCAGCAACGGCCGATCCAAACCTATTACCATCCTTCTGCGAAGCGATTGCGAGCAACTAAATGACAAAAGTTCACCACCACGAGTTTGATGTAGTAATCGTCGGCGCCGGTGGCGCCGGCATGCGTGCTGCCATCGAGGCCGGTCCCCACGCCAAGACAGCAGTTATCTCCAAGCTGTTCCCCACCCGAAGCCACACAGGTGCTGCTCAGGGTGGAATGGCAGCGGCTCTGGCCAACGTCGAAGAAGACAGCTGGGAGTGGCACACTTTTGACACAGTCAAAGGCGGCGACTACCTGGTTGATCAGGATGCCGCTGAAATTCTTGCCAAAGAGTCAGTGCAAGCAGTTATTGATCTAGAAAACATGGGGCTTCCATTCAACAGAACCCCAGATGGAAAAATCGACCAGCGCCGTTTTGGTGGCCACACCCGTGACCACGGTAAAGCACCGGTAAGAAGAAGTTGCTACGCAGCCGACCGTACCGGTCACATGATTCTGCAGACCCTCTACCAAACTTGCGTAAAGCTCGGAATTGAATTTTTCAACGAGTTCTACGTTCTAGACATGGTGATGACCGAGGTTGATGGTCAAGAGGTTCCGGCGGCTGTGGTTGCTTATGACCTAGCAACCGGAGAGCTCCACATCATCCGCGGTAAGAGCATTGTTTATGCAACCGGAGGATTTGGAAAGATTTTCAAAACCACTTCGAATGCGCACACTTTGACCGGAGATGGCATTGGCATTATCTGGAGAAAAGGTTTGCCACTTGAGGACATGGAGTTCTACCAATTCCACCCAACTGGTTTGGCGGGCCTTGGAATCCTGCTTTCAGAAGCAGCCCGAGGTGAGGGCGGAATTCTAAGAAATGCTTCTGGTGAGAGATTCATGGAGCGTTATGCGCCCACCATTAAAGACCTTGCCCCACGTGACATGGTTGCCCGAGCAATGGCAAACGAAGTCCGAGAGGGACGAGGCGCTGGACCAAACAAGGATTACGTATTCCTCGACCTTACCCACCTGGAACCCGCTGTGATTGATGCCAAGTTGCCAGACATCACCGAATTTGCAAGAACTTATCTGGGTGTTGAGCCTTATACCGAACCAGTGCCAGTTTTCCCAACCGCTCACTATGCAATGGGTGGAATTCCGACAAACATTAAAGCTGAGGTTCTTAGCGATAATGACACCGTAATTCCAGGTCTTTATGCAGCTGGTGAGTGTGCATGCGTGAGTGTTCACGGAGCCAACCGCCTGGGTACAAACTCTTTGTTGGACATCAACGTGTTTGGAAAGCGTGCTGGAATCTATGCGGTGGAGTATGCGAAGACTGCAACACTTCCACCTCTTCCAGAAAATGCGGAAGCGGATGTTGTAAATCTTTTGGAGCAGGTCAGATCTTCGACCGGTGACGAGAAGGTAGCTGTTTTGCGTCGCGAGCTACAGGAAACCATGGATGCAAACGCTCAGGTTTACAGAACCGAAGAGAGTCTGAACGAGGCTTTGAACAAGATTGGCGAACTTAGAGAGCGTTATCAGAACATTTCCATTCAGGACTATGGCCAAAGGTTCAACACTGATTTGCTGGAGGCGGTGGAGCTGGGATTCTTGCTAGACCTAGCGGAGGTCTTGGCTTATGCATCAAGAGAGAGAAGAGAAAGTCGTGGTGGTCACTTCCGTGAGGATCACCTAGACCGTGACGACGATCAATTCATGATGCACTCGATGCTTTATCGAGACGGGGAGCCAAACGGTGAAATCGGAGCTGGAATCCGGGTCGGATGGAAGCCAGTTGTAATCACCAACTACCAGCCAATGGAGAGAAAATACTAAATGTCAGACGTAATAGAAATTGAGGAAATACCCTCATTCACGGCAACTCTCAGCATTCGTAGGTTCGATCCCGAGAAAAGCGAAGAGGCCACCTGGGAAGAGTTTCAGGTTGAAATGCACTCAACCGACAGAGTCTTAGATGCACTTCACAAAATTAAGTGGGAGCAAGACGGCTCGCTAACTTTCCGACGTTCCTGCGCGCACGGTGTTTGTGGTTCTGATGCCGTTCGCATCAATGGAAGAAACAGGCTTGCCTGCAAGACATTGATCAAAGACCTGGACATCAATTCGACAATCACCGTGGAGCCGATCAAGGGTCTGCCTGTTGAAAAAGATCTCGTCGTTGACATGAACCCCTTTTACCAGGCGTATAAAGACATTAATCCTTTCTTGCTTGCCAACGACAAGCCAGCAAAAGAGAGGCTTCAGTCCCCAGAGGACCGGGCCCGCTATGACGACACCACCAAGTGCATCCTGTGTGCCGCCTGCACCACCTCATGCCCAGTGTTTTGGACAGACGGACAGTACTTCGGACCAGCTGCAATCGTGAATGCTCACCGTTTCATCTTTGACTCTCGTGACGAGCAGGCTGATCTAAGACTAGACATCTTGAATGACCGAGAGGGTGTTTGGCGTTGTCGAACAACTTTTAACTGCACCGAGGCATGCCCCAGGGGTATTGAGGTGACCAAGGCGATTGCCGAGGTAAAGCAGGCCATTTTGCGAGGGAAGCCCTAATGCTCTCGCGCCGGATAGTGCTATCCAGCGCCCTTGGCACAGCCGCTGCCGCGACTTTGGCGGCATGTGCCACAGGGGCGCGGGAAACCGGACCCAGTCCAAGTGAATCTGCAGAAGCGGAGGACAACCAGCAGCCCAGCAGTTTCATGATTGGCCCAGCCAGTGAAGTTCCAGTCGGCGGTGGTGCCAAATTCAGAGCTGGCGACACCGAGGTGTTTGTAACTCAACCAACCAGCGGTCAGTTCCGTGCCTTTGACGCTCGATGCACTCATGCTGGATGTGCGGTAACTGCGGTTGTAATGCAAGAAATTGAATGCCCCTGTCATGGAGCAAAGTATGACTTTGAAACAGGTGAGGTGGTTTCAGGTCCAGCACCAAGAGCACTGGGAAAACTTACAATCAATCAGGTTGGCGATCAGTTAGAAGTCAGTTTCTAAACAGCTAGCTTTTGCCTCAGTGCTGGAAGTAAAGCACTGGACGCACTCAGAGAAGAAGCACCAAGGTCAATAAACCACTGGGCAGCTTCAGGTTCACCAGCTATCTCCCCGCAAATACTCACTGGCTTGCCAGCGTTTTTGCCAGCTTCAATAATGGTGCCAACCGTTGAAATCACCTTGGGGTGCTTTGCGTCACTCAAGTTTCGGAATGTAGACCTGGGTCTTTTCAAAACATATTGAGCGAGATCGTTGGTTCCAATTGAAACAAAGTCCACAAGCTTGAACAACTGCTGCAACACCTGTGGGGTTGCTAGCTCTGGAACCTCAACCATCACACCGAGCTTGTCGAAATCATATGGCTCGGCCATTTTTAGAAACTCTTCAGCCTCATCCAGATTGATAACCATCGGTGCCATTACCCAAAGTTCAGTTTCTGGATAATAAGAGCTTGCCTTGGCAAGAGCCTGCATTTGAGTTTCGATGACTTCAGGATTTGCTAAAAGTGTTGCCAGTCCCCTGCCGAAATAATCCCCTGATCCAGCGGGCGTCAAAAAAGGAAGGGGTTTATCAAAATCAAGGTCAAGTAATCGTGCAATCACCAGCTTGTTTTTAAACCTTGCCAACAATCGGGAGTATTCAAAAACCTGCTCGTCAAAACTAGGGGCATCTTTGCGTCCCAAAAATAAAAGCTCTGTTCTGTAAAGACCCACACCCGCAGCACCTGCCTTGATGGCACTGCCACCCTCAATAGCACTTCCAACGTTGGCAAGAAGTGGCACGGAGGTCTCTAATGAAAGATCCACCTCGGTGGCAATAGCTGCCCGATAGTTGGCTATCTCGTCTTGACTGGGGTTGATAAACACCTGCCCGCTTGTTGCATCCAGCAAAATCGTGTCACCGTCTTTGATAACCCCAGCACCAATCACCCCCATGACCGCAGGAAGCTTATTGGCCCGAGCCATGACTGCAGTGTGGGAGCTTACTCCCCCGTGCTGGGTGATAAAACCTGCGATGTTTTCAGGAAGGTTTGAAAGATCGACGGGAGACAGGCTTTCAGCAATCAGAATCTTTTTCTCATCATCTGCCTCATCTGCAGGCTCGTTTGCCAAATGAGAAATAGTCCGCTCAGCGATACCAGTCAGGTCGTTCGATCTCTCGGCGAAGTGTCCACCAAGGTCCGCAAGTTTTCTTGCAAACTTGGCAAATGAACCTCGGATTGCGGTTGCAGCGTCTGCCCCCTCAATCATTCGAGCCTTTATTTCTTCAAATAAATCTTTATCTGAGAGCATGATGGCCATTGCGCGGAGAATCTCCACAGTCTCCCCGGTTGAACCAAAGGCTTCGATCTCAATCTGCTCGCGCATCTGTTGGAGAGCTACTTTTACGTCCAATAAGTTAAACCGTTCCCCTGGCTGATTGGACAAAACAATGCTTCCGGGGATTTTCACACGGGCCTTGGCAATCACAACACCATCGTCAGCACTAGCGACTCCGGTACCCACCAAAACTCTCTCGGACATAGTCAGATTCTAGATGCGCATAGACTTAAGCGCATGGCAAGCATAAAAATCGCGACTGTAAACGTAAACGGAATTAGAGCAGCTCACCGAAAAGGACTGTCTGAATGGGTAGAGCAATACAACCCTGACATCCTCGCTCTGCAGGAAGTGCGGGCAGGCGATGCAGACGTTCGAAAAATTGTCGATGAACTTGGGGGCATCAAAAAAGATGGTGGCCTCTGGCACCTCGATCACGACGAAGCGAGCGCTAAGGGTCGAGCCGGAGTGGCAGTTTTGTCAAAGCTACCAATCAAGTCAAGATCCATCACTTTGGGGGCTGATGACTTTGACTCAGCCGGCAGGTGGCTGGAAACCGAAATTGACGTCAATGGAAAATCACTCACTTTAGTCAGTTGCTATGTTCACTCGGGAGAGGCCGATACCCCAAAACAGGTCGAAAAATACAAATTCTTGGACGCTATGACCGAGCGAATGAAAAAACTCATGAAAAACGATTATGTGCTGGTGGTTGGAGATCTGAATGTTGGTCACACCGAACTTGACATCAAAAATTGGAAGGGGAACCTGAAAAACTCAGGATTTTTGCCCGAAGAACGAGCATATTTTGATGGTTTCATGAATGACCAGGGCTGGGTTGATATTGGCAGAACGATGCACCCCGAAACCCCAGGGCCTTATTCCTGGTGGTCCTACCGCGGACAAGCTTTTGACAATGACGCTGGCTGGCGCATTGACTACCACCTAGCAACCCCAAAACTTGCCAAGCTTGCGAGTGACTACCAGGTTCACAGGGCGGCAAGCTACGATACTCGTTGGAGCGATCACTCACCGGTGGTTGCAAGTTATTCCATCTGATCGGAAGCAAATGAATAAGCCCAATCTGCTATCAGGAATGCAACCCAGCGCCTCATCTCTGCACCTGGGTAATTATCTTGGAGCACTTCGTCAGTGGGTGGCGATGCAGGAAACACACAACGCTCACTATGTGATTGTTGATTTGCACGCGATAACTGTCGCTCAGGATCCCAAGATGTTGGCTGAAAATACTCGCAAGACAGCCGCTCAGTACATTGCTGCTGGTTTGGATGTTGACTCTTCAACACTTTTTATTCAGTCCCATGTGCCGGCTCATTCTGAATTAGCTTGGATTTTGAACTGCATCGCAAGCTTTGGAGAAACCTCACGCATGACCCAGTTCAAAGACAAAAGCCAAAAAGGTGGAAGTGACAACGCCTCGGTAGGTCTTTTCACCTACCCAATTTTGCAGGCTGCCGACATTCTTTTGTATCAACCAAAGGCTGTACCGGTGGGCGAAGACCAGCGGCAACATCTCGAGCTAACAAGAAACCTGGCGGAGCGATTCAACAACCGCTACGGCAAAGTCTTTGAAATGCCAGAGGCCATAATCCTGAAAGAGACTGCAAAGATTTATGACCTTCAAAACCCAACGGCAAAGATGAGCAAATCTGCAGGAGAGCCCAAGGGAATTGTAAATCTGTTGGATGAAGATTCCGTTATTTCCAAAAAGATTAAATCTGCGGTGACTGACACCGATGGCGCAATCAAATTCGACCCAGAGGGTAAACCTGGCGTCTCCAACCTTCTTGGAATCTATTCGGCAGTGAGTGAAAAACCCCTGACAGACCTTGTTGAGAGTTATCAGGGTGCGGGCTATGGGCAGTTGAAGCAAGATGTTGCCGATGCTGTGATTGCGGCTATTGCACCAATCCGCGAAAAAACAAATGAACTAATGAGCGACGCCTCCCACCTCGATTCAATCTTGGAAAAGGGCGCAGAAAAAGCCAAAGAGACCGCCAACCAGACCCTGAGGGATGTTCAGCACGCCCTGGGCTTTATTCCAAATCGGAATAACTGAGAAAAAAAGAGTATTGTTCTAAATGTGCTTCGGGGTCAGTGAAAATCTGAGCCGGCGGTTAGAGTCCGCGACCCGAATTTAGTCTCCGCATCCAGCGGAGCCACTGAATGAGGTTGAGCTGGTGAAATTCCAGCACCGACGGTAAAAGTCCGGATGGGAGAAGCAGTCGTCCAGCCTTGTGCTGTGCGCTCGCCCCGTCGTTGTCTGAGAAAGGGTGAGCATGAGTGATAACCACAAGCTTGAAGTGGCAATGCGCCACGCTCTAACCCTTGCCCTAAACGGACCCGCCTACGGAATCAACCCTCAAGTCGGAGCGGTAATTTTGGACCCGGAGGGCAGCATAGCCTCAGAAGGTTGGCACTTGGGAAGTGGAACAGCACACGCTGAGATTGTTGCACTCGAACAGGCAAGAGAAAAATTGGGTATTCAGGGTAAATTCCCTCCCGGCTACACAGCTGTGGCGACCCTGGAACCTTGCAACCACACCGGCAAAACAGGCCCCTGTTCAGTCGCATTGCTGGAGGCAGGGATAGCCCGTGTTGTTTATGCATCAAACGATCCGGGAGACAAATCTGCTGGTGGAGGAAAATACCTCAAAAAACAAGGTGTTGAAGTTATCAAGGGGCTTTTGAAATCGGAAGCCGATGACCAAGCAAGGCATTGGCTGGTTTCCAATAAGCTTCAAAGGCCATTTGTGACAATCAAATACGCCTCGACTCTCGATGGCCGAGGAGCGGCCCAAGATGGCTCCAGCCAATGGATTTCTGGCCCTGAGAGCAGAGCTGATTCTCATCGCAGAAGAGCTGAGGTGGATGCCATTTTGGTTGGCACCGGAACCGCAACCATCGATGACCCGGAACTTACCGCCAGAAGACCAGATGGAAGTTATTACGATCACCAGCCATTGAGAGTCGTGGTGGGGCAACGTGAACTCCCCAATGAATTGAGGGTTCTCAATGACCGAGCGGAGACATTGGTGCTGCCAACCCAGTCGATGCAAGAAGTAATGGAAGAACTTTGGGATAAGGGGGTTAGACACCTCTTGGTTGAAGGTGGACCAAATGTTGCATCTAAATTCGTGGCTGAGAAACTGGCTGATGAGTTTCTGATTTATATGGCTCCCTTGCTTTTAGGTGGAGACAAAACCGCAATCAGAAACATTGGCGTGAACAACATCTCAGAGGCAATAGATCTAGACATCAAACAAATGACCACGCTTGGGAAAGACATTTTCATTAGAGCAAGAAGGAGCAAATAATGTTCACAGGAATCATCGAAGAATTAGGCGAAATCAAGGCAATTGAAAAGCAACCAGATGCAGTTAGGTTGACCATAAGCGGAGACAATGTGCTTGGTGACCTAAAACGCGGAGAGTCCATTTCAGTGTCTGGAACCTGCCTGACGGCAATCGAGATTGATGAAAACTCCTTCACGGCCGATGTCATGCACGAGACCATCCGACTTAGCGGACTGCAAAGAATTGAAGTGGGCGACAAGGTCAATCTGGAGCGGGCCATGACAGCTGCCACCAGGTTCGGTGGGCACGTGGTGCAGGGTCACGTTGATGGGGTTGGAGAATTCGTTTCCAGGGAGAAAAGTGATAACTGGGATTGGGTGAGAATCAGGGTTCCCGAAAATCTCATGAAATACGTGGTGATGAAAGGTTCAATCACCTTTGACGGCATCTCGTTAACCGTGAATGAAATCGATGGCAATGTAATTGGTCTGAGTTTGATTCCGGAGACCTTAGAGGTAACAACCCTTGGCTATAAAAACCCTGGGGATCTAATCAATGTTGAGGTCGATGTCATGGCCAAACACATTGAAAGATTGATGGAAGCACGAGAGCAGGGATGATTTTTAGCCCGATTGAAAAAGTTTTAGAAGACCTCAAAGCTGGAAAACCGGTGCTGGTCACCGATGATGAATCCCGTGAAAATGAGGGTGATGCGATTATCTCTGCTGAACTTGCAACTCCAGAGTGGGTGGCATGGATGATTCGCTATACAACTGGCTATATCTGTGCCCCTATGACCGAGAGCAGGGCCAATAAGCTAAACCTGCCGGTGATGTGGAGAGATAACCAAGATCCCCACCAAACCAATTACACGGTAAGCGTGGATGCTTCCAGCAGGCAGTCAACTGGAATTTCAGCAGCCGAGCGAGCACTTACTGGAAATGTACTGGCAGATCCAGATTCAACACCTGCATCTCTAATTCGACCAGGCCACGTTTTACCCCTCAGAGCAAAGGATGGAGGGGTGCTGGAAAGAGCTGGCCACACCGAGGCGGCGGTTGATCTGCTGAAGCTTGCTGGGCTACAACCAGTGGGATTAATGGCCGAAATGATCAATGACGACGGAACAATGATGAGGGTCCCGGAACTTTTTTCAATGGCGGAGCAGTTCAACTTAAGCATGACAAATATTCATGAGCTCAGCGAACACGTTCGCCAGAGAGCAAACGAAAGTGAAACTGAACAGAATCGCGTTCGTTTGGAAGCAGAAACAAATATCCCGACCACCTGGGGCGAGTTCAAGGTTCGCGGCTACTACGACGCCAAAACCACAGCTGAACACGTTGCATTTATCGCAGGAAACCCCGGAACCAAAGACGTTTTGGTGAGACTCCACTCAGAATGCATCACCGGTGAGGCATTCGGTTCGCTTAAATGCGAATGTGGTCCACAACTGGACGCGGCTTTAGAGCGCGTGCAGAGCGAAAAAGATGGTGGCATTGTGCTCTATCTCAGAGGACAGGAAGGCCGCGGCATTGGTCTTTTGAACAAATTAAAGGCCTATGCGCTCCAAGAAAAAGGTTTGGATACCGTAGATGCAAACCTTGCCCTTGGTTTCCCAAGTGAAGCCAGAGAGTATGGTGCAGCGGTAGACATGTTGAAAGATCTCGGCGTTGAGAGCGTGCGATTAATGACAAACAACCCGGCTAAGAAAAAATTCTTAGAAGGGGCTGGCATCAAGGTCACTGAACTATCGCCACTAATTGTTGGTATTAGCGAGGACAACCAGGGTTACCTGGACACCAAGCGTGCCCGCATGGGTCATCTATTTCCCGAAAACGAGCAATGAGCAAAGCTGGCTCTCCGGATTTTGAACTAGACGCCTCAGGGCTGAAAGTTGCAGTCATCACTGCTGGTTGGCACTGGGAGGTGGCTGAAAAATTATTGGCCGGTGCAAAACGAGCTCTTGAAGCTACTAACTGCCATAACGTTAGCCTGCACACCGTGCCGGGAGCTTTTGAGCTTCCTCTAGCTACCTCTAAAGTAGCGGCAGAGAATGATGCGGTGATAGCCCTGGGAGTTGTAATTAGGGGTGACACTCCTCATTTCGACTACGTCTGCAGTGCAGCAACTGATGGATTGCTCCGAGTCATGCTTGATTCACAAACACCAATTGGGTTTGGATTGCTAACGGTTGAAAACCAAGAGCAGGCGATGCTGAGAGCCGGTGACGGTGATGACAATAAAGGGGTTGAATCTGTTCAAGCTGCTTTGAAAATGGCCTTGGATTTCAACTGATCTTCTAAACTGGTTTTATCGAGAGGTAGAGCCATGGCACTTACATTTGAGATTATCCGCAACATCACCCTAATCCTTCACTT
>Ga0209937_1000404_pt1 | contig 14209 bp, 17 predicted proteins | sample SalPon1_B_H2O_MG_FD_185699 | JGI IMG/M metagenome (GOLD analysis project Ga0209937, IMG submission 185699) | Salt pond water microbial communities from South San Francisco under conditions of wetland restoration - Salt Pond MetaG R1_B_H2O_MG... | ecosystem: Environmental > Aquatic > Non-marine... | reverse complement strand
ACAGACACACAGGGTCTGCGAAGGCCCTCATCAGACAGCCCACCGCAGACCGGCGACTGTCACCGCTGCGGTAGTGCCGCTTCCCTGGCGCGCCCCGCACCGGAAATGGGTGATCGCTCTGGCAGGTCTCCTGGCTCGCGGGTCAAGGCTTGGCCCCACCTTCCCATCGCCGCAGCGACAGTGGCATATCAGGGCTTCGCTCTCCGCTCACAGTTGCGGGGGCAGCCGCAGTCTTGCACTGCGTTCCCTTTTAATCGGATGCCGTGGCACCCGAACCAAAGTGGCATTAAGTCTGCTACGAATGGATCCAGCCTTCAAGGCGGTCGCCTCGGCCCCTTCCACAAAGCCATTCAGACGACCGACCGATTGACGTGGCGTTCCTCTGAGCATATGTTCAGACATATGCCACTTGGAGTGAATCGATGACTACGGAGCGACACGTCCGACTCTTCCGCAACGGCGCTAACCAGGCGATAAGAATCCCTAGGGAGTTTGAGCTAGAGGGCCAGGAAGCCATTCTCCGCAAAGAAGGGGATCATTTGGTCATTGAGCCAGTAACGAAAAGGGGGCTGATTGGAGTGCTCGCTGAGCTTGAAGACCTCGAGGTGGACTTCCCCGATATGGATGAGCGGCTTCCCGCTGCGGAGGATGTGGAACTCTAGCGATGGCTCCGTCATATCTGCTGGACACGAACATCATCTCTGCGATTGCGCGTCATCCCCATGGCTCCACGGCACAAAAGATTACCAATGTTGGAGAGGACGCCGTGTGCACCAGCATCGTGGTCAGCAGCGAGCTTCAGTTCGGCGCTCGCAAGGCCGGCTCTGACCGCCTCCAGAACCAGGTTGACGCAATCCTCTCGGCGATCGAGATTCTGCCGCTCGATAAACCTGTCGATGTCGAATATGCCAGGGTTCGACATCACCTTGAGTCCAATGGCAGCGTCTTTGGGCCGAACGATATGCTGATCGGAGCGCACGCGCGTTCGCTGGGGATGACGGTTGTAACCGCCAATGAAGATGAGTTTCGGCGAATTCCCGGCCTCATGGTCGAGAACTGGTCCGTTTGATCACCCATCCACCCGCCGCAGGATAAGGTCAAACACTTCATGCCCCTTACGTCGGCCGCGGCGCTCGAAACGCGTTTCGGGCCGATCACCGGGGTCGGGCGCATAGCCGCCATGCGGGTTTTCAAGACGCGGCTCGGCATCACTCAGCAAGCGCATCCACTCGGCATAATCCGCCCAGTCGGTGGCCATGTGCAGGAAGCCACCGGGCTGCAGGCGGTCGGCCACCCGCGCCAGCCAGTCGGCCTGGACGATGCGGCGCTTGTGATGGCGCTTTTTGGTCCAGGGGTCGGGAAAGAACAGCTGCACCCCGGCGAGGGATTCCGGGGCCAGGCCGTCGCGCAGTAGCTCGCTGGCATCCGCGATCAGCACCCGCAGGTTGGCCAGACCTTCGGACTCGATACGGCGCAGCAGCCGACCGGTGCCGGTGCGATAAACCTCGACACCCAAGTAGTTGCGATCGGGATGCGCGGCGGCCATCGCCGCCAGCGCGTCGCCATCGCCGAATCCGATGTCGAGCACCAGTGGCGCCGATTGCCCAAAGCCTGCCGCCAGATCGATCCGGCCGCCCGACCAGTCGACGCCGTAGCGCGGATACAGCTCATCGAGCGCCCGCTGCTGGCCGGCAGTGAGCCGACCCTCGCGGCGCACAAAACTGCGGATGGGGCGATAACCGGTCGTGCTCACTGGCGGCCTTGCCAGAAGGTGCCCTCCAGCGGCGAGCTGGCCGAGGCATAGCGGCGCATCGGCATGCGCCCGGCCAGATAGGCCTCGCGCCCCGCCTCGATGCCCTTGCGCATGGCCGAGGCCATCAGCACCGGGTCCTGCGCCGCGGCGACGGCGGTATTGAGCAGCACGCCATCGGCGCCCAGCTCCATGGCCACCGCTGCATCCGAGGCCGTACCCACGCCGGCATCGACGATGATGGGCACCGAGGCGTTCTCGAGGATCGTCAACAGGTTGTAGCGGTTCTGGATACCCAGCCCCGAGCCGATCGGCGAGGCCAGCGGCATCACCGCCACACAGCCCATGTCCTCGAGGCGCTTGGCAACAATCGGGTCGTCGCTGGTGTAGACCATCACCTTGAAGCCGTCGGCCACCAGACGCTCGGCGGCCTCGAGCGTGGCGGGAAGATCCGGGTAGAGGGTTTTGGGGTCGCCTAGCACCTCGAGCTTGACCAGGTCGTGGCCGTCGAGCAGCTCGCGCGCCAATCGGCAGACGCGCACGGCGTCATCGGCGGTATAGCAGCCGGCGGTATTGGGCAGGATGGTGAACTCGCTGGGCGGGACCACATCCAGCAGGTTCTCCTCGTCGGCGTTCTGGCCGATGTTGGTGCGCCGAATCGCGACGGTCACGATCTCGGCGCCGCTGGCGCGAATGGCCTCGCCGGCCTCGGCCATGTTCTGGTACTTACCGGTACCGATCAGCAGGCGGGACTGATAGCTGTGCCCCGCGATGCTCAGTGCTTGCTGCTGCGTCATGCTTGCCTCTTGATGATTCAACCGCCGCCGATCGCGCGGATGATTTCAATGCGATCGCGGTCATTGAGCGAGCGACTGGCGTGCTCGCTGCGGGGGATGACCTCGCCGTTCAGCTCGATGGCGATCCGGCGCTGGCCAAGATCGAGGGATTCCACCAGCTGCGCGACGGTCGAATCCGCCGGCAGCGATCGCGCCTCGCCGTTCACGTAAAGGGTGATCTGAGGGTCGGTTGCGTTCATGTGCCCATTGTACCGCAGCCATCCAGCGATATAATGATCTGGCAGCGCGGCTGTAGCTCAATGGTAGAGCGCTGCCCTCCCAAGGCAGTGATGCCGGTTCGATCCCGGTCAGCCGCTCCAGCTCTCGGGTGTCTCGATTCGATCACCCGGTGCCAGATAGGTCTGGCAGGCGATCAGCTCGTCGCCGTTCACCCGCACGCGACAACGCTGACACTGGCCAATGGCGCAGAACCAGTCCGGCTGCCGATCGCCATCCGCCTGCAGCAGCAGCGCGCCCAGCACACTCACCCCGCGGGGTATGTCCACGGCCCGGCCATCAAGCGTGACGCGCACCGATTCCTCGGCGGCCGTCCCCCGATAACGAAACCCCTGACCGGTCACTGGAAACGCGCCGGATGCAGCCGGCCCTCGTAGGGATGGGTGTCGCCATCGGCCACGCAGGCGGCCACCAGATCACCGGTCACCGCCGCGAGTCCGTGGCCGGCTCCTTCGTGGCCGGTGGCCACGATCAGTCGCTCGGCACCGGGCACGGGGCCGATCACGGGATGCCCGTCGGGCGAAAAAGGCCGCAGGCCGGCATAGCCGCGAATCACCCGCAGGCGAGCCAGGTCCGGGACGATGCGCACACAGTCGGCTAGAAGCTGCTGGACGGTGTGCATGTTGACCGCCATGTCGAAACCGGCGAATTCCCGCGAACTGCCGCACAGGATGGTACCGCTGCGCGTGGCCTCGATGATGGCGGCGGTCTGCACCGCGGTTTCATCCACCTCGGTGCTCTCGGCGGCGGCCTGATAGCCAAAATCAGCGATCTTCGAGTTGACCATCACATCGCCGCGCTCGAGCACAGCGATATGGCCCTTGCGCGGTCGCACCGGCACGGACAGGCCCAGCGGCTCCAGGATCTGCGGCGTCCAGACCCCGGTGCACAGCGCGACATGGCCGGCCTCGATCCGATCCCCCCCGTCCAGGGTAACGGTCACACCATCGTCGCGCGGCTCAAGCCGCTCGATGCCTTCATAGAACCGGTAGGTTACCCCCTGGTCGCGCAGGATCCGCGCGATCTGGTAGCAGGCCAGCATGGGCTGCACCTGGGCATCGTTCGGCCAGTGCCCGACGGCCACGGTATCGGGCCCCAGGTGCGGCTCGAGGGCGTGCCAGCCGCTTTCAAGAAACCGGCAATCGATACCAAGCGCCTGATGCTCGGCCACCAGCGCACTCAGACCCCGGGCCTCGTCCGCCGAGCGTGCCACCACCGTGGCGCCCTTGGGATCAAACTCGCAGTCATTGCCATGGCGCTCGGCAAAGTGATGCCAGGCGTCGAGGCTGCGGCGCGAGAGATCCAGCATCAGCCCCGGGGACTTGTCCGAGCACAGCAGGTTGCCGTCACTGCTGCGCGACGTGCCCGGGGCCAGTCCCCCACGGTCGACCACCATCACCTCGAGACCCCGCTCGCGCAGCGCCAGCGCGACAAAGCTGCCGATAATCCCGCTGCCCACCACCAGGGCATCAACCCGTTTCATCGATCACCTCACCGACACGGACCGGTCGCGAGAAGGCGCGTTGATTAAGCGCTCCCCGGGGAGTGGCACCGGCGGCACGGATACGCGCCGTTACCTGCGGCTCGCAGTAGCGGCCCTGGCAAGGGCCCATGCCGCAACGCGTGACCACTTTAATAGACGACAGATCGGCCAGACCCAACGCGACGGCCTCGTCGACGGCTTCCACCCGGGTCCCCTCGCAGGGGCAGATGACGGCCTCGGCCGGCGGCCGGGTGGCGGCCCGCTGCGACTGCCGGTGTTCCAGCGCGCGGCCAAAGCCGATCAGAAAGCGCCGACGCAGGCCGTTGTCGCGGGCCTTGAGGGGGTAACCCGCCAGATCCGCGGCTACCGCCGGGGCCACCCGCTCACCCGACAGTTGGGCATGCCGCCAGCCGCGCACGCCCTGCCCCTCGCCAATCACGTAAATGCCGGGGCGATCAGTGCGTCCGCAGGCATCGGTGACCACCCGCCAGTAGCCCCCCACGGGGTCGTGCTCAAGACCGCAACCGGCCGTCCGCGCCAGCTGGGTCTGAGGGATGAAGCGCTCGGTCAGACCCAGATGATCAAAGTCGATGGTCTCGCCCTGATCGGTGGTCAGCTGGTTGTCGGCCACAGCGGTCACGGCCACGCCATGCCGCATAGCAACGCCGGCCCGGGCAAGCCGCCACCGGGTCTGCAAAAACTCCAGGCTGTTGCCGGGGAGACCGACGCCCCAGGGCGCCAGGCGCAGGTAGTCACTCAGGCGCAGCCGATCGAGCACCTGCGTGACCCGGACGCCGGCCTGCACTAGCCCGGCGGCGACCACACCCAGGAATGGCCCGCTGCCGGCGATGACCACCGGCCCCCGGGGGATCAGCCCCTGACCTTTGAGCAATGCCTGCAGGGCACCGGCGCTGCTGACTCCGCGTGCGGGCAGTCCGGGAATGGGGTCATGGACATCATAGGCCCCGCAGGCGAGCACGATGGCGTCAAAGTCCAGCGCCTCGGCGCCGTCACCGGCATCAAACCAGACCCGCCCATCGGCCTCGGTGGACAGCACCCGTGTCGCGGTGCGCAGCACAAGCCGTTCATCGGCCTGCGCGAGTCGCTCCAGCGCCGTTGGGTTGGCGCGGGTCCGAACCCGAGCAATGTTGCCGCCGCTGCGGCGCTGTTCATCGAAAACCGTCACCGCCACGTCGCGGGCGATCAGCCCGCGGGCCGCCGCCGCGCCGGCCGGGCCGCTGCCAACGATCGCAACCGTCATCAGGCCCCCAGATAGGCCTGGACGATGCTCTCGTCCTCGGCAAGCGCCGAGGCCTTCCCCTGATTGTGGATTTCGCCGTTCTCAAGCACGTAGGCGTAGTGCGCGATCTTGAGCGCCAGGCGCACGTTCTGCTCGACCAGCAGAATCGTGGTGCCCGCCTCGTTGAGCTGCTTGACGATGCGCATGGTCTGGGTGACCAGCTTGGGCGCGAGCCCCATCGACGGCTCATCGAGCAGTAACACCCGCGGGCCATGCATCAGCGCCCGGCCCAGGGCCAGCATCTGCTGCTCGCCGCCGGAGAGCAGTGAGCCGTCCTGGTGGCGCCGCTCGGAGAGGATCGGGAAGCGCTCGAAGACATCGGCCATGCGCTCGCGGCGCACCGCCGGATCGCGCACGGTAAAGCTGCCCAGCTCGAGGTTTTCCTGCACGCTCAGGCCCTTGAGGATATGCCGGCCCTCGGGCACGTGGACCACGCCCTTGCGGGCGATCTCGTGCGGGGGCAGGCGAGTGATGTCCTCGCCGTCAAAGTGCACGCGACCGGTCTGTGCGCGCACCAGCCCCGAGATAGTCTTGAGCGTGGTGGTCTTGCCCGCGCCATTGCTGCCCAGCACGGCGATGATCTGCCCGGGCGCCACCTCGATGTCGATGCCGCGCAGCGCCTGGATCTTGCCGTAGAACGACTCGACCTGCTCGACGCGAAGAACCGGCTCCGTCACAGCACCATCTCCTCGTCTTCCTGCCCCAGATAGGCCTCGATGACCCGGGGGTTGTTCTTGATTTCCTCGGCGTTGCCGTCGGCGATGATGCGGCCGTAATCGAGCACATTGATGCGCTCCGAGACCTGCATCACCAGGCCCATGTCATGCTCGATGAGCAGCACCGCGATGCCCCGCTCGTCGCGGATGCGCCGGATCAGCTCGATCAACGCGGCCTTCTCGGTGGCGTTCAGGCCGGCCGCGGGTTCGTCGAGCAGAATCAGTCGCGGCTGGGTGGCCAGCGCCCGGGCGATTTCCACCAGGCGCTGGTAGCCATAGGCCAGGTTGGTGGCCAGCCGGTCGGCATACTCGTCGACGCCCACAAAGCGCATGCAGTCGTGGGCCACTTCGGCGATATAGCGCTCCTCGGCGCGCTGGCCGGGAGTGCGCAACACCGCGCCAAAGGCCCCCGCCCGGGTACGGCAATGCATGCCGGCCATCACGTTTTCCATGACCGACATCTCACGAAACAGACGCACATTCTGAAAGGTCCGGGCAATGCCGAGCTGGGTGACCTTGTGGGGCTTGCGCCGCAGCACACGCTCGCCATCGAACTCGATACGGCCCTCCTGCGGGCGATAGAAACCGGTGATCGAGTTGAACAGCGAGGTCTTGCCCGCGCCATTGGGCCCGATCAGGCTGGCCAGGGTATTGGCCTCGACCCCGAAGTTGACCTTGTCGAGCACGGTGTTGCCGGCAAAGCGCAGCGTGACTTGTTCAAGATTGAGCAGCATCCGTCACTCCTTCGCTTTAATGACGCCGTTCCGGCCAGATGCCACTGGGCCGCAGCAGCATGATCAGCAGCATGACCACCGCGAACAGCAATAGCCGCAGCTCGCCGAGTTCGCGCAGAAGCTCGGGGCCGAGAATGATGATGAACGCGCCCAGTATTACCCCGGGGATCTTGCCCATGCCGCCCAGGATCACCGCCATGAGAATCAGCACCGACTGCTCGAAACTGAAGCTCTCCGGGGAAATCGCCCCCAGGTTGACCGAAAAGAAGATCCCGCCGATGGCCCCAAACACCGAGCCGGTGACATAGGCCGCCAGCTTGACCCGCACCCGGTTGATGCCCATGGCCTCGGCGGCATCCTCGTCGTGACGCACGTAAAGCCACGCTCGGCCCAGCCGCGAGTGATAGAGCCGGTGGCTGGCGATGACCGCCATGACGGCGAGGAGCAGGAACACGTAGTAGAAGTCGACGTAACTGTTGATGACATAGCCGAAAAAACTCGGCTCGGGGATATTCGACAGCCCACTGGCGCGCCCGGTGATCTCGAGATTGCGGGCGCTGAAGCGCACGATCTCGCCAAACCCCAGGGTCACGATGGCCAGATAGTCACTGCGCAGTCGCAGCGTTGGCCCGCCGATAATCACCCCGGCCAGACAGGCGGCGACCAGTGCCGGCGGGATGGCCAGCCAGAAATTCCAGTCGAACTGCACGGTGAGGATGCCGATGCTGTAGGCCCCTACCGCAAAGAACGCGGCATAGCCGAGATCCAGCAGACCGGCGTAGCCCACCACAATGTTGAGCCCCAGCGCGAGCACCACATACAGCAGCGCATTGGTCATGATGGTGGTTGCGTAGCGCCCCATCACCAGTGGCAGCACGGCCATCACCACCACGATGGCCACCATCAGCAGCATTTGCCGCCGGGGGCTGTCGAAGGTGGCGTAGAGTCGGTCGACCAGGCCGGCAGTTCTGCCCGTTGCGGTACTCATCGCTACATCCGCTCCACTTCTGATTTGCCCAGCAGGCCCGTGGGTTTGAACACCAGCACGAGAATGAGGATCGAGAAGGTAAACACGTCCTTCCACTCACTGCCGATAAACGGCACGAGGGTCCCGAACGACTCCAGAAGGCCGAGGATAAGGCCACCCAGCATGGCCCCGGTAATGCTGCCAATCCCGCCGATCACCGCGGCGGTGAACGCCTTGAGACCGATCAGAAAGCCCATGAAATACCAGATGCTGCCGTAGTAGGCGCCGGCCATGGTGCCGGCGGCGGCCGCCAGTCCCGAGCCGATCAAAAAGGTGATGGCGACGACCCGCGAGACATTGATACCCAGCAGCCGACACATGTCCTTGTCGATGGACACCGCGCGCATGGCTCGGCCGTACATTGTCCGACTCACGAACAATTCGAGGGCAATCATCAGCAGCCCGGCAATGGCCACCAGCACGACCGCCTGATGGCTGATGAAAAGGCGTCCAAACTCGAACCCGCCAAAGCCGAGATCGGTGCGGAACGCCGTGTACTTGCCGTCGGTCAGGCTCAGGGCACTGTTCTGGAGCACCAGCGAGACCGCCAGCGCGGTAATGAGGATCGAGAGCCGCGGCGCCGAGAGCATCGGCTGATAGGCGACCCGCTGAATGATCACGCCCAGACAGCCGACCGCGATCATCGAAACCAGAATGGCGATACCAAGGCCGAACCAGCCGGCCCCGACCACGCCCGAGATCAGCGAGAGCACGCCGAAGCCGACGAACGCTCCCACCATGTAGACGTCGCCATGGGCGAAGTTAAGGAGCTTGATCACACCAAAAATCATGGTGTAGCCAAGCGCAATGAGCGCGTAAAAGGACCCCAGCACCAGACCATTGACGATGGCCTGGAGGAATGTCTCAAAGGCCGGCATGCCAAGCCCCCCGTTGACTCTGCTTAAATGCCGCGGCGCGGGCCCGCGCCGGACCCGCGCCGCGGCTCAGCCCATTAGTTGTCGAAGAAAGTCCAGGCGCCGTCTTCGCCCTCGAGGATGATGAAGTTGCTGCGGGCCAGCGTGTTCTCATCGGTAAAGCGAATCGGCCCGGTCAGCCAGGACTGTCCGTCCGTTGACTCGAGCACGTCGACCACGGCCGCCGAATCCGTCGTCCCGGCGGTCTCCATTGCCCAGGCCAGCAGCTTGAGGCCATCGTAGTTGAGCGGGGCGTAGGGACCCGGGCTCTGGCCGTACTCGGCCTGATAGTCGTCGATGAAGTCCGCGGCGGCGGGCAGGAACTCAGCCGTGGGGTTGGAGAAGGCGAATACGCCCTCAGCGGCGCCGCCGGCGATCTCGAAGAGCTGCGGCGAGTTCGAGCCATCACCCACGGCGATGGTGCCGCGGAAGCCGCCCTGGCGCAGCTGACGGATCATCAGGCCGCCATCGGCATAGTAGGCCGTCCAGAACACCGCCTCGGCACCGCTCGAGCGAACGTTGCTGACCACGGCCGAGAAGTCCTGCTCGCCCTTGTTGACCGTCTCGCGGGTCACCACCTCGTGGCCCATCGACTCCCAGCGCTCGACGGTCAGATCCGCCAGATCCTGCGAGTACGAATCACCCTGGTCGATCACCGCCAGGCGCTCGATGCCCTGCGACTCAAAGAACTCCGCCGCCTTTTTGGACTGATCCGCGCCGGTGGAGTTGATCATGAAGGCGTTGCCGGGGTTGGCGGGGATGAGCTGGGTGGAATTCGAGGCCGTGATCACGAACGGCAGCCCCTCATCACCATAGGTCTTGAGGGTGGGCATGGTGGCGCCCGAGCAGTAGCCACCGACAATGCCGACAACATCCCGCGAGACCAGGTTGCCGGCAGCGTTGACGGACTGCTGCGGATCACAGGCCGAGTCACCGTTGATGAGCTCGATCTGACGGCCGAGCAGGCCGCCGTCGGCGTTGATCTCGGCGGCCGCCAGTTCCGCGGCGTTGTACATGTCCTGCCCGTAGGTTGCCTCGGAGCCCGTGGTGGGCACCTGCACGCCGATGACAATGGCATCGTCCTGGGCCTGAGCGGCCCCGCCCAGACCCACGCCCAGGGCGACGGTCGTGGCGATTGCGGTGATTGTGGTTTTCATCGGATGAGCCTCCAAAAAATTGTATACAGTTTACGGTTTAGACGATCGTGACGCTTCGCGCAAGCATTACCTACGCTGCGGTGCGCCATATCGGCGCACCGAGCACGGCGTAATCCAGGCTCACGCCCAATCCCGGGGCAGTTGATGCGGCCATCTCGCCGCCGTGGCGCTGCGGGGCGCCGGGTGCGAACGCCCGGGTGACATAGCTGTTGAAGTCGGTCACCGAAAAGCGCGCGGCCTCGGGGGTGGAGTGAGCCAGATGGGCAATGGCCGCGGTGGCCACATCGCCACCCCAGGTATCCTCGAGCGTCATCACGATCCCCGATTCCATGCACACATCGCGCATGCGATGCGCCCGGGTAAGACCGCCGACCTTGGCGATCTTGATGTTGACCACGTCCATTGCTCCATCGCCGATGGCTTGCAATAACCACGCCATTCCGTCCACCGACTCATCCAGCACGAACGGCCGGGCCGTGGCGCGCCGCACCTGCAGACAGCCCGCGTAGTCGGCGCAGGGCTGCTCGATGGCGACATCGAGATCGGCCACCGCCGCGGCCACACGCAGCGCGGCGTATTGACTCCAGCCGGTATTGGCATCGGCCACCAGCGTGTCACCCCGACGCATGACCGCCGCACAGGCGTGGATGCGCTCGATATCGGTATCCGGGTCGCCGCCCACCTTGAGCTGAAAACGGCGATAACCCTGGGCCTGATACTCGCGGCAGCGCTCGGCCATCTGATCGGGACTTTCCTGGGAAATGGCGCGGTAGAGGCCGATGGTCTCGCCGTATCGGCCGCCCAGCAGATGGCAGACCGGCTGACCGGTGGCCTTGCCCATCAGGTCCCAGCAGGCCACGTCGATGGGCGATTTCACGTAGGGGTGCCCGCGCAGGGCGCGGTCCAGATGATGGCTGATCTGCATCGGGCGGGTCGGGTCCATGCCCAGCAGCCCGGGCGCCAGCTGCTGGATCCCCGCTCGGGCGCCGGCGGCGTAGGCCGGCAGATACGCCGGGCCCAGGGGACAGACTTCGCCGACGCCGGTCAGACCGGCATCGGTCTCGATCTCGACCACGGTGCTGTCGAACACGTCCACGCTGTTGCCGCCGGACCAGGCATAGCGGCCTTCATGCAGCGGCAGATCAATCTGATAGACGTTGATCGCGGTTATTTTCATCGCATCCCCCCTCCCTTTCAGTCGTTGGCCCGGCGTGCCGACAGAAACTCGAGCAGATCATCGCGTGCGGCAAGGATGTGCTCGTTCAGCAGGCGGCTGGCCTCGGCGTTATCGCGCTCCTCGCAGAGCATGACCAGACGGTCGTGCTCCTCGCGGGCGCGGGCATTGTTGTGATCCGAGAGGTTGAGCTGCAGGCGCAGGTAGCGGTCGGCGTTGCGGTGCAGCTTGCGCAGGATATCGAGGCTGCGGTGGCGGCCCGCCGGCGCGCAGAGGGTGGCATGCAGGCGCCAGTTGAAGTGGCCCCACTGACGCTCCGCCGAGGGCGCCGCCAGGTTCTCGTCGAACTGCGCGAGCACCTGCCGCGCCTCAGCGATGACCTCCGAGGTGATATGCGGCAGCGCGCGCTGGAGCAGGTCCACCTCAATCAGCGCGCGCAGATCGAATATCTCGCGGATCTCCTCGAGCGACAGCACGCTGACCGCGTAGCCCTTGTGCGCAGTCTGCGTGACCAACCCCTCGCCTTCGAGCTGCAGCAGCGCCTCGCGCAGCGGAATGCGGCTGACCCCGAACTCGGCGGCAAGCGTGTCCTGGCGCAGCGGTACGCCTTCGGGAAACTCAAGCGTCAGGATGCGCTCGCGCATCTCGCTGACCAGCATTCCGGCCACCGTCTGCCGGCCGCCACTACTCTGCAGATTCATTTTCGTTGACCATCCCTATCCCGAAGGATAACTTTATACAATATACAACGGCCGGCGGAAAGGCGGTCATCACCCACAGGAGGAGCAAACCCATGATCCCCGATTGGCGCGGCATCTACCCAGCAGTCACCACGCAGTTCCATTCCGACCACAGCCTCGATGTCGAGGCGACGGAGCGAGTGGTCGACAACCTCATCAACGATGGTGTGCATGGCCTGGTCATGCTGGGCACCTGTGGCGAGAACACCTCCCTGTCCGATGAGGAAAAACGCGAAGTCATCCGGGCAGCCTGCCGGGTGAGCGCCGGCCGCGTGCCGGTGATCTGCGGCGTGGCCGAGTTCACCACCGAGGCGGCCTGCGGCTATGCGCGCGATGTCGAGGCGATCGGTGCCGATGGCATCATGATCCTGCCGGCGATGGTGTACAAGGCGGACCGGCGCGAGATCGTCCACCACATCGGCAGCGTTGCCGAGGCCTGTTCGCTGCCGGCGATGATCTACAACAATCCGGCTTCGTATGGCATCGACATCGATCCCGATACCCTGGTCGAGCTGGCTCGGACACCGCGCATCGTCGCCGTCAAGGAGTCCTCGGAGGACCCGCGCCGCATCAACGACCTCATCAACCTGGCGCCGGATGCCCTCGCGATCATGGCCGGCGTCGACGATGTCGCGCTGGAGTGCATGGTGGTGGGGGCCATTGGCTGGGTGTCGGGCTTTGCCAACGTCTACCCGCGCGAGAGCGTGGCGATCTACGACCATCTGCAGGCCGGACGCATCGAGCCGGCCGTGCATCTGTACCGCTGGATGATGGACTCGCTGCACATGGACACCGACCCCAAGCTGGTGCAGATGATCAAGCTCGCCGAGCAGATCGCCGGCCGCGGCAGCGAAACGGTGCGTCTGCCGCGTCTGCCGCTCGCCGGCGACGAGCGCCAGCGGGTGACGACGATCATCGAACGGGCCCTGGCGACCCGGCCGTCCGTCTGAGCCATGGCACGGCATACGTTTTTCTGCATTGACGGCCACACCTGCGGCAACCCCGTGCGGGTGGTGGCCGGCGGCGGCCCGAGGCTGCGCGGTGACAGCCTGAGCGAATACCGCCAGGACTTTCTGCGCCACCACGACTGGATCCGTCAGGGGCTGATGTTCGAGCCCCGCGGCCACGACATGATGTCGGGCTCGATCCTCTACGCGCCCACCCGACCCGACTGTGACCTGGGCGTGCTGTTTATCGAAACCTCGGGCTGTCTGCCGATGTGCGGTCACGGCACCATCGGCACGGTCACCACCGCCATCGAGGAAGGCCTGGTCACGCCCACCGCGGCCGGACGGCTGGCGCTGGAGACGCCCGCCGGCAAGGTCGAGGTCCGCTACGAGCAGCCGGAACGGTTTGTCGAGTCGGTGAGTCTGCGCAACGTGCCGGCCTGGCTTGAAGCGCGCGATGTCGAAGTGGATGTGCCCGATCTGGGGCGGCTGCGCTGCGATATCGCCTACGGCGGCAACTTCTACGCCATCATCGAGCCCCAGCCCGGCTTCGAGGGCCTCGACTCGCTGGGCGTGGACGATATCCTTCGGCTCTCGCCGCGGGTGCGTGATGCCCTCAACGCCCGCCTCGATCCGGTGCACCCGGATGATGCCACCATTCACGGGGTGTCCCATGTGATGTGGACCGGGCCGGCGCATGACCCGGCGGCCGATGCCCGCAATGCGGTGTTCTACGGCGAGCGCGCCATTGACCGGTCACCCTGCGGCACCGGCACCTCGGCGCGCATGGCCCAGCGCCACGCCCGGCAACAGCTGGCCGTGGGCGAGCGGTTTGTCCATGAAAGCCTCATCGGCAGCCTGTTCACCGGCGAAGTGCTGGGCACCGAGCGCATCGGCCCGCACACCGGCATCCGCCCGCAGATCAGCGGCTGGGCGCGGGTCACCGGCTACAACACGATCTTCATTGACGATCGCGATCCCTTTGCGCTGGGCTTTTCGGTGCAATGACCATGCGCCACCTCGATCGCCAACAGACCCTCGAGCGACTCGACTACCCGGCCCTGGCCGACGCCTGTGCCCGGGTGCTGGCGAGTGCCCGGGACGGCCACACCGAGTGTCCCGCCCGGGGTGCCATGGGCCTTGCCGAGGGCGGCACGCTGCTGCTCATGCCCGCCACCGACGGGCGTCTTGCGA
>Ga0209937_1000403_pt1 | contig 14210 bp, 13 predicted proteins | sample SalPon1_B_H2O_MG_FD_185699 | JGI IMG/M metagenome (GOLD analysis project Ga0209937, IMG submission 185699) | Salt pond water microbial communities from South San Francisco under conditions of wetland restoration - Salt Pond MetaG R1_B_H2O_MG... | ecosystem: Environmental > Aquatic > Non-marine... | reverse complement strand
CTGGCTTCGGCAACTGGAACAGCCAGTTCCGGCGTTTTCGAAGATTGGCCAAGATGGGCGTTTTCGAGAGTCTTTTCAAAGCGTTGAGCGATGACCCCGACCTCGAATATGCGCTCATTGATGGCACCATCGTTCAAGTCCACCAGAAGGCGACGGGCGCAAAAGGGGGACTCAAACTCAGGCCATCGGGCGCTCGCGCGGCGGGCTGACGACCAAGATCGTCGCGCTGGTCGATGCGCTCGGCAATCTGGTGCGGTTCCTTCTGCTGCCTGGGCAGGCGCACGATATGAAGGGCGTTGCGCCTCTGATAAGGGATGTCCCATTTGGCGCATTACTGGCAGATAAGGCGTTTGATGCTGACTGGCTCTTGCAAAACCTTGATGCGCACGGCGCAACCGCTGTGATCCCACCCAAAGCCAACCGCAAACTCCAACGAAACTACGACGTGGACGTCTATAAATGGCGGCATCTCGTCGAAAACTATTTTGCGAAAATCAAAGAATTCAGAGGCATAGCCACGCGCTACGATAAAACTGACTGTAGCTATGCCGCCTGTTGGAACCTCGCAGCAACCCTCAACGCATCACGATGAGTATCCACGTGTCTTAACTAAGCGCAATGCACGAACAAATGGGGCTGCGGGAGCGTGACTGCTTGCGGCACAAACTATAGCCCTGAAGCGCTGACCGGATCAGCTTAATTAGCCATAGAACTACGCGTGCGTGTCCAGACCGTACAGCCAGTCAATTGCATCGCGCATCACAACTTTTGCGCAATCAGAACCCCTTTGATTGCCACTTCCTTCATGAGAGTGCGCGCAATAATTTTGCTATTTGGTACTCTTGCATAGCTAAATGTATAACGCACAACCCTTAGGTAAGGATTAAATCCTATGTCGGTCCAAAGTATCAACCAACGCTACAAGAACGCTCCATGTGCCGATGAATCCAATAATAAGATTTCGGAGGCAATGACGCGCGCGCATTCTCTTGTCGAGGTTGGGACAACACCAGCGAAACCTAGCCTAAACGATACAGGAAGCCGCGGTAAAAGGGTGGACGTCAGAGTTCTGGTTGCGAACAAGTACCCTGACGTCAACGACGCGCTGCGAGGTTGCTTAAACTCATCCATGGAGGAACCCACCGTCGTGTACCTTGCGGAATATGATGAGGTGACGGAGCTGTTGGCGCTGAGAGCTGGCGCTATCGATGTCCTGCGTCCGGACATGACCGTGCGCGTCATGGCAGAGCGTATAAGTCGAGCTGCAAACCGTTTCGGGAATACGGAACGTGTTGAGGAGAGCAAAATTACACCTGCCTCAAGTCACCAACCGACACTTAAGTTGGATGACGGAACTCTGATTGCGGAGTTGCTCGGACAGACGGTTCAATTGACTAGGATGGAACTCTCGGTGCTGAAAGTTCTGTATGAAAATTCCTACCGCATTGTATCGCGCGATGAGCTTATGAAAGCGGTCGGTACGCATATGTCGCGGTCAGATAAGCGGGCTGTTGATACTCAGATAAAAAGGCTGCGCCGAAAATTTGGTGAAGTTGGCTTCGCACCCGAAATCATCAAAGCAGTATATGGTGTGGGTTATAGGCTAAATATCGAGGGGGTGGTTTCCAAAAATTTGTCGGCGAACTAACGCTTCGCCTTAATGGCATCAATTTAAAAGATTGGTCAGAGCAATCCGTTTTCTCGAGCCACTATGACAGCATGTGTTCTATTACGCGCGCCCAATTTGCGGCACAGGGAGCGAACACGCATTTTTACTGTGGATTCTGTCAGGCTTAGTAAGGCCATGATCTCTTTATTCGCCAGTCCCTGGCCCAGTTTTTCAAGGATCGCGAGTTCATCAGCATTAAGCCCACTCTCACTCTCGGTACGTGCATTGCTGTTTATCGAAAAATAACCTGCTGGTACGAAAGGCTCGCCAGAGGCAACCAAAGTAATCGAACTAGCAAGAGACCTGAGTGAAAGAGTTTTGGGGATGAAGCCCAACGCGCCGACATCAAGACATTTATGAACAAACTCTTCCGTTACGTTACCCGAAAAAAGGGCGACCGCGCCTTCAGCGTTGGCTTTTACAATCTCGCTAACGTCATCCAAGGAGAGCCGTTCCGGCAAAAGAATGTCGAGCAGTACAACGTCAAACGCACCTTCAGACTTGATTTTTTCATGACATTCTCGAGCGGACCCAACCACATCAACCGTAAAGGCACCTTGTAGTGGCAAATACTTTGAAATGAGTTCAGTAACTAGTGAATGATCATCAACAAGAAGGGTGGAGATTGGGTTGTTTTCAACCATAAGTTAACCGCTTTTTCGTCGTGCAGGCGTTTACTGCGTTATTATTCGCGTCTCGTATCTTACTCTTAAGAAAAGAAATGTAGCGCGACTTCAAGTCGTCAAACCCCCCAATAAGGTATCTAAAGTTTGTTTTGCGTCTAAAGAGGACTTGGGCGCCCTTCTGATCTGCTTTAATGCTGTTTTGAATGACCCTCGACCGCATCAAGGTCGCATAAGCAGCTTGTTGCTAACAAGGGTTGTGACATGCGGGCCGTATTAAAATCAGGAACATGACCGATGATGGACACCCTTTCCCGGACAATAAACCGTAGCTATAGTACGCTACTTGCGTCTATCATTCTCTGCTGCGCGCCTGTCTCTATACTTCACGCCGAACAGCCGACATTACTACGGGTGAAAAACGACCATAAAGTTATGGCGTTCAGCCGATCAGATTTGGAACAGCTACCCCAAAACAGTTTCAAAACCACAACAATTTGGACTGATGGAGTAATCTCTTTTTCCGGGCCATCTTTGAAGAATGTTCTGGCAACCGTTGGTTTGGACGGGCAAGCAGTCGAGGCCGTGGCTGTAAATGATTACAAAGTCGTAATTTCTGCGGAGCTGATTGGCGACAGGTTCCCAATCGTGGCCACCCGACGAAACGGTGAAACCTTCAGTCGTCGCGAGAAAGGGCCTTTGTGGATTGTCTTTCCGTTTGACCGGTCGGAGGAGTTTCAGCGTGAACTTGTTTTTTCCAGTAGTGTTTGGCAGCTTACTGAGCTGCACGCCGTTGAAGACTGAATAACCTCCATGTTTAAAAATCTCCGCCCTGGCACTCGAAAGGCGCAGGTCTGGTTGTTTGTGGCTGTCGTTCTGTTGATAGTGCAAATAGTAGCGTTCGGGTTCAGTCAGGCAGCGTTGTACCGCTTCTACTCTTCGAACACAGGCAACGTATCCGATAATCAAACATGGGTCGTCTCACAGCTGGAGGTTGATTACCAGAAGCTAAGAGCTAGCCTGATGCAGGCGGGACTTGAAGTTGAAAATCCTGATTTGCAAAAGATCCCATCTGACAATTGGTCGGATGTGATTTTGGCTTTCGACATCTACTATAGTCGTGTGGATACAGTAGCAAACCAAGTCACACTTTTGGAGGCTAAAGGCGACGTTCCAGGCAACTTTAATAGTTATATATCTGTCATAAAAGCAAACCGGGCTGAAGTCTCGCACGTCCTAGATTCCGTCGAGGTGCCAGATAAATCAACAACGCAGCGAACTTTGGCCTTACTGTCAGAAGTTGAGGTCCCAATACGTGAACTCGCCGTCGATACCTTGTACGTTCTATCGCAGCGTGCAGATTTTGAGAGACGTAGCGCTCGTAACTACTTGCATTTCCACATTACTGTATCTGTCTTGACGATTGCGCTTCTGGTTGCCGTTAGCGCCACAATTTTGGTTATGCTTAAAGACTCACGCATTCAATATTCGAGATTGCAAAAAGTCTTGTCTGCGCAGGACCAGCTCATCCGTCAAATCCCGCGTGCGTTCCTTTTGACGGATAAAAACGGCACCATTCTTCGCTCGAACAAAGTTGTTGAAAAGCTTTTGGGTTGGTCCGAAACCGAAGCTCTGGGGCGCAAGATATGGAAGATTTTTCCTCAAAAGCGCCGCAAGTATTGGAAGGCAGAGCATCAGGCATGCGTACAAATTGACTTGGAGCCTGGTCAAAGCACAACAGTGAGGGACATCGCTGTTGATAAATACGGCAATCGTTTCCCGGCCGAAATATTGGTTATGCACCTACAAGACGCAGGCAAAAGCACATACCTCTTAATCGTGCGAAGCATTGCTCTTGAACAACGCGCGATGCGAGCTTTGCGCCGCGACCGCACAGCGGCGCATAAAATGGCAGCGCGAAATTCACGGGTACTCAGTGTTATGAGCCATGAAATGCGTACCCCTTTGCACGGAGTGATCGGGGCACTTGATCTCGCAAAGCAGCAAAACCTTACCTCCGAAGGCGAGAAGTTGATCGATGTTGCTTTGGAATCTTCGAAAGCCGCTTTGAGTTATGCCGACGATGCGATGAAGCTTGTCGGCATAGAGCTTAACCCACAAATCGCGGAAAAAACCCAGTTCTCACCACGCGATGTCATTCGCGAAGTTGTCGAGATGCTTCGGCCTGCAGCCGCTCATCAGGGAAACAAGGTCCTAACCGAGTTAGGTAGCGATGTTGACATAACCATTTTAGGCCAAGCCGAATTGTTACGACACTCTGTAAGCAATTTGCTTAGTAATGCGATAAAATTCACCAAAAACGGAACGATAACTGTCAAACTGCTCGCAGGTGCGGAGCCGAATACGCTACGCGTTGAACTTATAGACACAGGCATCGGTATATCCCCTGAACAACAAGGAATGATTTTTTCTGACTACATGACAGAGTCGGATCAGGTCAGTTCGAGTTGGCACGGTTCAGGGCTTGGTCTGGGGCTATTCAAACGTGCTGTTTCCGTAATGCGAGGACAGTTTGGCGTTGAAAGTGCGCCTGGCAAGGGAAGCCTTTTTTGGTTCACGCTTCCTATCCAGCTAGCTGAGGCTGAAGAAAGTCCAGCTGAAAAAGCGGAAACGCCCGAAGAGATTGCTCTGCCAAAAGCGCTGAAGCTATTGGTGGTTGATGATAACAACCTTAATCTTAATTTGATCAGCAAAATGCTTGATACGCTCGGACTCAGTTACGAATTAGCCAGTGGTGGCAAAGAGGCATTAGAAAAAGCCTCAAGGACTTTCTTTGACGTTATCCTCCTTGATATTGGTATGCCCGAGCTTGATGGCTACGCTGTCGCACGAGAGATCAGGAGACAAAGTTCTTCTCAGAACGCGCACATCATTGCATTCACCGCCGATTCATCAGTGGATCGGAACGGCGACTTTCTCAAAAGCTCCGGGATGGATGACCTTCTATTAAAACCTGTAACAACTCAGGCTCTACATATGAAACTAATCCAGTTTTATACTGAACACATTAAGAGTGATCCGTCTCCTCCCCCCCGCCATGCCCTCACATCAACAGAGATTTTGGACAAAGAGGTCATAGATGACCTTATTGCATTGGATGGACCCACAGGCTTAGCGCCTTTGATAGAAGCGCTTATGGATCAAGCAATGGCTACTCTTAGGTCTCTTGAGGCATCCAGCAACAAGGATTTGCCTGACCTATCACCTCAGCTTCATGATCTTGCTGGCGCTGCTGCTATGATGGGAGCAACTCGCCTTGCGGAAATCGCGCGGGAGTGTGAAATCGTCTTCAATCAAGGGGACACACCAACGCACCATCTTAAACAGAATTTACGCGATTCTGTTGAAAGGACTAAGACCGAGTTCGCAATGCTACAAACGGGCGTTGGCGGGTCAGAGCCTCTTAATAATTCACAGCAAGAGCGGTCGGAGATTGTGCCTGCGAAACGACACGCTGCTTCCAAGCCGTAAGGTTGATTGGCGCCTGGTTCAAAGCGAGTAAAAGCGACGATTTGGAAAACGGAAAGCGGAGTGACACGTCTGCCAGTGTCAAACGATGGGTTCCATATTCATCGGTAGCAAATTCACTGGACACTAATATGACCGCTGTGTTTGGCATGTTTTGCCGCAGGTCGTGAAGTTGATCGTACACAAAGTTAGCACCGCCAAAGTCATCAATGCTGACGAAGACATAGGATGGTTGATAGTCGCGCAGAAAACTATACGGGACGGCCTCTACACTGTCCGCAAAAAGAAAGGGTATACCGAACTCGGGGAGATATTCACTGGTATCTGATAACACGTCCCAATTTTTCGATACAACAAGCGCTTTCGCTCTATCAGCCGCAAAGTTACCTTTCATCACCACACCTCCCTTATTCGCCATTTAGATAAGCGAAAGTTAAGAGCGCTTCAGCAGGGCAAATGGCGGACAGTCAAAAGGGAAATATTACAAATGCGCGAAATCGATTTGATAAATGCACTTTAGATATAAATGTCCATCGAGAGTAGCCCGCATGATCTGACGTTACCGGGCCTGTCACAGAATTGTTCCGCTCCTCTGATTTGGTATTTTACCACAAAGGAGAAATAGCTATGACTGAGACAGTGGCAGCTAAAGTGAAGCGGTGCACGACTAAGCGCAAATCGACATTGGATGATTATCTGGGGCAAGACTGAACTGGGTCGACTGGTTCAACAATCGTCGCCTGCTGCTACCCATCGAAACCATCCCGCCAGCAGAGGCCGAGGAAAAGTTCTATGAACGGTGCAACGAGTTCGCAAAAATCGCGTCATACAATTCAATCAACCTATGGGTGATCTTGGGCAGTTCAATTGCTTTCCGACTGCCGCGCCATTTGCTCCATATAAGCAATCATAACGTCACCAAATCCCTCGCCCTCATGTAACCAGAGATAAAACTCGTCAAGGTCCTTTTCGGACATAAGATGATAACCCATTGCCCAGCTACTGAAGCGTCGCTGTGCTAAAACTCCGTCCTGGAGTAGCTCGAAATCACTATGTCGACGGTCGGATTTAATATCCTGCACCAAAGCATCAAGCTTTGTACTGGGACCCTCCAAATATTGGTAATATTTGTTTGGAGTACGCACCAAATATCCTGTTATCTGGTCCGCGCGGTTGCGGTGATATGCGGTTTCCAAAAGCTTATGATCCTCATCACTGGGAAAATCTGTGGTCGCATCGCTTTGATATAGAACGAAAAAGCTCATAAAACGCCTCCTGATTGTTCGATCCAACCACTATTCAGTGCAGCAATTCGGTGCTTTGACAACCGCAAGCCATTCGCTACGAAACAACATTCAAGCTGTTTCAAGTCATCAATATAACTGCTTTGTATCTGTCTACCGCTCGGCTTGGTAGATGCCTCTCGGTCCATAGTCAGTCAATGTGTTTTTTGATTGCAGCGATAGCACAGCTGAACCGCTCCGGTTTTGCCGGAGGCTCCAAATCGAGAAGGGATTGGCGCCATGGAAAAAGACAACAGAGCGAACCGCTACTCACCTGAGACACGCGCGAGAGCCGTGCGGATGGTGCTCGACAATCAGGGTAACTACGAGAGTCAGTCGACAAAGATCAAGGCGGTTGCGCCGAAGATCGGCTGCGGCCGCGACACATTGCGGCGTTGGGTTCAGCAGGAGGGAAACCGACACAGGCTGCCGAGGAATTACCGGCGAGGATATCCGTATCGGATGACAGTCGGAAATATGCACATCATAATCGGTTTTGCTGGTCATAACTCGGCAGCAAAGCGGGTCAGCGCCCGTGCAATTTTCCCATGACCGCCCATATGCGAACTAAAAGGGAAGCTTGTAACAAATCGCGCCAACCGCAAGCGCGAACGCGAAAGTTGTGGATAACCGCTTTTCAGAGACCCGTTGCGTCACCTATTTCAAGTGTGATGGACGCAACAGGTATATCATGACGAAAAAGACAGTGGCAGTGCGATTTACGCCAGACCAAGACGAGGTGCTACAGCGACGGCAAGGACGGCTGGGTTACAAGAAGAACGAGCCGTTCGTACGCGATGCCGCCTTGGGCCGGTTCGCGCGGGACGATGCCGACGGTTTGCCCGGACTGCGCCATGATGTGATTACGTTGCTTAACGACGCGATTGATCAAGTTGAAGACAACGAGATCCGCAAACGTATCCTGCGCGCCGCGAGGCGGATCGAGCATGCAGTACAAACTCTGGGAGCGCGCGATGCAGATTGACCTGCGACCAGTGCCCCTAAAGCAGGTCACCGTACGATATCCCATTAGCAACGGAGAATTGATCAGGTCCAGCGTATTAATTGATCGGCCCGCAGACCTCCTGAAGACGTTTCGACGCCACCACCAACGTTATGCACCTGACGAACATCATGACCTGATGCACCTGACGATTTCACTCGCGCCTGGGCAACAGCTTTCAAAACGGAAATGGCAAAAAGCGCTCAAGTTCGTTCTTGATCGCCTCGGCGCCCCGCTGCATCAGCTCTGGTATTTTGCGTTTCGTCACCTGAACAAGACACTCGACCATATCCACGCAATGTTCAGTCCGTTTACAATCGACGGACGCCGTCTTTTTCCAAAAATTCCAGCGGATCGCTACAAAGTGCAGAATGAAGCAGCGCGACGGGTTGGGTTACCCTATCCATTCCCGGACGGGCCGGACGCTCCGATACTTCTAAAGGCACCGATTTCGCGTGGTAAATCGAAGGGAGATGACACCAATTCCCGTGCAGTTCAAAGGATTGGGTCCGCAATTAATCAGATCATCTACCATCACCGACCAACAACTTGGGATGATTTTTGCAAGCAATGCTTCGAGGAATGGGTCCAAGTCGAACGCCGGGATCGCACAGGCTGTCCGACTGGGGTTGTATATGGCACTGAAATTACCGAAAACACACGCATTTCGCGGATGACGCGAGCCGTTCGCGTGAAGGGCCGCGATGTCGGTCGACAGTTCGGATTTCTAGGTTTGATGCGGCGTCTTTCGTTGGTCAGGACCCTGCAAGAGCGTGAGCACGCGCTGGCACTTTCTCAACTCACCGCAGCAGCAAAGCCAAGACACATCGATCAACTAAAAAAGTGGATACACGAAAATGAGCGAACACGCGCCCGCGCCGGAGTCAACCCAATCGGACATGCAGGACGCCTTGGAAAACCTGCACCGCACAACCGGAGAGCTGGAGACTCTGGTCCATCGATTGGTTCCACTTGTGGACGAACTCGAACAGGTCCCGGACCGGGCGACACAATTGATCGAGCAGCTATTCCAGTATCTGAACGGCATACAGGAGCTGCAAACCCAGACAGTGGCAACGCTGAACGACACCCAAACGCAGCTGTCAGAAATGAACAAGCGCTTGGAAAAGATAGAAAAGACGCAAGAGGCGGAAGATCAAAAACAGATGGACTCTACGCTAGTCGAGGCCGCAATCGCGGCAGACCGGGCAAGTCTCGAGCGCAAAGTGGACCGGATCATAACACTCCTGGAGCAGACGGTGAGCCCACATTAAGCCTGATCGGCCTGCTCGTCGTCATCGCCCGGCCCCGACCATCAGCACCGCACGGCTTGCGTGTCAAAAGACAACAAAACAACGAACTCACACTGGTAGACGAAAATGACCGCGTACGCGTCGTGCTGTGCTCCGGTCACCTCAACCCCAAAACTCAGGAAGATAATGCGTTAGCTTGGTCGCTTGCAGATGACCTTGGACAGCAGTGGGTTGTAAGCGAGCAAAGCGAACCGGAAATCGACCCTGATACGCCCTCCCCTTTCGACTGACACCGAACCGACCTTGCCAATTCAGGCCTCCAAACTTGACGCCAACAGAACTTTGACTATTCTCGTACTGTATCACGATCGTGCAACACTCGCTTGCGACACACAAACCACAACCGTCGCCGAGAAAGAAAAATTATTTCGCTTAATCAGCGCCTTAGGAAAACCGACTGAAACCTCGCTGGGAATCCTGCCACCCCAGCCAATGGCCTCAAAAAATGTCATACCTCCCAATGGGATAACCGTTGATCAAGCGGCCAGCCTCCCGTCTCCACATCGCGGTGGTTCACAAACGGGTTCACATCGTGCGCGGTGTAGAACGCAGGAACCGTCGAGAAAGTGGGGGCTTCACCTCGTTCGCAGAAACGGAATCTTCTACTTCCGGCGGCGCTGGCCCGAAAAAATTCGGCGTCTCGGCGCGCCTGAATTTCTGTCGCGATCCCTTCGTACGCACGTCCTCGCCGAAGCGGTAAAGCGGTCGGCCGACCTGCTGTCCGCGATCGAGGCAGGAGAGAATGACGTGCTCAGTGAACTTCAGAATAGCACGGTCTGCGAGGCCAGGGTTCAATCGATGCTCAAAGAAATGGTCCGTTCGGCCATCGGTAGCATGATCGCCCGCCAGGAGAGTGCGGCCCCCATCGAGGGCGCCGACGCCTATCTCGGCTGGCTTGAAACTGAGACTGATCGTATCCGGGACGCCCAGCGCACCAGGGACTGGTCTGTGGCCTCCGCATTTGCGGGAGAGATCGCGCGGCAGAACGGCCTCGACACAGATGCCATCGAGGCCCCCGCGGTTGCCCGGCAAGTACTCTTTCTCATGCGGCGGCTGAATGAACTGAACGCCCGCGTAGAACGGGATTTCGACGACCCGATCGATGTGGGGCGGGAGATACTGCTCGATCATGGGCTAAAGCCGACTCGGGACGCCATGAAGCCGCCTATGGTGCTGTCGGAGGCGATCGAGAGAGCCTGCGAAAAGGCTCCGCAGGACGTCGAGAACAAGATCCGGGTCATCGGGAAACTCGCCTTGGCTCACTTCGGCGACGTGCCCGTCTCATCGATTGTGCTCGAGCAGTCTTTCGACTTTCTGTTCCAAGTCTGAATGCTGCCAAAAGGTTGGGGAAAGGCACACGGCCGGAATCGCCATGGCCAGACCGGCCGGGAGTTGTGTCCGCTCCAGGAAATCCGCGAGGCCAACGCAAAGGACGCAGAGTTGCTCAAGGAGGTCATGAACCTCGACGGGCTGTCTATACCTGACAAGCGTCGAAGACTGGTACAGGAACTCATTCCGCGGCTGACAGATGGATACTTGTTTGTCCAACGCGACATCCTCAATCGAATCTTCCGCGCGGCGCTCGGGAAAAAACGCGTCGGCCGTGATGTCGATGATCGGGTCGTTCCATCGCATTCTCAACTCAAAAGCCGGCTTCGGACTTGGCACAAATCGCAAAAGACACCCTGCAAACGCCCCACACGGGTATCGCGCCCGAAGCGGCGCATGTCTTGGTCGCTTGAGCACGTATCACGCCTGTTCCGCTCGCCGATCTACCTTGGTGTCTGACGTCAGCACCCATGGGACAGAGCGCGGTCTGGAGAATAGTAGTTGTTGTCCAAAGCTCTACCAAGTCCATTTCCAAATATTAGCAATTTACGCATTTCCAACGCGCCAGTGGTGCTTTTTAAATTTTAAGCAATTCTATTTGATGGGAGTGATTTTTGCTGTTCGTATATCTAACCTCGACCTTCACCCAACACAATCAATAGCTGTATTACAACAAAGGGCCACGCCCGAGCCTGGGAGGGCGTTGGGGCGGGCATTTGGCGCGGGGCGGTTCAAGGCAGGCACGCGGGATTTCCCGGGTACAACTGTTGCAAAACGCCCTCCCGGGGGGCGGGTCGGGCTTGGCCCGGCGATGCCGGGCGGTGTGGGTTGCAGGTGGTGTGCAACCATTCCAGCGTCGGTTTGTTAGGCCAGCTGAGTTACCCCAACACCTCCTGAAATTCCCGCCACTCCCCCTTGCTCATGCCCGAGGTTTCTTGGGTCACCTCCTCGCCCTTCAGCATCCGGCGGATGCAGTCGAGGCCCTTGGCCGACAGACTTGCCCCGCCCATGCGGTAATCCTCGAAGGCGCCATAGGCGGCGGGGACCCAATCGGCGACGATTTTGCACAGTTCCTCGGCATAGACGCGGATTTCGTATTGGGCGTGGTGGTCGGCGCGCAGGCGCAGGAAGTGCAGCAGGTTGTGCAGGTCAACCTTCCAGTACCATTGGGTATAGACATTGGCGGGCAGGTTCATGCGGGCCAGCTCCCGCGCGAGGCCCTGTTGGCCCTCTTGGCTGATCATCTCCTCGTAGTGGTCGTAGGCGCGCATGGAATCCTCTTGCAGGAGGCGCAGCACGCGCTCGGCCTCTTCGCCCTGAAGCGCCTCCCCCCGGCCTTGGTTGTTGGTGGTGGATTGCGCGGCGAGGTGATCGGGGGCGGGAATGTAGAACTCCCGATCCAGGATCGAATAGCGGGCGGAGTACTCGTTGACGTTGGCGGTGCGGTGGCGGATCCATTGGCGCGCGACGAAAACCGGCAGTTTGACGTGCAGCTTGATCTCGCACATCTCGAAGGGGGTCGAGTGCCAGTGGCGCATGAGGTAGCGGATCAGCCCCGCGTCATTGCTGACCGATTTGGTGCCCTTGCCGTAAGACACGCGGGCGGCCTGACAGATGGCGGCATCGTCGCCCATGTAGTCGATCACCCGGACAAAGCCGTGATCGAGCACCGGGTAGGCGGTGTAGAGGTGTTTTTCCATCCCCGGCGCGGTGCTGCGCAGGGTGGATTGCGGCGCGCCGCGCTGTGCGTCGATTTCGGCCTGTTGTTCGGGGCTGAGGGGCATGGGGCATCCTTTCGTCAAGCGGGGCGAGTCGCGTCAAACTGTATATCGCGGAGTGGCGGGACAAAACGACAATATCAGGTGCTGGCCCCATTGCCACAGTGCGCGGGTTAGTTGAATAGCCGCAACAACATCAATTGACTTCGCCCCGCAAACAAAGGACTTTTTCGAAAAACGATTATGAATTCGGGCATCATCGAGGGCAGTCTTATCATGACACGTGCGTTGGCTATTTTTCTTTTGCCATTTTTTCTTGCCGCCTGTGGCGGGGGTGGCAATCCGTTCGACCCGGGCGAAACAGCTGCCGATAGCGACACGGACACAGGCGGCACGGCAGATCCCGACGCGGATCCCGACGATGAGGTTATTGAGGGAACACTGGTACCTGCGGTGTTCGCAAATGACATCGAGTCAGCAACCTATGACGCATCGACAGAAACCCTGACGATCAATGGTTTGACGCTGGACGATGCAACGGCGGAGGGTATCTCCTACCGCCGCCGCCCTGACATGGACATTAGCAATGCAGACGGCGACGTGGTTTTTGAGGCTTACACGGTGCAAGACGATCCATTGGACCGGCACGTGACAGCCTATGCCGGCGAGGGCCTGAACGGCGGAGACGTGCGCGCAGTGGTCGGTCATTCCGGCGGGCCGCGCAACCGGTTTTTCAGCGGCGCCTTTTTCGAGCGCGATGGAGAATATGACCCGGCCGATATTCCCGACTCCGCCGGATCAGCCGAGGGCAACACACGCTACGTAGGGAGTTATGTGGGCCTTACCAATGTTGCAGGTAGCGAGGAAGACTTGTTGAGAGTTCCCGATTCGGTGGATCCCGACGTTCCCCGGCCGACTCAGGCCGCCGAAATTACCGGTGAGGTGGTGATGGTGGCGGATTTCGAGGAGGGGGCCATCGAGGGAGACGTCCTGAAAAGGCGCCTCGTGGATACGGGCGACTCGCTGGCAAACCTTGTTTTGGTAAACAGCGAGATCACGCAGGACGGGTCGTTTTCAGGGAGTGTCGAATACCAGAATGAACCAGAGGCATCTATCGGTGACTATGGCGGCGTGATCGGCGGCAGCGAGGCGGGGTCCATTGCCGGAGCGCTGAACCTGAGCGAATTCGATGGTCCGAATGGCAACAATTTGGGCTTCGAAAACGAAAGAGAGCTTGGGATTTTTATTCTTGATAGGTGTGGGCAGGATGCCGATGATCCGCTTTGCGCCACGCTCTCCCCGTAAATCGGTGATCCTGATACGGGGGCTGGCCGGCCTTATGGCAAGTATTTTGCCCTTTGGCCCGATGCACGCCGAGGCTCCTCTGCCAACAGGTCAATCCTTGGTCGTCGGGCTGGATCAGGCCCCGGGCGTGGCGCAGGCCGCCCTGAAGGCACACAAGCCTGATGTGGCACTTCGTGTTGCACGCGGGATGTTGAAGGCCGACCCCGCGGATGGCCAAGCGCATTACCTGGCCGCCTTGGCACGCGCAGCCATGGATGACAGGCCCGGCGCGACCAAGGCGGCGCAGCGCGCCTTTCGGTACGCTCAGAGCGATGAGCAAAGGCATCAGGCGGCGCATCTGGGCGCGCGGTTGAGTTTTTCCGACCAGCGGATGACCGCCGCGCAATTCTGGCTGCGCCGTGCGGTCCACAATGCCCCGGACGCGGCCACGCGCAAGGCAACGATCCGTGACTTCAAGGCGGTCCGCTATAGCAACCCT
>Ga0209937_1000399_pt1 | contig 14288 bp, 19 predicted proteins | sample SalPon1_B_H2O_MG_FD_185699 | JGI IMG/M metagenome (GOLD analysis project Ga0209937, IMG submission 185699) | Salt pond water microbial communities from South San Francisco under conditions of wetland restoration - Salt Pond MetaG R1_B_H2O_MG... | ecosystem: Environmental > Aquatic > Non-marine... | reverse complement strand
AACACACTACGCACACGGACTAAACTACTAGAATGGGATTTAAACTAACAGCGGTCATGGGGGCAGTGATGCTTGCCATGGCTGCTGGTTTCTATTGGTATTACCAAGATTCACAAGCAAGAATTCAGACGCTAACCCAAAACAACGCCAAATTAGAAACTGCTGTGGAAATGAACGAAGCCACAATAGATTCACTTCAAGAAAGTTATGAACGTTCCAGAGAGGAACTTCGTAAAGTAAATGAAGACTTTCAGAACATTCGCAGACAAAATTCGGTACTTGCCGAAAAACTACAACGACATGACCTTGGAGTATTGGGGAATAATAAGCCGGGATTAGTTGGAAATATTGTTAATCGAGCCACTGACAAAACCAACCGTTGTTTTGAAATACTATCAGGTGCAGAACTAACAGAGGAAGAACAAAATGCAGAAACTCCAGAAAAAGCAAATTCTGAGTGTCCTTGGCTTTTTGAGTCTAGCACTACTGATTAGCGGTTGCTCCAGCCTTCAACCAAGACAGATTGAGGTTTCTAATGTTCCTGTAGAAAAGCCTGAATTAGAATTACCAGAGACAGATGAGATTAGGTTGCGAGAAGTTGAATGGACGTTAATTACGCCAGACAATGTAGAAGAAGTATTGGAGAAAGCAGAAGAATCAGGCAGACCTGTTGTGTTCTTCTCTCTTACTGACAAAGGTTATGAGAATTTAGGGTTGAATATATCTGATATAAGAGCACTTATTCAACAACAAAAAACTATCATATCAGCATACGAAAACTATTATAAAGAATCACAAGAAGCACTAGATGGTGCAGTAAAAAATCAAGAGAATCCATAAAATATTTCTTTACTAATTGACCACATCTTGGTATAATTAAATTTGTGAAAGATTATTATTCTATTCTTGGTCTCAAGCGTTCAGCATCAGACGAAGAAATAAAATCAGCATATAGAAAATTAGCAAGAAAATACCACCCAGACCGTGGTGGTGACACCGCAAAATTTCAAGAAATCCAAGAGGCATACTCTGTTCTTGGTGAAGAGTCCAAGCGACGTGATTATGATAATCCAAGACGTGATGGATTACATTACGGTGACTTTGGTGATTTACACGGAATGGACCCACAAGACATTTTTGATACATTCGGTGTTCATATTCATCGTGGTGGTAATGCTCGACGTTCTTCAATTACAATGACGTTGTGGATTTCATTAGAAGATGTAGCACTTCACGAAAAAAAGATTGTATCAGTGAATAATGGCAGGAATAACGAGCACGTTGAAATTGACATACCGCCAGCAATAGATGATGGTGCATCAGTACGTTATCCAAAACTAATAAAAAATGCTGGCAATAAACGTGATTTAATCATTAATTTTAGAATAAAACCAGATAGAAACTGGAATAGAGATGGTCTTGATATCATCACTGAAAAAACGGTAGAGATATGGGATTTAATTTTAGGCACAACTATATTTGTTGATACAATATTTGGTTCGCACTTAAAACTTACTATTCCCGCTGGAACACAACCACATTCCGTTATGCGTATTAAGAAACACGGACTAGAAGATAGAAACAACAAACAAGGGGATATGTATGTTAAAATACAAGCACGTATTCCAAAAAATATTCCAGATTCACTGCTTGAAGTAATTCGGCAGCACCATAGTCGAGATGACTAAATATTTTTGAACCCAATAGAACTAACCAATAAAGTAGAAAAGGTATGCAAAACAACCCAGAAATAGAACAGATAATTGAACAGGCTACAAAGATTGCGACAGACAAACAGCATGAATATGTGTTGCTAGAACATTTGCTTTTAGCATTGATTCGTCATACACCATTTAAAAATGTCATTGATAAATTTGGTGCAGAATCTGGATCAATGGATGGTGAAGTTGAAGCATATTTAGATAGTCAAATTGGGATTACACTAACAAATACAACAAATATTAATCCTGTAAAAACGCATACCCTTGAAAGAGTGTTTAACCGTGCATTGACACAAGTGCTATTTACTGGTCGTCGCAAAGTATCCACTGGCGACTTGTACCTAGCAATAATGTCTGAAACAAATAGCCACGCACACTATTTCTTACTCAAGTATGGTATTGCAAAAGAAGAGTTTGTGGAATTTTGGCAGACACATTATCGTAAAGCAGAATACAGACTCAACGAAGATCAGGCAGATGATATACTTGCTGAACATTGTACTAATCTTACCGAAATGGCATCAAATGACCAGATTGAGCCAATGATTGGTAGGAACGATGAACTTGAAGAAATGGTCGAAGTTCTTGCTCGTAAATTTAAGAGTAATGTATTAATGGTAGGCGACGCTGGTGTTGGTAAAACAGCGATCGTTGATGGCTTAGCACAGCGTATTATTGATGAAGAGGTGCCGCGATTCTTGAAGAATCATACGGTATGGAGTCTTGAAATTGGAAGCCTACTTGCTGGTTGTAAGCATCGTGGTGAATTTGAAGAAAAATTAAAAAATATCATCTCTGCTCTTGAGGCAAAAAAGACTGCTATTCTGTTTATTGATGAAGCACATACTATGAAAGGTGCTGGTGCTGGTAGTTCAAGTAGTTTAGATTTTGCTAATATGCTTAAACCTGCAATTACTCGCGGAGCATTTAAAGTCATTGCATCGACTACGTGGGAAGAATTCTATGATAGTTTTGAAAAAGACCGTGCGTTGATGCGTCGGTTCCATCGTGTTTCAATTGATGAACCAGATGATGAAACTACAAAGAAAATACTAGTAGGGTTGAGCCCACGCTTGGAATATTTTCATGATGTTGAAATAGAAACTGATGCGATTGAATCTGCTGTATCACTGAGTGCAAGATACATTCACGACCGCAAGAATCCTGACAAGAGCATTGACTTGATTGACGGTGCGTGTGCCAGAGAGCGTGCAAAAGATAATAAAGAATACAAGATTACTCAGATAGATATTGAGAACCAGTTGTCTAAAGCAGCGGGCATCCCAGTAGATCATCTACAAGAAAAGCATAATGAAAAGATTAGAAATCTTGAAAGCATGATTAAGACTAAACTATATGGTCAAGATGAAGCAGTGGATACTGTATTGGAAAGAGTATATGTTAATTTTGCTGGTTTGGGTGCTCCGACACGACCAATCGCTAGTTTTGTATTTCTTGGACCAACCGGCACAGGTAAAACAGAATTAGCACGGTTGCTATCAGACAATCTAGATATGCCGCTAATGAAATACGACATGAGTGAATACCAAGAAAAGCACACGGTCTCTGGATTAATTGGTGCTCCACCCGGCTATGTTGGATTTGAAGATAGCAATCTTGGCGGTGGTCGGTTAATTTCTGATGTTAGCAAGAATCCTTATTCAATCCTACTATTTGACGAGATTGAAAAGGCACACCCAGATGTGACTAATATTTTCTTACAGATGTTAGACGAAGGCAAGATCACTGGATCAAATGGTAAGCAAGTAGATGTTAGAAACTGTATTGTTATTATGACATCAAACCTAGGCTCCACTGAAAACGAAAAGAACAACATTGGTTTCGGCAAGAGTTTAGAGCGTAGTGGTGAAGAAGATAAAGCAATGCGAGAGTTTTTTAAGCCAGAATTGCGAAACCGTATTGATGCCGTATGCAAGTTTGCCAAACTAGATTCCCTAAGCGTTAAGAAGATTGTTATAAAATTTGTTGATGACTTGAAATCTTCTCTTGCTGATAAAAACATCAAGTTCAATATGTCAGAAGCCGTTATTGACTATCTTGCAGAAACAGGATATGATTCAAAAATGGGAGCACGGCCCCTGTCTAGAAAAATTGATGAATTAATATCAGTTCCATTGGGTCGTCGCATATTGTTTGATAATCTTTCTAATTGCATTGTTCGAGCAGACTTAGTTGATGAAGCGGTCACGTTTGACATAGAAACGATTGCAAATCCACACATTGACGAAAATGGGCACGTGGTTTTAGATGAAGATCACAAAGAAGTCTAGCAACAGGTTATTCTTTAATAAGTACCGATATCGTATTGATACCCAATCGTATGTTGTGCTGAAACCAGAAACCTGTTGTCCTCATCGTACTGAGAAAAATGAAAAAGGACCTCTTGATAATGAGAGGTCCGCAATTAAAAAACGTGATACTAGGCTACGTCGAGATAATTCTCGATGGGGAGCGATTTCTGTATATTTCAACGATATAACTTTAGTAGATGACCTCCACGAAATGCGAGATTTGGTTGCCTTTAATCTTTTAGAAAGAGTGATTGATAACAAATGAAAATCACAAAGAAATCTACCGACAGGTTATTTTTTAACCAGTATCGTTATAGTGCGATGATACACCCAAGTGATATCAATCTACGAAGTAGTGCATTTCGTGTAGTAGAAAATTATGATACTGAATATCGTTATCAAAGACGTTGGGACACGATTTCTTTTTATTTTAACGATATAGAAATCATTGATGAATTCTGTAAAATACCAAATTTATTTGTTTTTAATGTGGTGGAAAGAGTGCTTGACCTACCACCCAACTCTATCTTGTTAAAAAACTCTAATTTTAAATACAGAAGTTATTTTTCAAGGCAAGAAAGTGATACAGAAGATAAAATAAGACATTTTTTTCTTTCTCAATTAACAGAAGATTTTAGCCCTAGTCCTATGTTTAATAAATGGATTCACAAAGATTCTTTAGATAAAAGACCAACCAGAAGAACGAGAGGCAACGGCTTTCTTGGAATATTGGCCGGGGGATATCCTTACTCTCGGCCCGTCGCCTTAGAAGAACAGATGTTTTTTGATTACAATAATGAATTGTTAGTCGGTATGTTAAATTTGATTAGCCCGACTGCAATTAGAAAAACAGTAGATATAATCCTAGATAAATAAAAATATGGCTAAAATACAAGAACAATCAATTAAAATTAAAGTAAGCAAACTGGTGAAAGACACTGACCCGGATGCAAATGATTTACTAGACGCAAGTGATATTGAAAACCTTGAGGCTGTAATTCGCGAGCTTACTGAGCAAGGCGTTTTAATAGAGATTGAAAAGAATTCAGAATGAGTCTTAATACATTCAAACTGATACCAGAAACCGTGTTTGGTACCTCAACAGAAAATTATGATGGGGTGTCAAATCAGTTTGTTGGTGTTCCACAAAAAGCTGCTGGCTACTACCATGGTCGAAAAGCAACACAAACTGTTGCTGCGACATTTGATGGTTTTACTGGGCAAGTAGCGATTCAAGGCACACTTGAAGATTATCCAGAAACTGATAATTGGCTTGATTTACGAACAATAGGCGAGACTGATAGCGTTCCAGTAGCGAATACAAGCAGCACCATTATAGGAAATTTTGTTTGGATTCGTGCTACAGTAACTGGATTTACTGGCGGCACTATCACTTCTATTGACTTGACATACTGAATATCACGCCACTTTCCAAAAATCTATAAGGTAATAAATACCTACTATGAAGCAATTAGTAATCATTCCCGGTGGATTTCACCCATTTCATCAAGGCCATAAAAGTCTGTATGACGCTGTACAAAAAGTATTTCCTCGGGCTGATATCTATATTGCTGCCACATCTGATACATCAACGCGTCCTTTTCCATTTGCACTAAAAAAGAATTTAGCACAATTGGCCGGTGTTCCTAAAGACCGGTTTGTTGAGGTCAAGTCACCATTTCGACCACATGAAATAACAGAGAACTATGATGCAGATAACACAGTTTTAATCTATGCACGTAGTGAAAAGGACCGGGATACCAGTCCCCAACCGGGCGGTATCAAAAAGAATGGTGGGTCTGCATATCTTCAACCAATACACGGCATGAAGAAAAAAGAACTTCAGCCAATGTCTGTTCATGGATATATGGCGTACTTACCTACCGTGACATTTGCATCTGATATGACATCGAGCACAGAGATTCGCAATAATTGGCCAAACTACAATGAAGAACAAAAATCAAACTTAATTCAAATATTGTACCCATCTACTGCAAATAAAGAAAACTTAAAAACAAAAGTCATTGAAATGTTTGATCAAGTTCTTGGAACTGAGTTGTCAGAAGAATGGAGTCAAAAATACAAAGACTCTATTGATTGCAATAATCCAAAGGGGTTTAGCCAAAAAGCACATTGTCAGGGAAAGAAAAAGCAGAATGAAGATGTGCATAATGAGTTATCATCTACCGTTAATCTTGTAGATGAAATTAAACTTGTTTTAGAAAACGCGATTGAACAATTCAAAAATGGTAATCAAGATGACCTTGAACAGTTTCTGGAACAGTGGAATAAAATGAATGCTATTATCGATGGTCTTAGACAGACTGTAAATCCATCTAAAAATGATGAAGTTGCACCTGACCCAGATTATGTTGATGAAGCCACATCCGACAATCAGACTGAAATAAATTCTGCCCTGCCCTCTAACACTTAAATAACTCTAACAAACAAGAGGAAACTATGGCTGACCAACAGCAATTTCAAATTCAAGTTAATACTGAACGACTTAAAAATACCCGTGTTCATTTCTGCATTCCATGTTATGGAGGCATGCTCACCGAACAAACCTTTATGAGTTTTATTAAGTGGGGTAATACAGCAAGGCAATTAGGTATTGAGTGGGCGATTGAGACGATGAATAACGAGAGTTTAATTAGTCGCGGTCGTAACACGCTTACTGCAAAATTTTTAAATAACACAGAAAGCACACATCTTATGTTCATTGATGCAGATATTGGTTGGGAACCATGGCACCTATTGGCAATGATTGACCGTGATGTTGATGTAATTGGTGGTCTATACCCTATGAAGACAATGCCAATTAAATGGGTAGTCAATGGTTTTGAAGGTGCAGAGCAAGGCGAAGATGGCTTACAAGAAGTATCAAAAACTGGTACCGGGTTTATGCTTATCAAACGTCAAGTGTTTGAAGATATGAAAGCACACCCAGCTGTAAAGCCCTACAAGTCTGACATTGGTCTTGCACCAGAATTAGACCAGCATATGAGAACTTACTTTGATACCGCTGTTCGCGAGAACAGATACTATTCAGAAGATTGGACATTCTGTGAAAATTGGCGAGACTTGGGTGGAAAGATTTGGGTAGATAAGCGTGTAATGCTCCGTCATACTGGCTCTTATGTGTTCGACCAAAATGCCCAAAATGAATTGTATAATGGTTATAAAGAACAAATCATGGCAGATGCTCAACAGAAGATTGCTGAAAACCCAGAAGTAGTCACTGATGTTAAGCAAGAAGACAGCCCTGCTCCAGTAGAATCAAACACAGAAACAAAAGCAGAGACCACGCCAAAAAAACGGGCACCTAGAAAAAGAAAAACGCCCGCAAAAAAGAAACCATCGGCGTAAAAACAGCTAATAGTTTTCCGACACAAAAGCCCATCTAGCATGGGCTTTTTTAATAAATATCTTTAACTTATGCACTTATCAGAACTCAAAGAATTTCGTTTAGGCGATGTTGTCAAATTTAATCAAAATCTTAATCCAAAACTTTGGCAACGAGATGAAAAACTCTTGCCTGATGTTCGGGATACATTGCTAAAAATAGCCGAAGATTTTCAAGAGTTTTTGGGTGTTAATGGTTATGATTTAAAAGATATAACTATTTCTGGGTCTAACGCTGCATATACTTACACTGAGATTTCTGATATTGACTTACACTTAGTAGTTGATATGAGCAAAGCTGAGAAGTCTGAAATATACCGTGAATTATTTGATGCAAAAAAGTATCAATACAACGATTTACATGATTATAAGATTGGACCACATGATGTAGAGTTGTATGTCCAAGATGCAAAACAAGAACATGTTAGTCAGGGAATCTATTCTGTTCTAAACAACGACTGGGTGTCTGTTCCAAACCGCCGCAAACCAAAGATTGATGATATATCTGTACAAAGTAAGTTTGAAGATATGAAGCACAGAATTGATGCTGCTGTTGAATCTGATGATTTAGAAAAAATGAACCAAATGGCTAAAAAAATTGGTGAAATGCGTAAGTCTGGTTTGAGCAAAACTGGAGAGTTTGGACCAGAAAATTTAGCATTTAAGATGTTGCGTAAGTCAGGGCATTTAGAAAAACTAAAACTTGCACGCAATGATGCCAAAGACCAACGATTAAGCATCCAAGAAGAAGAAAATAAAAAACACGTAGAAGAAAATATAAACCACTTTATCAACTTTTGTATTGATTGGCTGGGTTTGGAAAACGCTCCGAAAATTGACACCGTACATGATGCCAAGTGGTCGGTGGATAAAGGAACATTCGGACAATTTAATTCTGGACAAGACTTGATAACAGTAAGTGTTGGTGGAAGACATCCTGTTGATGCTATGAGAACTATTGCACACGAATTGGTACATTATGCACAAAATCAAGTTGTCCCCCTACCGCCGGGTGCTGGAAAAACAGGTAGCCAGTGGGAAGATAATGCAAACTCAACTGCTGGTCAAATTATGCGAGATTATGTTGATATTAATCCAGAAGCGTTTGCTGATAATCTAACTGAAGCATCTGGTTATATTCCAAAAAACAAAAAAGAAGCAAACGACCCTCGCTTTAGTCATGCACTCACAGTTGATATCAAACCCGGTGAGGTACAAAGACAAGCCGCTAAGTTAGGTATGACAACTGATGTTACCGGTCGCCCACCCCTTCTTGGCAAAAAAAAGAATAAAAGAAAGTCAGACCTTAAAGAAAATCTACAAGTAGATGTACCTAATCACGAATGGTTAAACAAACAAATTCGCAAAGCAAAAGAACAAGGCAGAGATGAGTTTGGTGCCCCTTACACAGGAACAATAACTGCTTATTTTCCAGATAAAGTAAAACTACCAGTTGATTTACTAAAAAAATTACCGGGTATGCGAGGAGAACAGAAAAACATTCGCCAAGAAGATTTAGAAAACATCATACAAATTATGAAAGACACTGGCAAATTGCCGCTGACTCCTTCAGGTAAAGAATATGCTCCATTCGTTCAAGTTGCATGGAACGGTGAGGCGTGGGTAAATGAAGGAAACCACCGAATCATGGCTGCTGATGCACTAGGATGGGAATACCTTCCTGTAGAATTACGATATTATGATGGTGGCGAGCGTATTGAAAGCGGAGCCTTATATCCACAAAAATTAGGATTGAGTGAAACCCTCACAGGCGGTAAAGGATAATTTGAGGTATGAAAAATGCCTTACTCGTTCAAGTAGTAGATTCTTACGGTCCTAATAAATTCCTTCCTCTGGCTATTGCTTATCAGTGGCTTAATGCCTTAGCTGACCCAGAGATAGAAAAAGAATGGCAGCTACAAGATGTTCTTATTGAAAAAGCCAATATAACAGAATATGTTGATTCACTGACTGAAAAACCAGATATGATGGCAATGAGTTGTTATGTTTGGAATTGGGAATATAATTGCCAGTTAGCAAAGAAAATAAAAGAACGCTGGCCCGAATGTAAAGTTATTATTGGTGGCCCACAGGTTAGTAAAACTGACGAAACCCTACTCTACAAACACCCGTACTTTGATGTTGCCATTCTTGGCGAGAATGAAATAGGCTTTAATGAAGTTCTAAAGAATTTAGACACAGGACAATTTGACCACATCCCCGGCATTTCTATACCCGGTCTTATTACTAACCAGCCAGTTAGAACTCGTGATTTAGACAAACTTCCAAGTCCAATACTTTCTGGATTTTATGATTGGATAATGTCCCGCTATGATGACCCAGATATAATGTGGCAAGTCACGTATGAAACCATGAGAGGTTGTCCTTATCAGTGTGGATTTTGCGACATCGGTGACAAATACTGGAACAAGACTATTGCATTTGAAAATAGTCGTATCTATAAAGAATTAGATTGGATGAGTGATAGAAAGATTGAGTATGTCAGTGTTTGCGATAGCAACTGGGGCATTTGGGAGAGAGACTTAGACATTACAAAATATGTCATAGAGAAAAAGTTAGAGAATGGTTATCCTAAATTTTGGGACGTGACTTGGGCTAAAAACAATACCGAGCGTATCAAACAAATTGCAATTGCTGACAAAGAGGCTGGAACAAAACTTTTTAAAGGCATAACATTTGCAGTTCAGAGTATGAATAAACCAACCCTTGATGCGACAAAACGGTTCAACCTAAAAGAAACTGTCATTCAAAGTGCGATGGATTTCTACAAGAATAATGACATACCAACATATTCTGAAATGATTTGGCCAATGCCCAATGAGACTGTTGATTCGCTAATGAGTGGAGCACAACGACTAATTGATATGGGGCAACGTGATTTCTTGATGGTTCATCCACTTGTTCTAACACCGAATGCTCTTATGGGACAATCAGATTATATCAAAAACAATGGCTTGAAGTACGAATCAGTTCCTTTGGATACGTTTTGGTTGAATGATGAAGATAATGGTCGTGTCACAGAATATGTTGATGCTGTTGCTGCAACTAACACTGCTGATTATGAAGAAATGTTATCAGGACACTTACACGCACACTGGCTCATAACTCTTTACTATTATGGTTGGGGACATATGTTAATGGAATATCTAAACAATGCTCACGATATACCACAAACTCAGTTTATTGAGATGTTTATAGAAAGTTTATTAGAATTTCCTGATACCATGATATACCAAGAACATATTGAAACAATTCAGTCTATTAAAGATGTTTTTGAGAAAAAACAGCTATGGGGTAGAAAAATTGATGGAATATACTGGGAATACAAAAGTGCGACCAGTGTCAATTTTCATCGGAACAGAACTAAACTGTTAGAAGAAATGAAGATGATTGTCAAAAACTTTGCTGATGTTCCAGACAAAGTTTATGAAGTCAATAGTAAAATTTGTGCAGATTGGCGAGAAGCATATCCACTAACATTAGATATTGAACCAGCAGTATGCAACTCTATGCTTGGATTTGAATCATCACAGATTGTATTAGACCATGATGATTGCAATAGTATAGAAAGCGAATCAGAATTTATACGAGTGGCATACCACTACCAGAGAAAAAATCGCTATTGGCGTTGCTCTACTCAACCGGTTGAACAAATACAGTCACACCAACCTTTTCAGAATGACCACTTCCAGCTGCGTGTAGTTGGCGGCGACTAAAACGGATACAATCACCGGGAACCCACTTAGCAGCAGTTTCTATTGTTAAACCGTGCAGGGTTTCTATTCCAATATGTGATAGATATTGTTCGTGTAATTTTGGTTCAAATTGGGCATCAGGGTCATAGTTCTCTACATCAGTGTAGTCATACGTTCTACCATCAACCTTGCTGAGTTTTTGGTTTGACCTTGCCTCCACTAGATTTTTTAACTCACTTATAAAGCCATCATTGACAACAAAATTCTCTACAATTTCCGGGCTTTCAATGCATGTCTCAAGTAGAACACGAATATCAGGTATGTATTGCCATTCACCTTGCTTATTAGGAAGACGATATTCAAAGGGCAAGATTTCTTCTTTACTAAACTTTGTACTATCGCCATACCAATAATTGTCAAAGAATACAGTATGTGATGGACCATCTGTATAAAGCGGAATTAACACTGCGTGACCACGACGTGATCGCTCAGTATCACCAGAGTCAGCGTGCAGACGAAAGCTAATTTTACTTCGGTTAAAAATAACTTCTTCTACTTCATATTCATAATCAATACAACTATCTAGAGCTTTTTTGACAACTTGCTGCGGCCACTCGTCTATATCCCATCGTGGATGTTTGCTAATGACATCTGGTCGAGCATCGGTTCTGTCATCATGAACCATTTCGTATTCATTTAACTCAATTATGTTTTCGCTGCTTAATACATTTTCAAAATACTTCATTTTGATCCTTATAAATATTTGATATTATGAGTATTTACTATGCCAGATTCGGATAATAAAAAATTTGTCAAGGTGACTCTGGATATTTATTGTTTCTGGTTGAACCATGCACCAGATTATAGATTGTATGTCAATGACGAACTATTTGCCGATAGGACATTTCGTTGGGGTAAAGAAAAATATCTTCAAGAAGTTATCAATCTAAATGCACCACCCGGTTTATATACCATACGAGTAGAACACGATAGCAAACATATTGTTGATTTTAGTGCCCACAATTTGCAAGTTGTACAAGGCAATGTGAAAAAAATCAGTGATAGAGAGTTTGAAATCCGTTAAATTCAATTACTATATTATAATATCTTATTATAAATACACTATAAGCAAAAAGTAGCAAAATGTATATTGACAAACTAAAACAATTCCTATCTTCACAATATGCTTTTATGGCCAAATGCCATTTCTTTCACTGGAATGTAGAGGGATCAGAATTCAAGCAGCTCCATGATTTTTTCCAAGAGTTATATGAAGATATGTTTAATAATGCTATTGACCAGACTGCCGAACATATTAGAATGCTAAATGATTATGCTCCGGGAAGTTTTGAAAGATTTTTAGAACTAAGCCGCATTGACGGTCAGACTAAAATCCCAAAGTCCCGTTTGATGCTATCAGAAATCTCTGACGATTTTGCTATATTAATTGAATTAGCAAAAGAGATTGTTGCATTCGCACCCGAACAAGAAAACTCAGACCCATCTGCTGGCTTCGTTTCAGGACGTATTGAAGTGATGATGAAGTATCAGTGGATGATTCAGAGTATGCTTAAAGAAAATAGAACATAGAAAGGAAATTATTATGAGTAATGATGATATTAAAAATTTGATGGATAAATTAGACAGTCTCACAGAAAGTGAAAACATCACAGAAAGTGAGCAAGCCCTATACGAAGATGCCCTACTAACTGAAGAAGAATTTGACGAGGCGGCTGGCGAGAAAGATGCTTGCTATCACAAAGTCAAATCACGCTATGATGTATGGCCAAGTGCTTATGCTTCTGGTGCATTAGTACAATGCCGCAAAGTTGGTGCAGCAAATTGGGGCAACAAGAGCAAAGATTAATGCTTGTAGAAGAAATTACAGAAGGCACTCGCTGCTGGAAAGGATACGAAAAGAAAGGCATGAAGACCATGTATGGAAAGCGTGTCCCTAACTGTGTCAAGAAAGAAGACATTGGCGAAGAGGCTGTAGAAGAAGATCTTAAAAAGTGGTTTGGTAAAGGCAAGAAAGGTGGCGTCGGTGGCGGCGGCTGGGATGCATATAACAGCAAAGGCGAACGCATAGGTAAATGTGGTGAAACCGATGGCCGAGCTAAACCGAAATGTTTAAGCAAAAGTAAGGCTGCCAGTTTAAGAAACTCTGATGCCAATGATGATGGCAAAAAAGACGGCAAAGCCGGTATTGCAAGAGCGGTTAAGAGAAAGAGAAGAAAAGATCCAAACCCTGATCGCAAAGGCAAAGCAAAAAATGTCAAGAACAAAACTTAAAAGGCACCCATGATGCGAGACTTAATTAATATTTTAGAGGCTATAGACGCTGGGTGTCCCGAACCCACGCAAGACCTCGAACTCAATACAAAAAATCGTAACGAAGCAATTCAGGCAGATCACATCAAATATGGTCCACTAAACATAAGTGAGCCCGGTGATTACTGGGAAGAGTTAGCAGAGTTTTGGGATACAACAGAAAAGGCTGCAAAAAGTAGTCTATGTGAAAATTGTGCCGCATTTGATATTAGCCCTAGGATGCTAGATTGTATGCCCGGCGAGTTAGAAGACGAAGATGGATATCTTGGCTATTGCTGGATGCACAAATTCAAATGTCATAGTGCAAGAACCTGCAGAACATGGGCTAAAGGTGGTCCTATAGATACCAACGAAACAAGTTATAGTTGGGAAAAGGAATAGCAAATGAGTGGTGATTTTTTCAGAGAGCTAGACCAAAAACTTAATATTATATGTGAAAGCGATGAAACCGCTGATTCTGGTGAAATCGTAGTCGGCAATTATCAAACTCGCCACTATGATATGTGTCCTAGTGCTACTAAATTATACAACGATATAGACGACCAAGTGGATGATTTAGATTTAGCAGAAAGAACTGCGAAAATGCAAGATGTGCTATTCTATCTTGAGAAACACACAGTTAAAGAAATGAAATCTGCTACACAAGAAGATGTGATGATGGCAGAGAACTTAGCAGAACAAATTATGGCAATGGCTGGAATGATGGATCTAGAAAGCGAACATGATTACATTCAAAGTCATGTTGATGCAATAAAAGAAGTGGCTAAATAATATTATGATCGATCCAATTTATAACGCAATAA
>Ga0209937_1000398_pt1 | contig 14328 bp, 15 predicted proteins | sample SalPon1_B_H2O_MG_FD_185699 | JGI IMG/M metagenome (GOLD analysis project Ga0209937, IMG submission 185699) | Salt pond water microbial communities from South San Francisco under conditions of wetland restoration - Salt Pond MetaG R1_B_H2O_MG... | ecosystem: Environmental > Aquatic > Non-marine... | reverse complement strand
CTTTCCAGTATCTATGTCCTGGAGCCTGCTGAATTCTTGCCCAATGTGTATAACCACTTTTAACTCCGTTTATGCGAGCAAAAGCGGGATTACTTGTTATATACAACAAACCGCAATCAGTTTTACAAGGAAAAAGTAATACAGCGTGTTCTTTATCTGTAGGAGGCTCGGTTGCTAAATCATACCAAATCAATCTTCGATGTCCTTGCCTTGTGCAACCATATCCAACAAAATTCGATAACGCTCGTATGCTTTTTTAATTCCGGGATGTTTTTCGCGCAAACTGCGTTCAAATGCTATACGCTGTTCAATACCCTTGGTTCTTGAGTCAATAAACTCTCGTTCTTTCCAGTGACCGAGCAAATCTAATAGACGTTGATAGTCCGATTCGCGCAAACTAATATCAACACTTTCTTCTACATATACTTCTCGATCGTACGGATCTACACGATCTCCTGGTCGAAAATGAGTTATATCAATACCTCGGAATTCCAGAGGAACCATGGTATGAAACCGTTTTGCTCCACGTCCTATATGTGCATCGAAATGCTTTGTTAAAAATTTTTGTCCTTGTTCTCGATTTTGTTTACTCATCTGTTATTGTTCTTTACTGTTTTTAATCGTATCCAACATCATCAGTGTATCGTATGCTTCTTCAATTTCTTCAAACTTTACTTGCAGGTCGTTAATATACCTTCCTATATAGTCCAGTTTGTTGCGATGTAGACTACGCAAAGTTTGCAGTGTTTCGGCTGCTTTTCTTATTTCAAATTTTGCACCAATTTCAAGCTTAACATCACTGTCAAGTTCTCGTAGCTCGTATGAATCTATTTCAGCAATCCATTTGCTGCTGCCTGCACTTGCTATAATTTTCATAGTTTCTCTCCAACCTCAAATCCACGGAATGTTTTAAAGCGTGGGAAGCGTAGGCTGTAAGTGCCGTCTTGATTTTGACTCACAGCGTCTGCACGTACTTCCACCAAACGGCCAACAACATCATCACGAGCAGTCCAAAAACTGGATCGGTCAGCATCCGAGAAGCCACTGCCAACATTGACCCTAATATCTTTCCCGTCATCTTGCCCAGCGCATACCAAAGCCCCGAGCCTTCCTTCGTTACGCCCTGTTCCTTCTTCAACTTCAATTACCTCCAGTGTTACTTCAATAAACGGCTTTGCTTTGAGCCAAGCATGACTGCGTTTGCATTCGTAAGGTGCATCCACGTCTTTGATCATTACACCTTCGTAACCGCCGTCTACAGCAGCTTTATTAAGCTCTACGAAGCGAGCTTGCCCTTCTTCAGTATCCAAGTCCACAGTTTCCCAGGCCAGTGCTTGTACATGCTTTAAAGTGTCTCTATGATCCCATACCCAAGCACTGGTTAGTTCACTGCGAAAATCCTGAGGCTTGTCCCATTTGCCTGCCTGGAAGCAACCAAGCGGAATCGTATCAAACAAATGCAACACTGCATCGTTAGCAGCTACGTTTTCCTTGCGATGTACCTGCTTCATAAGATCTTGAAAATTAGCACTCATTACTTCGCCGTCTAACACAAGAGGATAAGGTGCAGGATATTCTTTTAGTACAGTTCTTATTTCTTCGATAATGTGATCAAAGTTATGAAACTGTTTACCATTGCGACTGAACATTTCAATTTTATCGCCGTTTACATCATGTATAACAACCAGTACTCGCACACCATCAAGTTTGATTTCAATCTGTTTCTTGCCTGTCATTTTCTTTTCGTGATTAGCAGCATCATGAGCAAGTTGACATGCAAATACAGGAACGCTGTATTCAGGACGATTGAGTTTTTTAACAACTTTGTTTACAGTTTTTTCACTTACACCGCAGCGTAGATCTTTGATAAGTATTCGACGATACCAGTTATTCCACTGCGATTGTGTAGCAACGTCCATTGCTAACAGAATAGCATCTCGAGCTGCATGTCCAGAGAGTTCACGACTTTGCAATTTGTTAGCAAGATCAAGGAACACTTCCCAGCTTAGTCCTTGGCCGTTATCAGTTTCTTTAACTGGTACTTGTTTAACACCAAATGTTACAAGCGGATCCAATGCCATACGCAACCCTTCGAAGAATTTGTCTAGGTCTTCATTTACAGCATCTTTAAGGATACTTTCTTTATCTAAACGGCCATTGTGTTCTTCAAGACGACAAATAATGTAGTCAGGTTGAGTTTTCATAATAATTCCTTTCAGCTTATACACTACAATACAATTGGTCTAAAGTCAAGTCAATAGTAGTTGAGCTTTCTGCATCTGGAATCAAGAACATCTGCCCATGCTAAATGAGCATCATGTTTTAAATGCCAACATTCAGTTTTCTGAAAACCTTTATTCAAAGACCAAAATAAAAATGCTGCATTTTCATTTTGCGGATCAATATATGTGTTTGTATCAAGATTTTCTATAATTTTTTTGTTGTTTTTTGTTAAAGATAATTCTTGACAAGTATTAAACATTAGATATCTGATATTGTGATTTTCAAAAACTTTCTGCAATGTAAGAGCTTGTACACTCCATTCGTCTAGAAACTTTGTATCATTGCACAGCAATGGAGATACATTTTGTAATTTAGCAAAATACAACTGTTTAAATAACCTAGGATCTGTTCCTGTTGTAAACGGTATATATTTTTGATCTATAAAATCGCCTTCGGTTTCGTGTATATAGGAATTATCATTGCTGTATCTAAATTCAATTCTATTAATACTGGTCCACCCTATTAAGAAAATATATTTTTCGTTTGCTTTCATATAATTGTTTAAAAAATGAATACTGGTCCTATAAATGTATTCATTACTACCTCCTGGCAAACCAAGATTGTAAAATCCAAATCCGTGTTTTTTAGCCAAAGTCGGTCCAAATGCATTTTCCCTGTTCCAATCTGTAGTACCAGTTTTTCCATCCAACATACTGCCATGAGTATGACTGCATCCTATTGAAACAATTTTCATTTTATAATACAATCCATATATTCAATTAATTTATTTGTCCATGCATTGATATCCTTGTTGGCAATTTTATGCATAGTATCATTTTTGTCAATTGCATTTATATAATAGTGTCTGTTTATATTTTTTAAAGTATTTTTGTTGAATTGATCAAATTCAATAGGCAGTATTGAATTATACATAATAAACTTAATATCAAATGATTTTAAAAATTCAATCAATCCATAAGCTGTAACAGCCCATTTTCCATGTATCAAATGTTTATCAAAAATAATGCTGTTAAACATGTGCAGTTTGTTATATTTTGCTTTTGATTTTGTAAAATGTCGATCTTTAACAAATGTAAAATAATTTTCGTCAAAAAAATGATAACTGTTATTAGTAGTATCATCAGTATCTTCACGCAGTTCGATTCTATACGGCGATGGCCATGCAATTACAATAAAACAATCTTTAATGTCATACTCAGTAACATATTTAACTACGCTCCGGTGTGTTCCACTGACAGTGGAATCTGAAACAGTGAAATTTTCACAGTTCACTGAATAGTGCTTTTTTAAAATTTCAATTACTTTATTGTTTAACGGAGAGTGTTCTCCAAAAAATATTATTTTTTTCAAATATATTTTTCCATCCACGGTATGTAGTCAAGTATATTTATATTTCGAAAATTATCACTGGCTCGTGTGTTATCTATAAATTGATTCCACATCCTAGGATCTCTTGGTTGGTTTAACATGTTTATCAATCCTTTGATGTTTTCTACACTGTGCTGTTCCCATTCAGGAAGATCAATATTTTTAAATTTTAAGTATTGCTCATTTAACATGTTAGACATTTTTTCTTTTTCGTCGTCTGGCAAATTTCGAATATGTAAATGTTCAGGATGTTCTACAATATTAAAATGCGGTAAACAGTTTTGATAACCATGATTTCCAAATTCCCAAGTATAGTGCCATGTGTTATAATTTTCTCTACACCATTCTAATATATTCGGCAAATCAAACAAATTTAAAAGACTCAGTGTTACATGTGTATGTACAATAACACCTTTTCTAGTTTTGCTAAATTGTTTTAATTTTTCTATGTTGCGTTGTACAACCCGCCATTTGCTTGGAAAACGAACATAATATGCTAAATCGTCAATTGCATCAATACTTAAACTTAAAACAACACCTTTGAATTTATCCCAAATATCCAGAAGTCTATTAGGTATTGTTGTTGCATTGGTGTTATAATGCAGTTCAATATTTTGGCTCCAGCCTTGTTCTACTATGTGTTCTAGCCAAGCATAATGCTCTTCAACAACCAAAGGTTCACCACCAATGAAATTTATTACTTGAACATTTGGCAATACAGTATCAAAATATCCTGTTTTAAAAGCTTGAACAAACCAAGGTTCTTTGCTACTCATTTCAGCAACTATGTATGCAGTTTCGTCCCAGTCAGTATGAGGAACTGTAGGACCTTCCTCTATCCAACGATGGCTACTCCATGGATTGCAACTTCTGCATTTGAGATTGCACACATTTCCTAAACTGATATCAAGATAGGTTATAGCATCAGGATTTAAATATCCTGAACTGTCTACATTTTTCAAACTGGTATCAATATCATGTTTGTATATTTCATTATAAGTTTGTCTAAAACTTCTTATTCCTTGGTCTTCTAAATCAAAACAACCTGAACATGCTTTTGGTTTTTGACCTTTGAGCAACTGTGCTCGCATTTTCATAATATTTGGATCATTGATAAATTGCTCAATGTTTTCAGATTTGTTAAATTTGTAACTCTCATGTTTATACACAGGATATTTGCTTACATCTACTTTTGGCATAAAGGTAGAAGTATCTTCTCTGCTAAAACAACAAGGACGACTACGACCATGAGGATGAACACTGTATCCTTGCATAGCAAAGTAACAATAATTTTTTGGAAGTTTATCTGATTCGGTCTGCATATTCTACTCTAGCTTTACTGATATTAAAATCTGCTGCACAATGACAATGAGTTTTTGGACACCACACACCTTGTGCTAAATCGGTATCAAATTCTCCTTTTACAATGTTTCCTACAATAGGGCCGACGCCGCAACTTGCTGCTTGTATTCTTCCATTGGGATGTATGTGTAAGCTTTCATGTATATTGCAAAGCCATCCTTTAAAAAAGTTTTTTCTTTCAGTAATAATTTGATTTGTATTAATAGGTTCAACAGTATCGTCTTCATACCAAACTTTTGCCCATGCATAACTGGGTTCTTTTTTTATAGGTATATTCTGTTTTTGTTCAGTGCTGTGTTTTTTAAAAAAATCCATTTTCCATTGTTCTTTGTAATAGTAAGGATCAGTGCTCGGCCGAAGTTCGTCGTATACTGGAGCGTATTCAATGTGATAATTATCACATTCATTTTTTATACGTTCAGCAAAATCAATACACTGTTCAAACCGATCGTGATGCATCATAATACGACTGCATAGGTAATTTTTTTTATCTTGTAAAAATTTGTATATTTCAAGATATTTTTCATTTTTAGTCCACTCTGCATGATAGCTTGCTACTACATCCTCAAAAAGGTGGTGATGTTCTTTCCACCAACTTAGTGGTTTACTTAAATTAGTATTAATTCCAACACAGCTTCCGGGCCATTCAACAAGCTCTCTAAAACGTTCTACAACCGGAATTAAACCTTTCCAAAAAGTGGGCTCGCCGCCGCTAAGAAATAATTTAAAATATCTGTAACCTTTTTTCTGATAATGAAGAACTATTCTTTCAAGTGTATCTACAATTAAATCAATGTCTTGTTCGTTTTTATGACGGCCGGCCCAGTTCCATTCACTGCAATAAGTGCAACGAAAATTACACCAATCATTAACTTGCCATACTATGCTAACCCATTTATCCTTTGCAGGAATAATTGCTTTTATATCTTGCATTCTTGTTCCAATACACTGTTTAGTTCTGGAAATGCTTCGCCAAATGCGAATCTTCTGTGTCGATCATTGATATTGATAAATTGTTTCATTCTTTGTAAATTTTCAATGCTGTATTTATTTGTATTAACTGTGTAGTTTATAATTCTTGAAACTGGATCTCGATGATGTACAGTTTTTATATTTTGCAATTCTTGCAAGGCTTTATTTTTTATATTTTTTGGCCAAACACAGCTATGTAAATGATCTGGGTGTTCTAAAAATATAGGAACAAAGTCAACACGTCTATTTCCTTGTATTTTCTGTAACCATTTAATTAATGGACCTACATCAAAAATGTTCCATGCTTGATAAACAAAATATATTTTTAATTGTACACTGTTTGGTAAGTGCATAGCACGTTCGAAGTTTTGTTCTACTTTTTCCCATGAAGTTGGATATCGGATGTATCGATTATGATCGCCATAACCGTCGATACTCATCTGTATTTCGCTGCTGTTAAAAAATTCTAATTTATCGTAAAATCCTTCAGGCCAAGTTGTCATATTTGTTGTCCATGCAACATGACAATTTCTGTTTCCTGATTCTACAATTTTATCTAAAACATATCGATTTGCTTCAATGAGAGTAGGCTCGCCTCCTGTTAAATACAAACGTTTTAAATAAGGAGCAACTCTGTCTACAAAGTTCTTGAATTCTTGTGTTTCAAACCATTGCCAATCAAATTTTTCAACACTGTTAATCTCGTGATTCCATTGATCCGATAACCATTCAGGAACAGTTTCATGATTCATAATTTTTTTACGTTCTTTATAAAGTTGATCACTGCTTACGCTCCAACAGCTATTGCATTTTAAGTTGCAATGGTTTCCTAATCTCAATTCAAGATGCGTTGGATCAAAAACTTCTTTGCTTTCTATAGGAAACATTTTGTTTGCCCATTGCCTGCTGCTTTCTAATCCTTTGTCTTCGTGATCATAACAACGTTGACATTCTTTAACTTTTTGTCCATGTAGCATTTTTTCACGGACATTTTTCATATATTCACCGTGCCATATTTTATCAAACTCGGTTTTTCCGAGTACAGCTTCTTTGCCTTCGACTTCAATATAATCTTCGCTGTAAACATGACAGCATAACTTGCAACGGCCGTCGGTATTAGTGTGTAAATTTATCCACGGATATACACAAAATGTTTCTTTCATTTTAGACCTTCTAATTCTGGAAAGACTGTAAAAAAATTCTCATTTCTTATTTTATCCATTTTTGTAGTTTTATACAAAAAAACCGATTGTTCTGATGTTCGGTCTGTTTCTAAAAATTTTATTATGTTTTTGTAATCATTAATAACAGAATTAATATTTTCAAACTGTTTGAGATACTGTATATGTTGCTGATATTTCTGTTTAATTTGATCCTTTTGTTCTGGATTTAATATTTGTAATCTCATATAAGTTGGATCTAGAAGTATATTAATTCTAATATTTGCAGGCTCTACTAATCCTTCTTCTATCCATTCTTTATGAAAATCAGGAAGATTAAACACATTGTATACACTTACTGTAGGTGTAAGTTCAAAATAAACATGCGGACACTGTTTGATCATGTCTCGGCGATTTTGTACAACTTGTTTCCAGTCCATATTTTTTCGTAAATACTCACCACGAGTATGGTTTGCATCAAGACTGCCTGCTACACGCACATGCTCAAATGCATTCCAGTATTCAAATGCTGTTTTTTTCTTGTAATGCATTTGTGTAAAGTTTGTGGTATAATCCATTCTTACGTCATGCTTGTTCATTTCAATCCATTTGTCGAGAATTTGATAATGTTCTTCTGTTATTAACGGTTCGCCACCAGCCCAGTAAACTCTTTCAACGGTCTTTAATAATGGATCAAGTTCGTCCATAAACTCCAGCATGTTATCTCTTACTTTTAATATCTTTGGGTGCCCAGGATCTCCATGTGTGAGTTTATGGTCCTCGAACCAACTGCTGCTAAACTGTGGGCCGCAACTTCGACATTTGAGATTGCATAGATTGCTAAACCTAATATCCATGTAAGCCATATTAACGTCTCCGGCGCTGCCGTCGTCGCTAGTGCTTTCGACTTTATTCCAATGATGTTGAAAATTTTCGTTGGAACTGTTGCGCAGTGTCCACATACCATTTTCTTCTAACTCGTAACAACGCCTACATTCAGGAGACTTTTTATCCTGCAACATGTTCAATCTGATTTTTCGCAATTGGGAACTGTTCCAGATTTCTTGTAAACTTTGTGTTTTAGTATCTCCAATAGGCAAATCTGGGTCGGCCATGCAACAAGGATAAGTTGTGCCCGCAGGCCAAGTATGCATATGTACCCATGGCATCATGCAAAACGTTTTACTGTTTTTAATTTTGTCAGACATATAAATCCTTTAATTCTGGAAAAACCTGTAAGAAATTTTCATTTCTTATCTGATCTAATCTTTGCATTTCTTCTCTAAATTTAGGTATAAGATGCGAGTCGTTTTGACTGTACATATAGTTAATTACATTATCCACTGCTTCATGTAAAAACTGTTTACGTTGTGGATACATTTTTCTGTTTTCTAGACTGTTTTTAAATTCTGTTAATCTTTCTTTTGCTAAATTTTTTAAATGTTCTGGCAGTATAGTACAACTTAGCCATTCGGGTCCTACAAGCAGATTGTTCATATTAACATCGTAGTCAGTTGCAAAATTATTATCAAATAAATAGTTTAATATTTCTGCTAAATCGCATACATTGAGCACACTGATTGTAGGATTTGGTTGGATAATTACTCCTTTGTTGTAATCATGTTGAAAATTGTCTCGTATCCAACAAAGGTTATTGTAAACTGTATTCCAACTCTGTCCGTGTCTAGTGTATTCAGCTTTTTTACCAATTTGATCACAACTTACACAAAAAAAGATATTGTCAAAGTGCTTCCAATAGTTTTTAATGTGTTTTCCTTTGAGACTTAGTCTCGTGGCATTGCTGTTGTATGTAAGCTTAGGTTTCAATCCTTTTTTAATTAACATGTCCAGCAATCTATAATGTTGACTCATAAACAGACTTTCGCCACCGGTAAAATAGATCTCTTCTATATTAGGTAACGCTTCCTCTATTTCATTCCACATACCTGGATGATTAATTTCTACTACTTCAGGTTTACCAGTTGTGTCTTCTGCCCATTTACTGCTAAAGTGGGGGCCACAACTACGACATTTCATATTGCATAGATTGCTAAAACGTATATCAAAATATGCTAGATTGATTTTATCCACTGTGCCATCTTCTTTTGTAGTTTCTACAATGTCTATATGGTGTGAATATTCTGTGTTCATTTTGTGTCGATAACTGGTAATGCCTTGCTTGTCATAATTTATACATTTTGCACATCCTTCACTGGGAAGATTTTCAAGCATACGCATTCTCAGCTGACGCATTTTCTCACTGTTCCATGCACCTTTAATGCCATTACGGTTAATATTATCAACTGGCATATCCCAATGATATATACAACATGGATAAGCAGCGCCGGTTTGCCATATGCTCATATGCACCCAGGGTGCCATGCAAAAGTTTTCTTTGAATTCTGTCATGTTAACTCGTAAATTCTAATAACAAAGTCTCGATTTTTTTCCAACTGATAATTCTGTTATAAAACAGATTATAGTTGTACTCTAATTTATCTTTATAGTCGTATTTAATTGTATTTTTTAAATCACTAAGATCTTTTGAATTTAATTGATTAAGTAATTTTTCAGCTTGTCTAAACTTACTAACTGCTTTAATTTCAAATAAATCTTCAAATGTATAATAACCTAAATTATTTAATAATGTATGATGATAAGGATTACCAATGATGAAAAAAGGATGACAGTGTACAATTGCTTTAAAAGTTTTTTCTGTTAAAAACACTCCGCGAAAATCACTTTCAGTTATAATACTAACCAAACTGTCTTGATAATAATTTTTTATACTTTTCTTATAATTGATGATATTTACATCATCTAATTTGTCTAAATTTCTCACAAGCATTTTGCGTTTGAGATAATAGCGATAATCTTTGTGTAATGCACTGGGGATATATTTTAATACAATAGGTTCATTTGCTATTCTGTTATAGTTTTCTTTTTCAATTTTAGGAAGATGATAACTTACATGACCTTGATTTACAGCTTGTGTTTTTAATAATGCATAGTAAAACCAAATTCGATGAGGTTTTAAATTTCTATTCAAACACAGAAATTTTTTACTGGCATTATCGATAGTGTCTAATCTTTGATTTATATCTATTTCCGTACTAGTGTTAATAAATTTTTGATGATGTCTAGTATAACTTTCCCAGAAGTCAACATGTACAAAACGTATTCCTTGTTCTATTTTTTTGTGCATATGTATGTTGCTTACCATACACACAGTTTTTTCTGGTTTAATCTTTTTTTGCTTTAATGTATGGTATAATTCCTTAACAGTGACTACATGTTCAAATACACTAACCAATAACAAAAATGTATTAGGATCACTGTTAACTTCATTTATTATTTCTTGAGAAATTCGTACATTGGTGTCATTGGGCATATGTATAAAATATAACACAAACTTTTTAGCATCTTTGGGCAGCAAATGTCTTTTTTCAAACAATAAAAAATTTTTGTAACTGAAATCATCAAAGTGTGCAAATACATTTTCCAAAGGAACTTCAGAAGGCTTGACTTGATTTGTTATCAATATATTACTATGAGGAGCAGGATATACTTCAGGTAAAAGGAAAAATATATTCATGATTTATTTATTATACTGCATTTACAGTTTTTAATCAAGAATTTTTTCTCTATAAGAGTCTATATATTTTTTTACTAATTCGAAAAAATCTATGGCTTTTCCGTTATATTGTATCTGAGTATCTTCGGATATACCTGCTGCTTCTTGAAATTTTTCGCAATTGTTATCAATTACTGCTTGTCTTAATTTACTAGCACTGCTTAGACGTGGAGTAACGTTTGTTTTAATACATGAAAAATTATAAAATCCATGCGGACCTTTAACTCCGTTGTATTTTTTTACAACTTTAAAAACCCAATCTTCGTCGGAACATAATACCAAATCAGAATCTGGATGTTTTTGATAGAGTTCACTAGCCAATGTTAACCAACTTTGACTGGCAATAACGTGTTTAGATACTTCTGGCCATAAGGCTTCCATACATTTAAGTTTAACTCGGTACGGCAAAGGATCTTTAGGACCCTGTGTAGTTTGATTAGTACCGACATACCAATGTGTTTCCTTACTAGCTATTTTCCATGCAGCACGATGCCCTTTATGGGGAGGATTAAATCTGCCAAAAATTAGACCTACTGTTTCGTTCGTCGACTGTTCGTTTTTTGTCATACCGGTGTCCATTTTTTTCTTGGTACCAATTTTATGTTACCAAATTTTTTTCTAGAATTACTGTATCTTACATAACCTTCTCCATTGGAAACAAAAATATCACCATGTTTGTTTTGTATCTGATCAATTACGCCGTCTTTAAGGTTTTGTATCATTTTAACCAATTCAATTATTGTACTCAAAGCATTGTCAAAATTATTATTTAAATCATGTATTTTTTTCTTCTTGGAATCACTTACTTTGCTTTTTGCCAGCCATTGAAAAAAATGTTCTTCGCTGAGATTATATAACTGCTTGGATTTAGCAGTTTGATTTACATATGTATAGATGATATTTTTTAGATCGCTTAACCCTTTGGTGCTTTCCAAAAACCCGTCGATTTGTTGTGTATGCTGGTTTACAAATTTTTCTACACAGTTGATTGCATCTGTGTTTATTTCCACAGGCTGTTTGTTGTAAGTTGGACTTAGAACTATCAACTGAGGATTAATGTTAAATTTGTTGAAATCATCCATAGGTTGTTGTGCACTGTCAGATGCTCCAAACTGAGTAAAATAGGCATGTCCTACTATCATTGTTCTTGCAATTTGTATTTTTTCGCCTAACTCACTATTTTTCTTTACACGATAGCAGGTATTTGAGTATGGATTAGGTGAAAATGTATAAACTCCATTAACTGCACTAGGCGGTGTTAAAAACAGTCCATCGGCATATACATAACCTACAAAATCTGCAGGTGTTGCTTTGTCAAAATCATCGTATAAATTAGAAAATTTGTGTGCAAATTCTATACGTTTTCTTTTTTCATCACGAGTTTTTGTATTACCACTTTTATTGGCTATGAAATCAAACACTTCGTGTGCTGTAGTAGCTATAACACCTCGGCTCCACTGATTATGATTTGCTAATACCAGTGGTCCTCCAGCTTTTTGTCTACCCCAGTATATTTGTGGGTTGCCGTCCCACTTCATGCGTATACTGCTACTGCCTTTATGGTCAACAAAATCTCGTAAATGTTCTATTGCTTCATTGACTCCTTCGGTGCCATGAAAGAATACTAGATCTTCCAAGTGATTAAATGCACGACCTAATTGTTTAATTCTTGACTGTTTGTAATTCTGATTTTTCATTTACATAACATTTTTAAATTTATTTAAATTCTTTCCAGCTTGGATCCTGTTTCAGTGTTTCAAGCATTTGATCTGCATCTGTTTTTGACATTGCAGCCTGTATGCTTTCAAAGCTTTTCAAGTCATCCTCAGTAGCATTTATACCTAATAGAATATAGGCTATCCTGTCAATGTCCCGTGTTATCAGATCACTGCGTTTGCCGTTGCCGTCACGACGGTATAGTCCGCTAAAAGCACTCCACAGTAGATTCTGTTGTTTGGCAAGATACATCAATGCAAGATGTTTGTTTAGACCTTTGTACGGAGAACCTTTGGGAATATCATGTATGTGAAACTTGCTTACTTTGGCAGCATCTTCTACTACCATTATGTCTGCTTGATGATAGTGTCCGTTCAATGGAAGGTTAACATGAACACTTACACCACTTTGATCTGTTTCATACCCTGCATCTTCAAACACAGTTTTTAGTTTTTTCCTTATAGTACGAGTATTTCTTGTGTCAAACTGTCTGCCCAAAATGTTTTGTTCAACAACAACATCAAGGTCGCCACTGCAATGTCCTGGGGTAGGATTAGCAGTGCTGCCAATAGCTATTGATTTTACACCAACTGTGTCAAGAACGTTATCCAGTTGATGCGTTAGCTCTGCTGTGAACTTTTGATCAAAGAATTCACAGTTATCAAAAACATTTCCGCCCATTTATATCCAACACCATGGTAACACAGTTTTACTGTCGGTGCCTCTTCTTTTATCTAGATCGTCAAGATACTGTTTCATTGTGTCATTTCCTAGTTCACTGTAACTATAATTGTTTTGTATGTAATTGTCAATGCTTTTAATCCCTGACAAATTTTGTACAACTTCAGGTTTTAAAGAATTGATACTGAGAAAACTTGGTTCCTCAAGCCAAGTTTTAAACCATATTGGACGTGCATATTTTTTTATTTGATTTAAAACTGGAAAATTTAATGCACTCACAGTTGTATTAAACGAATAAGTCCAAGTTTTATTTTGTTTTACTTGTTCTACAGATTTACAAAACTGTTCCCAACTTGTAGGAAATCTTATAAGATAATTGACATTTTCAGTGCCATCAATGCTAAAAGTAATGTTTATAAAACGAAATTGCTGTAATAAATCAAACCATTCATTTGATATTTTGGTACCATTTGTTGTAAGAGAAATATGTGTATTTTCTCTGTTCCATTTGTGTTCAGCAAGCTGTTTAATAAAATACAATGTGTTTTTGCTATAAAAAGGTTCGCCACCTAATAAACTTATATGTTTAGCTTGATTAACAGTTTGATCTATTAACCAATTAACATCACTTTTGGGTCTATTATCAGCGGTAGAACCATTTTTATACTTTTTTAAAATATCTAAATCTTCATTCCATTTGCTACTATTATCTAAATTGCACATTACACATTTGAGATTGCAAATATTATCTAATCTAATGTCCCAGCTGGTAATTCCTTCACTTGGATTTATAGGATACAATTCTGTAAAGGCACGTTGTCTCCAGCTTGTTTGTCCGTTTTTTTCTGCTAAAGTGCAAGTAGAGCATAGATCAGGCATTTTTCCTGATTCCATTTGGTTTCGCACGTCCTGCAAAACGTCATTGTCTAGTAAATCGTCGATGTTTTGTGTGTATTTTTTAGTAGGCTGGGAAATACAGCATGGTCTTTTTTCATACCCATCCTTGTATTTTACCACATACCTATGCCCATAAGGATATACACATTTATAATCCTTAAGATTATTCGAACTTTTTCCTGAGTTTGACACGTATTATTTATAAATTATTCTATTGTTTGATGCATGTATTTTTTGTACTCTTCTAAACTGTCTCGCTCTAATACCTCACGAAACTGTTTTTTAGGGTATTTG
>Ga0209937_1000397_pt1 | contig 14328 bp, 25 predicted proteins | sample SalPon1_B_H2O_MG_FD_185699 | JGI IMG/M metagenome (GOLD analysis project Ga0209937, IMG submission 185699) | Salt pond water microbial communities from South San Francisco under conditions of wetland restoration - Salt Pond MetaG R1_B_H2O_MG... | ecosystem: Environmental > Aquatic > Non-marine... | reverse complement strand
CGTTGACCTCTCTGCTGTACATCATCTTCTGCAACTGATCTTCCCAGTAAGCCTGACTAGCCTCTTGGCCCCGCGATAATGCGTCGCTAAACTCTGGGTGACGTTCAGCCCAAGAGTAAATCGTTGCACGATGCACACCAATCTGTGCAGCGAACTGCGTAACACTTTTACCTGCCGCCAATGCGTTTAACAAGGCTTCAGGCAAGTCTTCAGTATACTTTGTTGGTCGGCCTCCGGCCATCTCTTGACTCCCCAGGAGTTAAATCTTTGTACACTTAGGTTCAAGGACAACGATGTACTCTGTGCCTTCCACCGTCGCCTCAATCGTAATCGGTCGCCCAGACTTCTCTGGTGCTAGCCCACAAGCGGTAATCAAGGTCTTGTTACCCTCAACCCCATCTTCGATGGTGCAACTAGCGGTATTGTCTAGACAGGTAGCTAAGGCTAGAGTCAGAAGTACACTTTCCATTTATCTAGCCTCCATCTAAACCTTTCGCTACAATCCGAGCCCTCGGCGAGGACACTGCGTTGTAGCTTTCTACCATTCTTAACTCATTGTACCACAAGAAATTACCCTTGTCAAGCAATTTTTCTATCTAATTTGCTATCTAACCGTAATTACTTGATTTATATAGATATTTATACAGCAATAAATAGGATATCTAGCACCTAGATACAGCTATTGCCTTCTGTATATAATGTATGTATCCAGATAGATATATACTGTTAGATAGTATATAATAGATAGGATAGATAGTAAATATAGTGTTAGATAGATATATAGATACTGTTATCTATCATGTGATCGATGCGATGTTTCTCATCGCCTATATCTACATCTAGATTATACCATGCCGAATGGGGGTCTGTCAACCCCCTCCCTTGAAATAATCTCTATCGCGTCACAAAACGTTGTGACTTGCCTAAGTTAGAAAAAGTTTTCTACGGGGTGTTGACAAGTCATGTAGGGCCATGTACACTGTATCTAACTCGTCACAAAACGTTGTGACTTGACAGTTAAGTAAACACAGACGGAGACTAAGCCATGAACAACTACATCCTAGTAACCTGCCTTGCCGCTGCTCTCGGGCTTATTGCTTGGGTGACAAACAATGAAGAGCCAATGCCCGAAGAAGTGCAGTATTGTGAGATGGTTGACACTTGGCAGGACACAGACGGAGAATACGGCTGGCCTGACTACAACGGCAACTACGATGAGGTGTGTGATGATTGAAGCCATCGTTATTGTTTACCTAGGCGCTGTATTTGCCTTGCTTTTTGAAGGATTGATCTAGGAGGACGCATGACTTACCTTGGTATTGATGAAATGGACGTAGTGCTCTCGGAAATGTCCGAGGAGGAAGTCTACGAACTGATGAACGGACTACAGGAAGGTTACAGAAAGAAAAAGATTTCTCTGGGCCACGCTGTTACTGAAGAGGAAGAAACTCGCATCCGTGACGATCTCCTCTCGGATAACATGCTATACATGAAAGCTATGAAAGAGCTTAAGGATCGTTACGAGAAAATGGCCTCTGACGCTTGGCGTAAGTTTGACCACGAAGCTGAAGAATACATAAGACATCTAAGAAAGCACCTTTCTGACGCTTACCGCAACAACGGACTAGACAATTTACTGGGGAGAGACTGACATGCCACTAGAAAACATTGACTTTAACAGCCCTGACCTTGCTGCCTTGCCGGAGGTGCGTGAAGTAGATTGGAGCTTGATTGAAGATCGGGTAGAAGCCTCGATTGACGCTTGGGGTCTACATGCGGCCAGAGAACACTACTTCGCTGGTATCTGGGCATACGAAGACCAGATGGGGGGTTGCCCTGGCATCATCGCTCGGGATATAATCGCCCCAACAGTAGACAAATTGATTTCTGAGAGGTTTTGAGATGATTACAGCAGCAGAACACCAGCGGTACGAGGATGATATGGCTGACCTTGAGTTGATGCGCGAGCACGAGGCTGGCGAAATTGTCGAAGCTATCGAAGATGGGAGACAGAGCCTCGACGCTGTTTGGGAGTATATTCTTGAAGGAGAGACTGACGCGGTTAATCAGTTAGTTACCGGCATGGAAGTGTTGGTTGCCGCTAAGACAGACGCGGAGCAGTTTCACGCGGCCACGCTAGTCCGCAAGGCTCTGGTTGATGCGGCTTGGGACTTTGGATTTTCTCAAGCTGAAGATCTAACGCTCTTTGACCTACGCGAAAAGCGCCGGGAGATTTGACATGACTGAGTACGAAATGAGGAGACAGGAAGAGTTGGAGGCTATCATGGCCTATGTCGGAGAGACAGAGGAAGGCTGGAAAGGATTTACTGATTGGGTGTTTCGCGGTCGCCCTCTAGCTTGGGAGGTGTCTCAAGCAACACAGACAGGCCCAGAGCTTCGCAGCGACAAGACTTTTATTGAGTTAGGCCGTGCTCTCTGTCGCGCTGTTGAGGATGATATGTGGGAATATGTTGAGGAAAACTTCTACGATCTTCGAGGAAAGGCCCATCTACAAGGATTTGTAGCAAGGCAGAGAGGTGAAATCAAATGAGTCGTTGCAAAGCCTGCAACAAGCCGCTCTCGGCCACAGAGATGTCTACCGACGGCAAGACTGAAGGGGTGCCAGATGACCTCTGCACATCTTGCCGCTCCATCTCTAGCAACCCAGATGATGCCGAAAACATGCCCCAGCACCTAGATCACCTTCTCTGGGATGAGTTTTATCTAGGAGGCACGGACGATGGGTAAGTACGCTCTCACTGGTCAGCCTTGCCCCGCTTGCGGTTCAAGCGACAGCATGGGCGTATTCCACGATGGGGCTGGGTACTGTTTCTCTGGGTGTGGGTATATCTCACTAGCCAAAATGAACGGACAACCGGAAACAAGTAAGATGGACAAGCCGAAATACAACAAGTGGGACGTAGGCGAAGTTGAGGATTATCCTATCGCTGACCTGTCCCACCGTGGGATCAAGCCAGAAGCCGTAGAGAAATACGGTGTGCGTCAGGCAGTGCGTCAGGACACTGGCGAAGCTGACAAGCAAGCATTCTTCTATCGCTCTGGCACAGGCCAAGGTTGGAAGCGTAAGAACGCGCTGTTGAAACGCGACATGGAGGTAGTAGGCGAATATGGTGGGCTATTTGGTCAGCAAGTATTTCCACGAGGAGGCCGTTTCCTCATTATCACCGAAGGAGAAGAAGATGCTCTTGCAATCTGGCAAACATTCGCCGCTAAAGGCAAAGATTACTCTGTGGTATCGCTCGCTAACGGCGCTGGTGCGTCAGGCTTGGACAAACGCGAAACTTGGGATTACGTTACTAGCTTCGAACGCGTCCTGTTGGCTTTCGACTCAGATGAAGCGGGACAAGAAGCGGTAGAGAAGTTCGCTAATGTGTACGCAACAGAAGTCAAGCTCAAAGTTCTGGAGCTTCCTGATGGCTGCAAGGATGCTAACGATTGCATCAAGCAAGGCCGTGAGGATGAGCTTTTGCGTCGCATTTATCAGAGCAAGGAATATCAGCCTGAACTGGTCATCCCCGGCTCCGATGTCAGCCTTGATCTTATCTCTGAGCCTATCAAGCCGGGTTACAGCTTCCGCCAGTATCCAGACTTCAGCAAGAAACTAGGCGGTCTGCGAGATGGAGAGCTTGGAATCGTTATGGCACCTCCGGGCGTTGGTAAGTCAACTTGGGTGGCAGAACTGGGTTATGACTTGATTGCTAACACCGATGAGAAGGTTGCTTGGCTGTTTCTCGAGGAAGACTTGAAGAAAGCAGCGCAGCGGTTGATTGCCTTGGACAATAATGTGCCACTGCCAAAGTATCGACTCGATCCGGGCATCTTGCCCAAGGAACAGATCAAAAGCAGCTATGACAAGCTGATTAACAATGACAGGACTTGGTTCATTGATCTAGGCCCACAAGGACGGGTTGACGTGAATCGTCTGCTACACATGCTGCGTTACTATCACGCGCAAGGCGTCACTCGGTTTATCTTCGACCACATCAGCATTGTGTTTAGTCACGATGACCGAGACAATGAGAGAAAGTTGATCGACAACGTGCTATCCGAGGTTGCTGCTTTCTGTGCGGCTACAGGTTGCACTATGATTATGGTCGCGCACATCCGTAGGTTTGAACAGAAGATAAACGTCAAGGATGAAGTCAACGATGCTGTGTGGACTTACATTGATCCGAGCATGGCCCGTGGTTCTGGTTCGTTTGAGCAGCTTGCGTTCTGGATCGCAGCCCTAGAGCCTGAGGTTACAGAGAACGAAGAAAAGGGCAGGGCGCGTATCAGCATTAAGAAAAATCGCGAGTGGGGCACAACTGGCCCTGCTGACATCTTGCAAATGGACATGAGCACAGGACGACTCAACAAGTGGGAGACTCCAGAATATGACTATTGAAGACATCACAGGCCAGATCAGGGCAAAGCAAGCCAACACCGTCATGGAAGAGCTAGTGCAGGTGCTTGACAAGCATGAGTTCAGCCGTGCAGAGATGCTCGGGATGCTTGACCTACTCAAGATGAATCTTTACACTATCTGGCAGTTTGAAGATGGATTGGAGCAGGAAGACGACCATGACTAAGAAAATGTACGTTATCGACATCGAGACAGACGGGCTGCTGGAACAAATGACGACAGTTCATTGTGCAGTGGCTAAGGATTACAAGACTGGTGAGGTTCACACTTTTGGGCCGACAGAGGTCGCAAAGTTTCTGGACTTGATCGACGGTGAGGTAGTGATCGGGCACAACATCATAAACTTTGACATCCCAGCGCTGCATCTGTGGTGTGACCTGAATGACCACCTTTACATTGGCATGTTGTACCCTGATGCCTATATGGCTATTGACACGCTTGTACTTTCTCGGCTTCTGAACCCTGACCGTGAGCGCCCAGAAGGACTGCCACAGAAGGTAGGGCCGCACAGCCTACAGGCTTGGGGGTATCGAGTAGGAATCTACAAGGGCGATTACGGTAAGCAGGAAGCCGCGTTTGACGAGTACAACGAAGAGATGCTAAGCTATTGTGTACAAGATGTTGAAGTCACTGAGCAGGTTTACAAGCATCTTCTCAAAGAGATGCAAAACTGATAAGGAAGTTTTACATGCGAGAGTACACGATGGAGCAGTTGGAGCAATGGTACTCTGAGGCGTACAATGATCTTGTTGTAGCAGTAGGGAAATATGCTCTCTATGATGAAGAGAGTAAAGACATTGATGATCTAACCTCTGAAGTAAAAGAGTTAAAAGAAGAGATCAACCGCCGCAAAGGAGAGCAGGGGTGAAAGTCTATTGGAAAACGCCAGCTAGGATCGAGCACAAAGTCGCGGAGATCATTGCGCGTCAGGAACGTGCTGGCTGGCCTTTCCGTATTGACCAAGCTAAGGCTTACGTCGAACAGTTAGACGCCGAAGCTGCTGAGATATATGAGCAGATCAAGGCAACTATGGGCTGCTACTACGAGCGGAAGAGCGAGATTAAGGCACCATTCAAGAAAGATGGCAGCCTTACTAAGATCGCGGCGGAATACGGTGACGTAGGCGGCCCTTTTACCCGCATCGAGTGGCAACCGATTGAACTAAGCCAACACCAGAAGGTAGCACAGCGTTTGGTGCAGCTAGGGTGGGTTCCTAAGCAGTACAGCAGCACAGGCATTCCTAAAATCAAGCCAGACGGTGAGCCTTGCCCAAACCTAGAAAAGATGGAGCAGTCTGACATCGGGCACACGCTGGCGCATTACACTAAGCTGACTCACCGCAGCAATCAAATCAAAGGGTGGATAGATAACTGCCGTGAAGACGGGCGCGTACCTGCCTGCGCCAACCCTAATGGGACTAACACTGGTCGGATGACTCACAAAGTAGTGGCCAACGTGCCTAAAGCCAGTCCTGATGTTTTCTTCGGCACTGAGATGCGTAGCCTATTTACACACAGAGGCGAGGGTTACAAGCTAGTGGGCTTTGATGCAGAAGGGCTGGAGTTGCGTATTGCAGCGCATTACATTAACAGCGAGGCGTTTACAGATGCGCTTATCAACGGTGATAAATCCAAAGGCACTGATCCACACACGCGAGTTCTGGACGCTTGTCGGCCATTCGGTGTGGAGACAAGAGATGAGGCAAAGTCTTGTGTCTATTCTACTGTCTACGGCGCTAGTGCTCGCAAGGTTGCGACAATCCTTAATCTATCTGAAGCCAGAGGAAAGTCCATCATTGAGGCCGTGGAGTCGGTATTTCCGGGCATCTCTACTCTAAAGCCGAATGTAGAGAAAGCCGCAGGGCGAGGATACCTGATTGGGCTTGATGGCCGTAAGATTTGGATGCGCCGAGATAGCGACGGTAAACTCATGAAGCACAAGGCTCTGAACTACCTATTCCAGTCTGGTGGAGGCATTGCCATGAAGGTAGTGCTTTGCTACATTGACAAGAAAGTACAGGAGGAAGGGTTAGACGTAACTTTTGTAGGAAATATACACGATGAGGTACAAGCGGAGGTTGCAATAGACGACATATCGCGGTATAATAGTATTGTACACTGGGCGTTTGACAAGACGACCCAGTTCCTAAAACTTCGATGCCCTTTGGCGGGTGAAGTGCAACAAGGCGACGATTGGAGCGCCACACATTGATTGGAGACAGCGTAATGAGTAAGCAGATTATTGAAGGCAAGATCGACAAGATTTTCGTCAAGGACTTTGGCGAGCAGGATCAGTACGGCAACCAATACGCCGTGAACCTCAATGTAGATGGCAACTGGTACGGCATGGGCAAGAAGAAGAAGCCAGCGGCCAACGTCAAGGTGGGCCAAAACTGGCACCAGCTTGCCGAGGGAGACGTCATTGAGGCCGTGGTAAACGCTGTTGAGCGTAACGGCAAGACTTACTACAACATCAAGGCGGCAGATGTAACGGTCAAGCAATCTGGAGGCGGATCAAATGGGAGTGTTAGTAGTAATGCTGGTGGTGCTCGGAGCAGTGCTGGCGCTGGTAGCAATGCAGCAGTAGCTTCCGGTGATAACCGTCAAGATTCTATCATGCGCCAGTCAGCGATGGGATACGCTGCACAGATTGTAGCTGGAACTCTGACTAGCAAGAGCGACTTGGATCAGGCAGCAGGAGACGTTGTGCGCCTTGCGAATGACTACCTGATGCCTTATGCCAAGTACGGCGTTACGGAAGATGAGACGCGCAAGTCTCAGGAAAACGAACTCAAGAATCAGCAGGCTCAGCAGCAGTCAGAAGACGATACCGCTGACTTTGATGATGAGATTCCGTTTTAAGGTTACTGGCAAAAATGAGTAAGACTAAGCGCAAACAGCCTGAGTGGCTTAGAGAAGAGGATAAGTGGGCGAAGCGGGATGCGGCTAAAGGCCCGTCCCGCAAACGCCAGAAACAAGAGTTCCTGCGGGACATCGAGGATTTAGAAAATGTCTACCGATAGACTGGCTTTGATTGACGGCGACCCGCTTGTTTACGCGGTCGCCTTTGCCTTGCAAGACTACGCTCTTATAGATATTCAGAATAACGGACACGTTGTTGGCATCTTTCAGAGCATAAGGGAGGCCAAGGAACACGCCTCAGACCTCGGAATGGGCAAGGGCGAGTACATGACAGAGGCTTACGTCGAGTACACCAGCGATCTGATGGATGATATTTCGGATACGCTTAACAATTTTGTCTTCACTATTCTGGAAGAAACTGAAGCGAGCAAGCACGACATCATCCTTTCTGGCAAAGAAAACTTCCGAAAGGAGATCGACCCAGAGTACAAAGCCCACAGGAAGTCCGTAGACAAGCCGCTGCTGTACGAATATGTCAGAGACATGCTAGTGGACGACTTCGGCGCTTACTTTGCAGAGACGGGCTTTGAGGCGGATGACGAGATTGGGCAGATTGCTTTGGACTTTATCGCCGAAGGCATGGAAGAAGACTTTGTTATCTGCACAATAGACAAAGACCTTGACACTATCCCCGGCTGGCATTATCGCTGGCCGACGCACAACAAAGATGGGAGTCTGTATTGGGTTGACCCTGAGCAGGCACGTCACACCTACTGGGTTAGTGTGCTGACTGGAGACACAGCAGACAACATCCCCGGCTTGCACGGTGTAGGCCCAAAGAAAGCTGAGAAGCACTTGATCGGGTGTCAGACTTCCCTTCACTACCACGACTCTTGCCTTGACGCTTACATTAAGCACTACGATGGCAAGATGGAAGAGGAAGAGATTAAAACGAGGTTCTATAAGAATATGGAACTGCTACTTATCGGGAAGGAGAACAGAGATGCCGAATCCTATTCTGGATCAGATTGAAGAGATTAACATTGAGTACGAGCAGGATGATGAGATTGACACCAAAATCCTGCAAGACCTGATGGAAACGATTGAGGTAGAACTTTATGAACGTCAGACACTCATTAGCTCGCTGGCTGTTTCCTTCGACAATGACATTGATGGAGACGAAGATTGAAACTCTCACGGAAGAAAACTTGCGTCTGAAGCGAAAGATTCAAAAGATGGAGAGGGAGATAGAGAGAAATCCGTTTCTTTTTCCTGCTTGGGGTGTTTATGACTGGGACAGGGCGTATGGCAAGACCGAAGAGTGAGCCAGCATACAGAAGTCAACTGGAGAAACGTGTGTGCAACAACTTACGCAACCGTCGCATCCCTTTTGACTACGAACCTTACCAACTTAGCTACACAACGGAGATTAAGACAGCGCGGTGCGCTAACTGCGGCCACAAAGTCACTTTGAAAGAGCGCAACTACACGCCCGATGTTGTTTTAGGTAACGGCATCGTTATTGAGATAAAAGGCAAGTTTACTGGCGAGATGCGGACTAAGATGCTTGCAGTTCGTCGGTGCAACCCAGACCTTGACATCAGAATGCTCTTTCAAGCTGATAACTGGTTGACAAAGAAGAAAGCAACGCGGTATTCTGATTGGTGTGACAGAAACGGATTTAAGTATCACGTTGGAGAACAAGTACCTAGCGACTGGGTAGAGTAAAAGATGAAATATACAGACAGTCAAATTGTAGCAGCGGTGGAAGAGATGGGCAGTCAGGCGGCTGCTGCTATCCACCTTGGCATTAACCTTAGGACATTGGAGCGTAGGCTTGCGAGAATCCGAAATGAAGAACCTGATGGCGTCAGCGAGACTTCTGGCTTTGAAATCCCCGAAGGCCATATTGTCCGTGGCAAGTCAACTCTACTCGACGCCACAACTGGCGAGCCTAAACTGGAGTGGGTCAAAACTAGCCTCGACAAACAGTGGCAGCTAGACGTAGCCCGAGAGGCTATCCAGTCTCTTGTCAAAGAAATTGAACCAGCAACTCCTAAGAAATACTCGGGTGTTGCCGACAATCTTATGAGCGTCATCCCCATCACTGATATGCACATTGGTATGTACGCTTGGGGGCAAGAAGTTGGTGAAGATTATGACACTGAGAAGGCCGTTAAGGCTCTCACAGCGTCGATTGACTATCTGGTGGACATGGCCCCACCCAGCAACCGCTGTGTGCTTCTACAGCTAGGAGACTTCTTTCACGCTGACAACCTTGAAGGCGTCACTAATCGCAGCAAGAATGTTTTGGACATGGACACTCGGATGCCCCGAGTTATTGACGCTGGCATGACAGCCCTACGCTACTGTGTAGAAAAGGCGCTAGACCGGCATGAGACAGTTACGCTTGTGAACGTAGCAGGCAATCACGATGAGATTCTGGGCCATGCCCTTCGCTCTGCCTTTAAGATGCTTTACAAGAACGAGCCTCGGGTAGAGATTTTGGACAGCCCTAGCAGTCGGCAGTACATCAAGTTCGGCAAGGTGCTGATTGGAGCAGTCCACGGCCACCAGACTAAAGATCGTGACTTGCCGGGCATCATGGCGACAGAACGTGCGGAGGATTGGGGCCAGACTAAGCACCGTGTTTTCTTCCGAGGACACCACCACCATGACAACCGCGTAGAGTACAACGGATGCACAGTCGAGCAGCTACGCTCAGGCGGTGCTAACGATGCTTACGCTGTAGAGCACGGCTACTTGTCAGGAAGAGACTTAAAGTGTATTGTATTCGACCCTCATTGCGGTGAGTTAAGCCGGAGCACATGCAACATTGATTTGGTAAGGATGATGTACGATGTCTAATAAAGATTTTGAGATTGAGTTCAGTGAAGAGTTTGACGAAGAGCAAGAGGAGGTGAGGCAGTTCCTAGAGGAGCATAACCCAGTTGGACAGGTTACTATTCTGGAGCACCCAGAGTCAGGGCTTGCCGCTTATCACACAGCCGCCTTTGACAGTCCTTTCGAGGGGCCAAACGGTGAACTGAGCGACACACAGATGCTGTTTGAGAACATCTGTGCCCTTATTGAAGAATACTTGTCCGCCAGCAAACAGTAGGGGACACAATGGATGATTTGAGAGAGGACTACATTGATAAGGTCATCGACTACGCTAAGCACAGCGAGGCCAAGTTTCGACACGCAGCCATCTGTTTGGACAAGAGAGGACAGATTGTTAGTCACGCTACCAACTCTCGCAAGACTCACCCGATGCAAGCTGAGTACGCTAAGCGAACAGGAAAGGAACAGAAAGTTAGTCTTCACGCCGAGATAGCGGCACTGATTCGGGCTAGGGATGACATAGAGACAGTCGTGGTGGCAAGGATCAACAAGCGGGGAGAACTCCGCAATTCAAGGCCGTGCCCAATTTGCCGCTTGGCACTAGAAGAGGCAGCGGTAAGAGAAATCTGGTTCTCGACTGACAAAGGATTCGAGAAACTTTCATAAAGTGAAAGGAACTGACATGAAAGCAACAATAGAGGCTGATGAACACGGCAACATACATATTCCGTTGTCACTTGACATCAGGGAAGAGCTTACTCTTCAATGTCTTAAAGAAGACTATAGAATCTTGTGCGAAACCGAAGGGCTATCTTCTGAGGAAGAAGAGCACGCTTTAAAGCAAGCATACAAAACATTGATTGATTATTACGGAGGAAACCTTAATGACTGAAAGCGCAATTACAACAAAGTCGGCACAGATTCTCAGCGACATCGTCACTTTCACAAAGTACAGCAAGTATGTGCCTGAGATCGGACGCCGAGAGACTTGGGAAGAGCTTGTTGAACGTAACATGGCTATGCACATCAACAAATACCCGAAGCTAAAGAAAGAGATTCAGGAAGTCTACAAGAACTTCGTTTTGACTAAAAAGGTTCTGCCTTCCATGCGCTCTTTGCAGTTTGGTGGCAAGCCTATCCAGAACAGCCCGAACCGTATCTTTAACTGTGCGTATATGCCAGTGGATCACCCAGATAGCTTTGCAGAGGCTATGTTCTTGCTGCTAGGAGGCACAGGCGTAGGGTATTCTGTGCAGCGTCACCACGTTTCGGAGTTACCTGCCGTTGTTGGGCCTCTCAAAAAGCGCAAGCGTTTCCTAGTCGGTGATAGCATCGAGGGTTGGGCTGACGCAGTAAAGATTCTGTGTGAGGCATACTTCTACGGCAAGCCGCGCCCCGTGTTTGATTTCAGCGACATCCGCCCCAAGGGCGCTATGCTAGTAACGTCAGGTGGCAAGGCTCCCGGCCCACAGCCGCTAAAGGACTGCCTGCATAACATCGAGAAGGTGTTTGAGTTGGCACTAGAGGAGTCAGGTCGAGGTGTGCAGCTACAGCCGATTCAGGTGCATGACATTATGTGCTATATCGCTGACGCTGTGCTGGCTGGTGGCATCCGCCGTGCTGCGCTTATAAGCCTGTTTAGTATGGATGATGAAGAGATGCTGACGGCAAAACACGGTAGCTGGTGGGAGCATAGCCCTCACCGTGGTCGCGCAAACAACTCTGCTGTTATCCTGCGCCACAAAGTGAGCCGCCGAGACTTCGATGAACTGTGGGACAAGATCGTGGCGTCTGAGTCTGGTGAGCCGGGTGTGCTGTTTAGTAACGATAAGGATTGGGGTACGAACCCCTGTGCTGAAATTGGCCTTCGCCCTTATCAGTTTTGTAACCTGTGCGAGCTTAACGTAAGCAACGTAGAAGACCAGCAAGACTTAAACGAACGCGCCAAGGCTGCTGCTTTTATCGGTACTCTACAGGCTGGGTACACGGACTTTCACTACCTGCGGGATGTGTGGCAGGAGACGACAGAGAAAGACGCCTTGATCGGTGTAGGTATGACCGGCATTGCCTCTGGTGCAGTGCTTGACCTTGACCTAGAGGAAGCGACTCAGGCTGTGCTAGACGAGAACGCTAGGGTTGCTAAGAAGCTAGGCATCAATGAAGCAGCGCGTACCACGACTATCAAGCCGTCAGGCACCAGTAGTCTTGTACTAGGCTCTAGCTCAGGCATTCACGCTTGGCACAACGATTACTACATTCGCCGTATGCGTGTGGGCAAGGATGAAGCTATCTACGGATACCTAGCAGAGAATCACCCCGCTCTTGTCGAGGATGAATACTTCCGGCCCAACGATCAGGCTGTGATTGAGATTCCACAGGCAGCCCCGGAGGGTGCCATTCTTCGACACGAAAGCCCAATGGACTTGTTAAGCCGTGTGTCGCGTTTTAACGCTGAGTGGGTACGGACAGGCCACCGCGATGGTCAGAACGCTCACAACGTCTCTGTGACTGTCTCAGTGAAGGATGACGAGTGGGAGAAGGTTGGTGAGTGGATGTGGAAGAACCGCAATCATTTTAACGGGATCTCTGTACTTCCTTACATGGGTGGTACTTACAAGCAAGCACCGTTCGAGGACATCTCCAAAGAGCAGTACGAGATCATGGAATCTGCGCTTGATGAGATTGACTTGACACAGGTTAAGGAGACAGAGGATAATACTGACTTAACAGGCGAGATTGCCTGTGGCGCAGATGGTTGCGTTGTAACGTAACATGAGGAAGGCTTGGGAGTATTGGTGCAAGGCGATAGGCAGCAAGGAATACTCTGATAGCCGCAAGGCAGATGTGGTGGCTCTGATCCGCACAGCGTGGATCATCCTCCACTTCCTTACTTGCCTAGCTATCATCACTAACGCTATTGCCAATCACGGACTTGCAGGGTTGATGGGGCTTTGATACTATACGATTTAACGCATACTGGTTGTTTATGCGGGTTAGGGCACAGGCCAATCATGTTAGCAAGTCAGCGTTATGTGAGGAGTTTTGGGAATGATTGAAGAAATTAGCGGACATTGGGAATACCGGGTTATTGACCATTCTGAGCACTCCGTTCATGAGGAGTGCTACGAAATATGTCGAGTGTTTTTTGATACAGACAATGAAATGGTGACGCACTTTCCGGTGCGGATGATTACCAATGACCTCGGAATGATGAAAGCAAAGATTGGGGCGCTTGAGCAGGCGATGAAATCACCTGTACTAAAAGCGCCAGAGCCAAAGGAGAGCAGGAATGAGTGAGTACGAAATTAACCCAATGAAGAAAAAGCAACCATACGCAAAAGTCAGTGTTAGCAAAGGAAAAATTAGAATCCGCTGCCCGAAGTATAAATTCACTACTTTATTGGATGCTCAAGCAGGTGCTGACTTGGCAATGGCTATCAATAAAGCGTGTCGCGAATCTGGCTATGCTTACATTCCCAATTTAGGAGAACAGGGATGAATTGGTTACAGACTTGGAAAGACGTATCAAGCAAAAACAGCTTTATGTGGAACAAAGGCTTCACCTTGCTGCAACTAAGCAACGGACGTTGCCTGCTAATGGCAGAGGCATCATCTACGCCCTCGCTACCCGACAATTACGGTGTTTTAATACATGGCGGAACTGTTGGCTTAGAGCTAAGTATTTCGCTAGGTGTTAAAACCTATGCAGTTGGAATTGGAGTTGTAGGGTAATGAAGGCAGAATACTACGATCATTTTGGCTCGGATGACATGATCTGTGACACAGCTAGGGTTTCTATGGCAAAGACGGCGGATCAATACACACCAGAGCAGAACGCGAAGTTGATCCGATTCCTTGCTAGGGAGGGGCATATCAGCCCTTTCCACCACCCTCAGATCACGCTGCGTATGCAGGCACCTGTGCCAATTCGTACACAGTGCTTTAAGAGCAAGATCGGGTTTGCAGAGAACGAGGAATCGCGCAGGTACATATCCTATCGGCCTTCGCTTTATGTGCCTACGCATTTCCGTGAACGCCCAGAGGGCAGCATTAAACAAGGCAGCGGGAGCGTCCACAAGTATTCACTTGCTTGGTCTTCGGCTTACACAGATATTTGTCACCAAGCTATTGATGCCTATGAGCAGATGATACAAGACGGAGTTTGCCCAGAGCAGGCTCGGTTTATCTTGCCTCAGG
>Ga0209937_1000396_pt1 | contig 14333 bp, 9 predicted proteins | sample SalPon1_B_H2O_MG_FD_185699 | JGI IMG/M metagenome (GOLD analysis project Ga0209937, IMG submission 185699) | Salt pond water microbial communities from South San Francisco under conditions of wetland restoration - Salt Pond MetaG R1_B_H2O_MG... | ecosystem: Environmental > Aquatic > Non-marine... | reverse complement strand
ACATCTCATTCTTTTGTACACGTTCCATGAACAAGTCGGGAATCCAAAGAGCATAAAACAGATCTCGCGCGCGTTCCTCTTCTACCCCATGGTTTTTGCGCATATCCAAGAATGCCTCGATGTCCGTATGCCAAGGTTCCAAATACATGGCAAAGCTCCCGTTGCGTTTTCCCGCTTGATCAACATAGCGAGCCGTCCCGTTCAAAACACGGAGCAAAGGCACGATACCCGAAGAATATCCGTTGGTTCCTCGAATGATACTGTTATATCCGCGAACATCCGAGATGGCCAACCCGATGCCCCCGGCATACTTGGAGATCATGGCACACTCTTTGACGGTATCAAAAATACCTGGGATGGAATCCTCGATGGTCAAGAGGAAACAAGAAGAGCACTGCGGGCGCGGCGTACCGGCATTGAACAGTGTAGGCGTTGCGTGTACGAAAAACTTTTGCGACATCAAATCATACGTTTCGATGGCATCTTTGATATCGTTTCCGTGAATGCCCAGCGCCACACGCAGCAACAGGTGTTGTGGTCGTTCGATTACCTTATCGTTGATGCGCATCAGGTACGCCTTTTCCAGCGTTTTGTAGCCAAAATAATCAAAGATAAAGTCCCGATCATACTTGATGATGCTGTTGAGCTTTTCCTTGTTGCGCATCACCGTTTCGTGTAATTGAGAAGAAACAAGCGGGTTGTGGTTTCCGTTGCTATCTCTGTTGTCAAAAAGCTGTTGAATGGTCTCCGAAAATGAAGGAGATGTGTTTCTCTGATGGTTTGAAATGATGATGCGTGATGCGAGGTAAGAATAATCAGGATGCTCTACCGTCATGGAGCTACATATCTGCGCAGCAGATTCGTCCAGCTCACTGGTCTTCACGCCATCATAGATGCCTGAAACGACTTTCTGTGCGACTTCATAGATATTGACGTTCTTCAATCCCGTCGAAATTTGGGTGAGACGACGCAGAACTTTGTCAAAAGACACATTCTCTTGCTCACCGCTCCGCTTGATGACTTTCATCTGGTACATATCTATCTAGAAATATAGGAAAGATTGATATTTATTAATGTCACGTACTCCTTAAATTGTTTTTTTATTTTGTAACCTACAATAAAAGACGTAACCACTTCCATATGCAGTACATGTCTACCTCTTGTATATTGGTAACTATTGTATGTATTTTGGTTTTCATCATCAATATCGTCTACTTTCCGCCACATAAGATACATGAAATGCACGGTGCTGTCGAAATGTACCAAGATTCCAAAGTTATCCCGCGTGAGCCCATCATGAGCGATCGATACATGTACTTTCAAGCAGGTATGCAATGCTTCTTTACATCGTTCGAAAAAACGGCCGATATCAAACCCGATCAGTTTTTAGCATGGATTCGAGACAATAACTTTTTCATCTATTTCTGGCCAAATTATCAAGACTTGTGTTGTAAAAAAGAAAAACAAGAGGATGCTGCACGTAAAAATTGTGATTGTGAAAACATAGATGTGAGATTATCCTCATTCGAAGATGATGCGTTCGAGTATCATAACGAATCCCGATCACATAACATCGAAAGTAAGTTGGGTGCTTCTAACAAGAATAATTGCATGGTAACCCTTTTGGGCAACGATTATATATTACAAAAACGTACACTACGCATGAAAGTTCAAGACAAAGAACGCGTAAACAAATCCCGTGATCTATACCGATTGACCGTTCAGCATGAAGATTTGATGGCATTTGTATTGTCGCGTCCTCTATTCCTATCCTTTTCCGGATCCGGTATTGCGGGTGTGATACACGAGGATTACGATAATGCCATCGGATTAGAGGAATTCGAGGATAAAAAGGAAAGGAACATATTCTCTTATTTTGGCTCATCCCAAGATCCGTCTAGTCATCGCTTACTCATCCATGACTTCAAAGATGGCAAGTTGTCTAAGCAAAACAATTTTAGCATTTTCAATAGTCCAAAACATTCGGCCCATAAAGACCCTTCCAAAGATCAAATGTGTACTCTTTATTATTTGACGTTTTTGAGAGAAGTACATGACATTCCGCAAGCTTATGCTGTCAACTTTTGTGTAAATAAAAAGTTGTTGGACGAAAAAAAAGATGCGGTGTATATCACGCTCGACATGAGCGACGAAGACCCGTTGCTTGTTCGTAAAGTAGCCATGATCAAAGATGACGGTCGATTAATGTTACGCGTTGATAAACAGGACTATGAAATGCCTGATGAATTCGACATCCGTGATCCTTACTTGACACATTTTGACATATTCTTTACCATCGCCTTTAATATCATCATCATCGTTTGTTTGGGTAAAAACAGTATATCGAGACAGAGCGTCGTGTTTATGAAACGACATCACATAAAAAAAAGATTCGAGAGTGACAAGGCCTTTTTGCATCAGGCCTTCCGCGAACAAGTACCAAAAATGTATCAACACATGCAGACAAATCTAGATGATGTCATTGGTTTGACCGCCATCCCGAATTATGCAAATATTGCTTATAAATTGGGGTACATGAATACGGTTTTGTAGTCCGTTCCCAATTACTCAAGATAGGAAAGAATCATCAAACAAATACTTTTCAAATACATTATCTGACTTTTTGGCTACCGGCTTTGGTGCGTTCACGGCAGTGGTAGTTGCATTTCTGGCACGCGTACTGGTCATTATGTCTTGTATGTACAAATTTTTATCATTCTTGTACGATTCTACTTTTTCCCAAATATCTTTCAATATATCAAACTTTTCCTTGATAAATTCATTGTCCTTATAGACCCGCACAACGTTAAACTTTTTCATCATCCAGAAATGAGGCTTGATACGACCTTCTTCGTCATTAGAGGTATGATCATCAAACCATCGTTTCAAATCAAATGTGTGATTGTGATCGTAGATATCACTGTAAATGTATTTTGGTACCATGTTTCCTTCCGTATCTGCCTCGGAAAATTCCAAAATGATGCCTTTTTCAAAAGTCTGTGGATCATTCAACAGGGAAAAGAAATCTTCACTGTCATAGACTTCTTCAAATTCACACTCTAGATAATCACACTCGTCCAGAGAACATACGTCTAATTGTCCTTGAATTTGATAAAAATATTGAAGGGGGATTTCACCCGTGATTTTTCTTTTATATGGGCACTTGATTTCCAGCATGATACCCATGTCCGTGATTCCATCCGGAGAAGCCCCAAAATGGGAGATATCCGGATGTCTCAATATACCAAACTCGTGTATATTTGTTGAATAACGCCTTTCGTAAATGCTTGTGGCGACAGGCTCGAACATGACACCCCATTTCAAAGGGGGTATCATAGGATCAAATGTGTGATCCTCGAATCCGCATTTTTTCTTGAAGAATTGCTTTTGACTCGCGAATTTACCATCACCAACTGCTTGTGCAAAATCACTAGCTGTGATCATGGTGTTCCGCATATCATACCATTCTTTCGTGCGTTGTTCGATATGGGGCAATTTCTTCAATGTATTCAATTGATTCTGGTACGCTTGTATTTTTGTCCTCCTTTGCATAAGATACTCTACAGATAGGCAGGGGTAACTGAAAGCGACATTCGCATATCGTATGATTTCATCATCGGATGCTGACGGATTTCTGCTCAAACACCGATCGATGAACCCATCCAATGAAATAGTCTCTTGCATACGCAAAGTCTTTGATTCATCTGTCATTTTGCGGTGGGGCCTTTGGAATCTAGTGGAACGTACCGTCTTCTTAGTTTGTGTGTCTTTCTTATATATCTTTCTCAATACAGGTTTTACGGCGATGTTACTGATAGTCATGCCTATTTTGTTTTCCTGTTCTGCTTCAAGTACTCTATATCTTTTTACGTATAACCTTCAAATTTCCGTACGAGTTCATGATGATCAAAGAAAATGGTGCATCAAAAATGCGGAGAGACCTATACATACATCCATGAACAAATACAAGGATGCGTATTTTTGTCTTCCTATCCAAAGAAGATACGAAGACACCAGAAACAAAGTGCCGTGTATGGGACGCATGAAATCCCACCAAATAGGTTGCCCCCCTGTTTCTAAACCGGATTTTCGTAAATGAAAGGTGTAAATGATCAAAAACCCCAATCCTATAGTTGATAAGATCAATGACAACACCTTTCTGAATTTTTCATCCACATGTGCGACGAGAAATGCGAGTGACAATCGACTCGCTATACAAAAAGTGAGAAATAGAATGATGCGTTTTTCGATTTGTCTCATTTTACATATGGAAATGGAAAAAATGGCGTGTATGAGTATCCCAAAAAGTTTCGAATAATGTAAGCATAAACACAAAAAGATATGGTGTACATTGCAACGATAGTGGAATAATATTTTCTTATTTACATACACTTTTATGTTGTACGGAAATTTGAAAATGACCGTAATTGCAAACTCATATAAGGACGGATGACCATTCTACAATAAACTGCTCATAGATTTGTGCACTATAATCATGACGGAAAATGTAGTCGAAAACATATTCCATCATTTTGAAGAAAAGACCAAGGTAAAACCGAACAAGGAAACACCAGAAAAGCAGTGTGATGCAAATGAGAACGCGGCGAAAGAAAAAGAAAAACCCAATCGTACGGATGTCAATATGGGTCGGCAATTCGCGCAAATAGAACGCCAGGGTATACTGTACGAAAAAAGTAAGAAGAATGCCCCAGTAAATCAAGCTGTGCCTACTAAAAACGAGACCATGTATGACACTATCCAGCACGAAATATCTCAGACCCTCGCATCGAAAGGCTGGCGTTCTTTGGATCTATGTTTTAAATGGAAGTATATTCAGGATTATATCCGTAAACAATCCCATACACTTTCTCCTCGAGACCATGCAAATTTAGCGACCAAGGTTCATGATAAGCATTTTTTGCAAAGTATCGAGTATGACAAAGCGTCACAATGCATCAAACGTTTGCATTACAAATGTCAAGATGGTGAAGAAATATAATGTACATGATTTTCTCTTACAATTATACAATCCAAAAAATGTTTTCTATTGACATGTTGCACAAGCGAACGCGTATTCCTTTTGAAAAAATGACATTCCGTACCTTTTTTTCAGAAAAGAAACAGACAAACTATGACGAAGATGAACCGATCGATAACTTGTGGTTCAAGGAAAACTTTCCTCAATTTCGTAATGAAGCATACCAACATGAAGTCCGAAACATGAATATATTACATTCTATGTATTTCGACACCGATGACCAAAAGACGCCTGCGTCTCCTGATCTCGATGAATACCAGAGCCTGGACATTCTAAATTTGCCTATCCATCCCTATATACGAGAAGTATTTCTCCCCGATCGTGTCTTAACATGCTATGAGATTATCGGATCAGATGTTTTTAAACCTCGTCACAAAGATGATATAAACCGCTTCCGTGACTTGGCCGTAGAGACCATACGTATTCTTCACACCAAGAAATACTTTATTCCCGAACTTAGGCCGGATCTCTTTACTTGGAATACAGAAAAACAAAACATCGAGACGTTGAGTTTTAGTCCTAGTCTGACGAGCGCGATGAAATCTTCCAATGTATGCGATACATCTCTCATCGTGCATCACGCTATTATTTCCCCATTTCATGTGTTGTGGGATATGCTCCATAGTAAATATGAAACGCCCATGATCGAATACAAGGAGTTCAAAAGGAAATTCTTGATTTTCTGGGAAAGTATCCTCGCAAACAAACATGACTTTAAAGACTTGCCCAATTTTTGCCAAAACATTTTTGGTAAACACACCGGAGAAGATTTCGTAGATTATATCCTCATCAAGTTTTGTGTTATAGAATCAGACGATGACAAGCATTATATTGTTAAAGATCCTGTGAAGATAAAAAATAAAGATTACATAGAAAAGCTCGATTGGTTTGCATTGGCCTTAATCATCAAAAAATACCACGATATATTGAATCTTGATCCACTATCCTCAGAATTCATTTTCAAATGCATAAGCTTCCAATATGATCCTATTTAGAGAAATTGTCTATTCATCTTCATCCGACGTATCATTCTTTTGTAAAGTGTAACCACAATCGCTCTTGTTTTCGCACAAATCATCCTCTTCTTCTTCACTAAACATGGGCTCTTTTTTTATTACGACGGGTTCTCCCGGTCCGCTCGACCTCCTCTTTGTCCGCGTCTGCTTTTTCTTGTCCTTCTTGCTTGGCATCTTTTCTTTAGTTTTTGGCAAACGGTGATCCATGAATTGATGATCCATGAACGCATATCTAATTTGTGCCTCATGACTCATCTCCTTCCATTTTTTTTCTGCACGAGCCATGCATCCAGGAGACAAATCTTGACGCAACGTCTTGCGCATGAAGGCTATGTACCCGTCTACAAGTAATTGTTTGGTAATTCTCGGCTGATGCAAACTCTCCACTTCGTTTTTTTCTATAAACTTTGCAAAATCCATCTTGCATGGTTCTTTATACACATGTTCTTCTTGGAAAGCCATGACTGCCTTGATGAATTGTTTGGCCAAATCCTTCTTGGAAAGCGTCATATTGTTTTTGTCGTTGTACTGAAAATGGTCAGAACGACTTATATCGAAATTTTATTTGCTTTGTCAATTTTTTTGAGATATGCATTTTGAATAATACTCATCAAAACGCGGACACAAAATCGATTTTGCATGTTCCAATAAATCAGTGTCTTGACGCAAGCAAAGTCGATGTATTTCCTTGAAACTGATTTTGCATTCAAAGTATTTTGCAATTTTGTCCTTTTCGAAAAAGATGCCAATGACGACTCCTTGAGGATTCCAATGTGGGAAATCTTTTTGAAAGCGCAAGATTTTCATATATATTTAGATATAGATGTGTCTCTATAATATCATATAAGATAAGTAACATGCCGCAAAGCTTGCATTCACATCGATGACGTCTGTGGTATATTTCATGTCCGCATCTTCATCGATATCGTACTTGGACAATATGTATACGTTTTCATTTTTTTCTAAATGTATGTGAAATGTCATAGCAACAACCTTTTCACCGACCTTATAATTCTTTTTTTGTTTGACCTTGTCGAGTCTATCGACACTCTCGTTCCGGAAACGACTCACAAGGATTCCTATAAATCCTGTCGTGCAAACCGCATGTGTATATTCTAAATAGACATCGATGACATACACGCCTCGCTGTGTCACGTTAAAGAGATAATCATTAAACCTGTCTTGATTGAAGCCCTCCGTGCCGGCATCGTCTTTGACTGTGTTGAACGGTACAAAGTAGTATCCCGAAGATTTGACATCCAATAGCTTTTCTTCGTTCCGGTAAGAAATACCGAATTGTGCGTATTTGTTTTGGACATACAGCTTACCCTGTGCTTTGATCTCCGACGATGATATAGACGAACTATCTATTTTTCCGTATGTCGTATTATCATTTAAATTAGCCGTCGCCTCCTTAGAAAAGTCAAGGCTGGTCGACACGTAAATTGTACCAGATGTTAACCGGTCATTCACGCGAAGAGATGTAGATTCTATTTCATTCGCATCTAATTTCTCATGCACATTCAAATTAGAAGAAACATCGGCTTTTACTGCATGTAATGTATTTTCGACCTGAATGGTTTGACATAAAATAGTGTCTACGTCTCCAACGCGTCCGGTTATATTAGACGATGTAATATTACTGCTCGCCCCTTGTAAAAAGATGGCAGATGTACTTTGTAAATACTCTGTCTCTATAGATGTGCTTGACACGTTGGATGCGTCGAAATTAGACGTCATTATATAACTCGCTTGTAAAGTCGTTGTATCTATGTTATCACACTCGATGTTTGAAGTATGCACTTCCGGTGTGATGAAATTCGCGTTGATGCTCGCATCTTGGAATTGCGCATGCGTCGCAGAAATGATATCGATATTGCTCAGTACCCTGGCGTTTATTAGTTCAGCGTCTAGCATGTGAGAAGCATAAAGGTTGGAGCAATGTGCGTTGGAGTGGGTGCTCTCTCGGACGACGAGATTTTGGATGAATGCGTGTTCACCAACGTGTAAGTTTGATGTATCACAAGCTACGCTTTCCATATTATGGGACCGTATCTGCGTGGTGTCTATGTTATGCGCGTTCGAAATAGTAGAGCTCGTTAATAAACCGCAGTCTATATCGCTTATGGATAAATTACTGACCGTGATGTTCGACCCCCGTAAATCACGACATTGCAGATCCAAAATACTCGCGATTTTAACAAACATATTCGAACAGGTAGATTCACGTATGTTGACATTGCATATGGTTGATGCGTCATGTTCTTCAGCACCTCCATCGATATCAATACGCTTCACTTTGGCATGCACACATTCAAGATCTTGATTGGATAGATTTTCGATGTTCGCGGTGGAAAAAAAGGATGTGGCTCCTGTAGGTGCTTGTATTCCACCATGAAATGTGGCTACATTGGAAAATTGGCAGTCCTCTGCAAATGTTGCCACTGCCAAAAAATCTGCTTTGACCTGTGTGCGAAAAGAATCGGTGGTCAATGAGATGACCGGCTTTATTGTGACATGATCGGTGTGGTTTTGCGGTTGAATGTATATATTCGGTGCAGACATATAATCTTTGGAAACGATGGCGTTCGAAGATTGGATGCTACCTGTACACAGCATATCCTTGTTTGCAAACAGAGTATTGTTTACGCTCAGATTGCAGGCACAAAGCATATCCACTTGTACATGAAATGCATTGCTTTGAGATGAGGCTGAAATGAGTACGTCATTCTCAAATGTGACTTTTTTGGAAAACGAGGCGTCTTCTTTGACATGCAATCCCGGGTCATCAGGAAATGTGTGAATGTCCAAAACATTTGCATACACACTACCCTTTAAAAACACGTTCGATTCTGTTGTGATGGACGAATGACACAACACGTCATTACAAAACGATACCGGGCCTTGGAATGCGCCATAGTCGAATACACGCAGATCGGTGCATGTCACATACGGTGCTGTGAGTGCATCATGACAATCCACTTTCCCCTGTACGTTTATGTCCGCCATGAAATACCCCTTCTGGTGTACGAGAATATCGTTAATACATTCCAGATCGACATTGCTGGAAGGATTATCGATACGTATACCTGCATCGACATCTACGTCCGAAAAAAAATGTGCGAAACCCGTCACGTCTAATCCATCGTTCATATCGACTTTGGCATGAAATGCAGATGCATTATCGACATCTAAAGGGCATTTGATGCGGACATTACTATCCATCTTGACGTTTTCGTTTTGCACCGATAAACTCTCTACGTGTGTTTCACCAAGTGATTCTATATTTTTTGCTGTTATACGTGAATCACAGCTGATATTGCTACCTACATGCAGGCTTTGTGTGATATCACAATTCGAGTACACATCGAGCGCATGGTATATCGCGACGTCCTGTAAAAATTTGGATGTATCTTCAAAGACACTCGTTCCTTTGACGTTCACATTGGAATTGATTTGTACCGCGTCTATGTCGAACGTGGTTACGCGTAAAGCGTTTGTCGTCAAGGTCTCTTCCACGGCGAGATTATGCGCTATGCGCACGTCCTTGAGAAAGATTGCATCGCCGTGTACATCTAATGTGTTTTCCACGTGCATGTCATTGGATATAGTAGCATCTCCACGTACGAGCAAGTCATTACTCAATGACAGCGCGCGCCCGAAAAAAACATCATTCTCCACGATCAGATTCTTGGAAATTTCAAAAGTGTCATCATATTGCAATGCGTTCACGACGAGCTTTCCTCTCACATCCACATCGCTCTCAAAGACCGTATCACCTCTCATGGTGATATTGCTGGTATTCATCTCAAAATAATGAACAATTGTATTGCTCTCGGCATTTATTTGTAGAGAAATGGCGTTAGAATCAAAAGTGGCATGGGCGCGGGGGTTGGAAAACGTGAAGCGATCGGCCTTGATTTCGTGAGATGATGCCGATGTCTTGAACACATCATTAAAGATCAATGCATTTTCGTATGCAGCATCTGAAGTGGAGATCGCGAGATCGTTCTCTTGCGTCTTGATGATACACGCGCCCGGGTTACTATTTATTATACCGTGTCCCAACAAAATGCTTCGAGATGCATAATTGTTATTTCTGTTTCCCAAGGACACCGTGTCGCTGGCGCTGGCGCTTGCATCGTTTCCCCATACGAGGACATTTTCTCGATCCACGGAGACAGTACTGTTATGGCCTATCAACAGGGATTTCTCGAGCGCTTCATTGGTACTGGAATTCCCGATGACAATGTTATATCTTTGTATGCAATTGTTCTTGTAACCGATGGCGATACTGTTGGTCATAGATTCACTTGACAAGCAGCTTTGATGACCTATGATCGTATTGTATCTCTCGTTTGCTATCTTTTCCCCACTAGAATTCCCGATGAACATGTTCCATATACCACTTTGATTGTCCAAGCCGCTTTTGTGACCTAAAAACATATTATTATTACCTAGTGTGTTGTTTTCACCTGCTCGCGCACCCAAGAATGTGTTATTGCTTCCTCCTCTGTTTCCGAATGCAGCGGAATATCCCACGGCGGTATTGTTATTTCCCTGATTGTTTTGTAGGGTTTGGTATCCCATGGCGGTGACGTTTTCTGCTCCGTTGCCGTCACCGGCAAAACGACCATAAAAGGTGCCATTGAGTCCATCGCGCGTTGTCGTATCTTCCAAGAGGTTGTCTCCATTGAAATTATTTTCCCGCACGTTTTGTGCGGAGTAGCCGCTCGTGAAAGTAGCTGCAAACATCTCTAATATCTAGATGGAGAAAAGCTCAAAAATAAAAACACTCACATAAGTAAAGTCGGAGATGTTTCTCGCAGCTAACGCAGCTCGGATGTCAGGATCAAATGACATTTTCCAAAAACTTTTGACATTGATCATCTTATCCGTGGTGATTACCGTCGTACTTATCGTCTTGTACATATCCTACAGACTGTATCAAATGCATTTCCGAACATTTATGATCGGGCATTCTGAACCGTTCGATGAATATATGAAAGTCCACATGTTTATGTTGACCAAGTACCTGCATTTCTTACATCGCAACGGAGGGGCATCGGGGTTTTCCAACGAACTGTCTAGACTTTTTGCGCTTGACATCGTGCCTCCAGAAGATCTGGACATCAGGGATATGACGCCCGAAAATTGTTTTGCATTGTACATGAGTTTCATGTTCAAGAGAGCGCTCACGGAAGGAGAAGACTTTGACAAGATGTCCATGTTTCAGAAAATGGAGTTGAATCTTATCGAAAGATTAACTGGTCTCAAAACGGTTTTTAGGTATGCTGACCGCGAAGAAGGTGAGAATTGGCAGGGTCGTAGGGAAGAAGACATATACAACGAGCTCGGGACCGCGGTGAAAGACTCGGAAATCAAGTACTTTCGCAAAAGAGCGTTGGCGATCATGGACTTGGAGAAAAAATTGGGCAGACTCGAGTGCCAATATAAGGGTATGGGGTTTAATGACGATGAACGCACATGCAAAGGCAGATATCAATGGGGTAAAGTGAAGGATACGTATCCCAAGAGCAAAAGAGGTGACCCCGAAGGTGAAATGGCACGGCGCATGCTCGTGCACCTCATGTTTCACAACACCCGCAAGATCGAGCTCATGTACGATTTGAGAAAGACGGGCGGTATAGGTAACTTTGTGATATTTACCATATACATGTCCCATTATAACAAGTTTATTTTCAAGGAGCAGATTCCCAGCATCTGGGAAAATTTTGGGGGCCGAGTTTCTGATTGGGCGCAAATCATGCAATCCGCGGTTCGTAGCGAAAGTGTCATGAGCTTTATGGCGAGTTTGCCTCTGAAGATTGCTGGCATAGAAGGCTACGAAAACTCTATCCCGCACGGAAGCAATCAAGAAAATAGTAAGAAAAATAGGGACCAAAAAGATGAAGAAGAACTGCAAGCACTCCGTAATTTCATCCACCAGCAAAGAGAAGAAAGGGAAGTGGTCGAGCCGTTTTTTGATAAGTTGGGAGAGTTGATCAAGGCCGTTTTTGAACTGGTTTTCAACTTGATTAAAATCGTCATTGCGGTCGTAAAAATGATTACAAACCCTTTTGCCATCATACGGTTCATCATTGGCTTGATAATTGGGACCCTTTTGTTTGTGATCTACATGGTCATCGTTATTATTTCGCCTCTCTTTTACATTCCGGCGTTTTTCCACGTTCTCACGTTTAGTATCATATCGACCGTGGCCTGGATCGCATTGTATCTCGCGGTGGTCATCTTGTTTGTCATAGCTTGGATTTTGGATTTTTTTACCAATGGATTTATTCTGTCCTTGTTCCGCTGTGAAAATCTTCCCAATGCATGGTATGAACGGGCAAGTTACGTGTTTTCCAATATTTATTCACGTGCACTCATTTTCTGTTGGTATCCGTGTTCTAGACGACACGCCCCCAATGGATTTTTTTGCAAATCTCTCGAACGTTACCAGCCTTCTTTTTGTCCACAACAAGTCATCATGAAGAGTTTTGTCCAAGATCAGCTGGAGCAGGCGAGGAACAATTCCCATTTGCTTACCAAACCTCTCTTCTTTGATTTCAAAGGAAATTATGAGTATTTTTCCGAAGATAAAAATAAAAAACAGCAGCAAATCGAAGCTTTCCTCACAGATCAGAAAGAGTTTAGCCGATCATGTGATCAAAATCTACGTGAGTACGATTTTTTGACGATATACATTTGTAACCATCTAGACACTTTACTACCACGTTCTGATGAAATGACCATAGAACTGATCAAGAAAGCATGTTACAAATGCTATTGTAAACATTATTATGAACAACAGGGGTCGCGCATGGTACAAAAGCCCGCGATGCTTCTTCTCAAGACTGATCGTCCCGTGCAAAACCAATTCTTGTACCTGTTGCGCAAAGGCGACATATCTGAAATCGAGAGAAACACGCGCGTGTCATTGTCCACACGACGTGGAGAAAAAATGTATTTCGTGAATGAAAATGTCGACATTGATGAGCTCAAACGAGAGCTGCAAAACAATGCGGCATATTCTAAATTCATTCATGTGCCAAACAAGGGCCCCTCTTTTGGCTTTTGTCAAAAATTCATCACGACAAGTGGATCTCGTAGTATATCATCGGCATACACTCCTTCGAAAAAAAAGGGGCACATTCTTTATTTGATGATTTATGCACTATTGCTTCTCTTTACTATATCTTTTGGATTCATGCTCTTATTCAAGTCGACAAGTAAGTAAGTGAATGTTCTTTTTATGATGCATCTTTTTCTTTTGTCAACGTATCGATTTTTTCCTCGATACTTTGGATCGTTTCTTCGGGTAGATTCTCCAAGCATTGGGACAAGATAGAAAAGAGCATGCGTGGAAGAATATCAATTTTCTTTTCGCGAATGCGATCTTTGACGATATCATGAAATTCGAGCGACTCCATAAGCGCCTTTTCTGTAATAACATCAACATCTTCGATAGGATGAGATTTCAAGAGTTCTCGGTATTTGCATACGAAATCATTAATTTCAAACACATCCGGACTACGGTGCAATACGTAAGAAAACTGCTCGAAAATGTGGTTGATGATGTTTTCGGTCTCTGACTTGAAGGACATGAGGATATCGTTGAGACACTCGTCTTTGAAACTCAGCTTTTGTTGATAGACCTTTTCAAAAATATATTCCACATCCCTGCTCTCGAGTGATTCTTGGAATATCTGATTGTAAAGATGAGCAAGATAAGCAAGCATATTTTCCTTGTATTTCTTGCTCTGTACGATGTCTTCTACGAAGTTATCAAAAAAGTTGGTATCATCTGCATCATATAGATAGTTTTGGACAAATTCGTATTCATCCAGCACTTCATTCAAAAAATTCTTGATAATGCTTCGCAGACGCGTGAATTTTGTCATGAAATCTTCAAAGACCATTTGGTAATTCAGGGGGGTTTCGTTGTTGCCACGAATAACATACTTGAAATATTCATGAACGTACATGGGCCTTTCAAAGACCTGCTCGAATGCCTGGAGCTGTCTATAATCAATATCCTCCAAAGGAGAAGACAATATGGCATCACTCATCATGTTTTCGTTTTTTTGCATAAAGTGCACCAATTTCACAGGATTGCTATAAAAGTCTCTTACTTTTTGCACCATGACCGGTGAGGGTTCCTTGTTAAAAACGTTTTGATAAGATTGTGTGATAAATCGAATGAGATGGTCATTGTCTTGTTGCAAGATGCAGATATCCCTTTTGGATTCCTCGGTATCTTGATGCTCGAGGATGGC
>Ga0209937_1000395_pt1 | contig 14374 bp, 12 predicted proteins | sample SalPon1_B_H2O_MG_FD_185699 | JGI IMG/M metagenome (GOLD analysis project Ga0209937, IMG submission 185699) | Salt pond water microbial communities from South San Francisco under conditions of wetland restoration - Salt Pond MetaG R1_B_H2O_MG... | ecosystem: Environmental > Aquatic > Non-marine... | reverse complement strand
GGGTCAGTGGCGCGGCGAGGAGTTCACCGTCGACCTCCACCAGAAGGTGAAAGTCGACGTTGTCGTCGCGGACATCCCTGCAGACGAAGTCGCCGAGGCTATCTGTGAGGCCGCGGCGACCGGCGAGCCGGGCGACGGTAAGGTGTTTATCCTGCCGGTCGAAGACGCCGTGCAGGTTCGTACTGGCGCGACCGGCCCCGAGGCAGTCTGAGGCTTCGACCCGGACACCTCACTGTCGTCACTCGGATCCACTCGCTTGCGGTGCGGTCTGTTCGCTGTTGCGGTCTGTTTTTCGTCATCGTCTGCCGTGTGTCAACGCGGCGGTCGACAACGCCTTTGACCCGGGCAGTCGTACGGCCATCTATGGAGCACCAGCGATCTCGCGACCTGTACGACCGCGCGCTGTCGGTGATGCCGGGCGGGGTCAACTCGTCGGTCCGCGCGACGATGCCGCATCCGTTCTTCGTAGAGCGCGGTGACGGGGGCCACGTAATAGATGCCGACGGCAACCGGTACGTCGACTGGGTGATGGGGTACGGACCGCTGTTGTACGGCCACGACCTTCCGGAGCCGGTGTCTGCGGCCGTCCAGTCGCACGCGGCCGCGGGACCGATGTACGGGGCGCCGACCGAGATCGAGGTCGAACACGCCGAGTTCGTCGCCAGACATGTCCCGAGCGTCGAGTCGATCCGTTTCGTCAACTCCGGCACGGAGGCGACGGTGTCTGCGGTCCGGTTGGCGCGGGGCCACACCGGGCGGAACAAGATCGTCGTGATGCAGGGTGGGTACCACGGCGCACAAGAGTCGACGCTCGTGGAGGGTGGGCCGGAGAACCCGCATCCGTCGACCGCCGGGATCCCCGAGTCGTTCGCCGAACATACCCTGCCGATCCCGTTTAACGACCCGGACGCGGCCGCCGAGGTGTTCGCCGAACACGGCGACGACATCGCGGCCGTCCTTGTGGAGCCGATTCTCGCCAACATGGGCATCGTGATGCCGATCGACGGCTACCACGAGACGCTCCGTGACCTGTGTACAGACCACGGCGCGCTGTTGATCTTCGACGAGGTGATCACGGGCTTTCGGGTCGGTGGTCTCGGCTGTGCGCAGTCGCGATTCGGTGTCACTCCCGACCTCACTACGTTCGGGAAGATTATCGGCGGCGGCTTTCCGGTCGGGGCAATTGGGGGTCGCGCGGACGTGATCGAGGGGTTCACCCCCGCGGGCGACGTCTTCCAGTCTGGCACCTTCTCGGGCCACCCGGTGACGATGGCCGCGGGGAAGGCGAGTCTCGAGTACGCCGCCGAACACGACGTCTACGACCACGTGAACCGCCTCGGTCGCCGGCTTCGGGAGGGTATCGCAGAGATCTGCCGGGAACGCGCACCAGAGTACACCGTCGTCGGCACCGACTCGATGTTCAAGACGGTGTTCACCCGCGAGGCGCCCGCCGACGTTGACGCCTGCTGTGCGGGAGGCTGTCAACAGAACGCCACCTGCGCCCGGTACGACCACTGCCCGAAGACCGGTGCGGACGTCGCTGATGCGGCGACCGACCGTTGGGAGCGAGTGTTCTGGCAGCGGATGAAAGACGAAGGCGTGTTTCTCACGGCTAACCAGTACGAGTGTCAGTTCGCCTCGTATGCGCACACCGACGAGGACGTCGACCGGACGCTTGAGGCGTACCGCGCCGCCTTGTGAGCGCTGTGCCCGCCTGACCCGCATCGATCCCGGAATACTCTTGTACGAGGCCGCTCGTACCGACGTACGATGTTAGCAGCCGCTCGTCCCGATGCGCCTCGCCGAGGCCGACGAGCGCTGCGACCGCGACGAGACGTCCGACCGCCGCGACCGGGTTCCGGCGCGGCGCGACGACCGGCCCCCCGTGGCCGATAACTTCTCTCCCTCGTCGCGTTCGCGCCAATTCGCTCCAGAGAGCCGTTGCTCTCTCGTGTGAGCGGCGGCGCTCTCATTAAATTCCAAAACTACTATCGGTGAATTTAATAGCTGCCATCCGGTCATATACGGTAATGACACGCGTTGCACTCGCGTTCAGTGGCGGACTCGACACCACGGTCTGTGTGCCGCTTTTGAAAGAAGAGTACGGCTACGACGAGGTTATCGGCGTCAACGTCGACGTCGGCCAGCCGACCGACGAGTTCGACGAGGCCGAAGAGACGGCCGACGCGCTCGGACTCGACCTCCACGTGGTCGACGCGAAAGCCGAATTCGCCGACCTTTGTTTCGACGCGGTGAAAGCGAACGCGACGTACCAGGGCTACCCGCTCGGCACCGCGCTCGCCCGTCCCGTTATCGCCGAGTCGATCCTCGAGGTCGCCATCGACGAGGGATGTGACGCTGTCGCACACGGCTGTACAGGGAAGGGGAACGACCAGCTCCGCTTCGAGGCCGTCTGGCGCGGCTCAGACCTCGAGGTCATCGCGCCGGTCCGTGAGCTCGGACTCACTCGCGAGTGGGAAATCGACTACGCGGCAGAAAAGGATCTGCCGGTTGAGGCCGGCGACGGCGGTGTCTGGTCCATCGACGAGAACATCTGGTCGCGTGCGGTAGAGGGCGGCGAGCTTGAAAACCCCGACTACGAGCCGCCGGAGGCTATCTACGAGTGGACTGCAGAACCCGAAGGCGAGACCACGATCGAGGTGACGTTCGAGGCGGGTGTCCCGGTTGCCGTCGACGGCGAGGAGATGGACCCCGTCTCGCTCATCCAGTACCTCAACGAACACGCGGGCGCGTACGGCGTCGGGCGCACCGACGTGATGGAAGACCGCATGCTCGGCCTCAAGGTGCGTGAGAACTACGAGCACCCGGCTGCGACGGTGCTTCTCACCGCCCACCAGGCGCTCGAAGATCTCGTACTCACGAAAAACGAGCGCTCGTTCAAGTCGGGCATCGAACACGAGTGGGCCGAGAAGGCGTACGAGGGGCTCGTCTTCGCGCCGCTCGTGGACGCGCTCGACGCGTTCATCGACGAGACCCAGGAGACGGTGACCGGCACCGCGACGGTGAAGGTGTCCGGTGGCAGCTGCCGGGTCGTCGCCCGCGACTCGGCGTACGCGGTGTACTCAGAAGAAATGGCGTCGTTCAACACCGAAGACGTCGCCGGCATCGCCCAAGAGGACGCCACCGGCGTCGCGAAGTACCACGGGCTCCAAGAGCGGCTCGCGAACGGCGTGGCCGCGTCGGTCTCGAAGCCGGAGCTCGCAACGGACGGACGCGGTGACATTTCGGGCGACGAGTAGATGCGCGACGGCGACCCCGATTCCGACCGGCAGCCCGCCTCAGACGTCGGTTCCGCTGACGCGACCGCAGACGACGAGCGTGACACGGCCGTCCGTCGCGATCGGTTCAGCGGCGGCCCTGCCCGTGGGTTCCTCTCGAGTCTGGCCGCGGATGAGGCGATATTTGCGGCCGACCTCGCGGTCGACCGGGCACACGTCGTCGGGCTCGCAGAGCAGGGGATTCTCGAGGACGCGGTCGCCGGATCCATCCTGCGGGCACTCGCGGACGTGGAGGCCGCCGGTCACGGGGCGCTCCCGGCCGGCGAGGACGTCCACGAGGCGATCGAGACGGCCGTCATCGACCGGGTCGGCCCGGACGGCGGCCGGATGCATACCGCCCGCTCACGCAACGACGAGGTGGCCACGTGTATCCGGTACCGCCTGCGTGAGGACCTCCTCGATGTGGCGGCGGCGACGCTGACGCTCCGCGAGGCGCTCGTCGACGTCGCAAGCGCCCACACGGAGACGGTGATGCCGGGGTACACCCACCTGCAGCCCGCACAGCCGACGACGGTCGCCCACTACGTACTCTCGTATGCGGGCGGGGTCGCACGCGACACGACACGGCTGTTCGACGCGTACGACCGGACGAATCGGTCGCCGCTCGGCGGGGCGGCGTTCGCCGGTACCCCGTTCGACATCGACCGCGAGCGCACCGCCGAGCTGCTCGGCTTCGATGGACTCGTGTTCAACGCGATGGACGCCGCCTCGGCGCGGGACTTCCTCGCGGAGGCGGCGACCGCGTCAGCGACGCTTGCTACAACGCTGTCGGGGCTCGCCGAAGACCTGATCGTCTTCTCGAACAAGGGGCTCGTACGGCTCGACGACGACTACTCGTCGACCTCCTCTATCATGCCACAGAAGGTGAACCCCGACACGCTGGAGCTGACGCGCGGGGTCGCTGGTGATGCGATCGGAGAGGCGACGGGGACGCTCTCGTTACTCAAGGGACTTCCCCGCGCGTACAACCGTGACCTCCAGCGCGCGCATGCGAGCGTGTTCGAGACGGTTGACGACGTCCGCGAGGCGACAGCCGTCGCGTCGGGGGCCGTCGCAACGGCTGAGTGGCGAACGGATCGGCTTGCGGCGGCCGCAGGGGCCGGATTTTCGACAGCGACGGGCGTCGCCGACCTGCTCGCGGCCGGCGGGATGCCGTTCCGGACGGCCCACGAGGTCGTCGCGACCGCGGCCGAGACGATCGACGACGACACGTCACCGTCGGCTGCGGCCGACGTGATTGCGGCCGCGACGGACGTAGTTGCGGACGAGCCGCTCACGGCGTACGCGAGCCGCGCGTCGGTCGAAGCGGCACTCGACCCCGTCGAGAGCGTCGCGAGTCGTGACTCGACCGGCGGGCCTGCGCCCGACGCGGTCGCCGAGGGGCTCGACGTCGTCACCAACGCGCTCACGACGGACCGCGACACACTCGAGACTCGCCGCGAACGACTGGCGGCTTCGGCCGAGACGCTGGAGCGCGAGGTGGCGTCGTATGTGTGACCACACGGCCGTCAATTTCGGAGCGAAACACCAGTGGGTCACGACCGTAGACTCACGACCTAGCGCGGACCCGCCGGTCGAGCGACGCCGACCGCCCCGACGGTCGGCGCCGGCGAGCACCCCCGACCCGGGGCCGCCTGCGCCGCCGTGCCCTGCACGGACTCGTATTATCGAAAACTGACACTGAATCACACACGGGCGTTCTGTCGCCCTCGTGTCCGAGTAGTGCCCTCTCTGCGTATTGTAAGACAAATTATAAGTTCGAAGGCTTTATGTTTTTAGCGACGCGAGAGAAGGGTACGATGACGAGCGAAACAGATCCGGTGCTGGCAGAGGACCCGATCACGGGCGAGGAGATCGAACTTCCCGCGGACGTCGAAGTCGGCGAGATCATCGACAGTCCGGTCACGGGGACCGAACTTGAGGTCATCTCGCTCGACCCCGTCACGCTCGAGGAGGCGCCCGAGCTTGAGGAGGACTGGGGCGAGTAAATGACGGTGACGACAGCGTGGTCGACATGCGTGTAGGCGTGCTCTACTCGCGGATTCGGCAGGACGAGAAGCTCCTGCTCGAGGCGCTCCGCGAGCGCGGACACGACGTCGAGAAGATCGACGTTCGCGACCAACGGTTCGACCTGACAGAGACGACAGCTCCTGTCGAGGAACTCGACATCGTTGTCGACCGCTGTCTCTCGACGAGCCGGTCGCTGTACGCGACGCGGTTCCTCGAGACGTACGGCGTGCCGGTCGTGAACGCTCCAGAAACCGCGGACATCTGTGCCGATAAAGCGAAGAACTCGCTCGCGCTTGCGGCCGCGGACGTACCGACCCCGGAGACGGAGGTCGCGTTTACAACCGATGCGGCGATGGAGGCGATCGAGTCGTTCGGCTACCCGTGCGTGCTCAAGCCCGTCGTCGGCTCGTGGGGGCGGTTGATGGCGAAGATCGACTCGAAAAGCGCCGCGGAGGCGATCCTCGAGCACAAGGCCACGCTCGGTCACTACGAACACAAGGTGTTCTACGTCCAGGAGTTCGTCGACAAGCCTGGCCGCGACATTCGTGTGCTCGCCGCTGACGGTGAGCCGATCGCGGCGATGACGCGCACGGCGGACCACTGGCTCACAAACGCGGCGAAAGGCGGTGAAACGGCCGCGTTCGACCTCGACGAGACCGCGACTGCACTCGTCGAGCGCGCTTCTGCGGCGGTCGGCGGCGGCCTCCTCGGGGTTGACCTGATGGAGGTCGGCGGGACCGACTCCGGGGCGTACACCGTCCACGAAGTAAACCACACCGTCGAGTTCAAAGCGCTCACCCAGGCGACTGACGTCGACGTCCCCGCGCGGATCGTCGACTGGCTCGAGGCAACCGTGACAGCGCCTGACGACACCGATCAGACAGACATCGACGCCGATGAGGTCAGTGCATGAGTGATGTCACTCCGTCGGCTAACGCCGACAAAAATGCTGACACCGACGCCGACGCAAACGCTGACGAGACGTACTCCGCGAGCGTCGTTGGCGGCACCGGGTTCACCGGCGGCGAACTGTTGCGGCTGCTTGCTGGACACCCGAACTTCGAGGTCGTCCAGGCGACCTCGCGGTCAGCCGACAATATGACTGTCGGTCGCTCACACCCGAACCTCCGCGACCTCGACCTCCGGTTTTCCTCGCCCGACGCACTCGAATCGGTCGATGTGCTCTTCGCGGCGACGCCACACGGCGTCTCGATGGGACAGATAGACGCGTTCGACGCGGCGGCCGACACCGTCGTCGACCTCTCGGCCGACTTCCGGCTGCCGACGGCCGCGGCGTACGACGAGTGGTACGACGGCCACGAGGCGCCCGCACATCTCGAACGCGCGGCCTACGCGCTTCCCGAACTCAACCGCGAGAACCTCCCCGGCGCCGAGTTGATCGCCAGCGGCGGCTGTAACGCCACCGCGACGATCCTCGGACTGAAGCCGCTCGTCGACGCGGGCGTGCTTGGTCCGGACGGCGACGTCGTCGTCGACGTGAAAGTCGGCTCCTCGGAGGGAGGTGCCGGCGGTGGGGCAGCCTCCTCACACCCCGAGCGCTCGGGCGTGGTTCGTCCCTACGCGCCGACCGGGCACCGCCACGAGGCGGAGATCGAAGCGTATCTCGGGCTCGACGTCTCCTTTACCGTTCACGCGGTCGAGATGGTCCGTGGCGCTTCGGCGACGTGTCACGTCTTCCCCGAGTCGCCCGTCTCGACGGGCGACCTGTGGCGCGCCTACCGCGAGGCGTACGCCGACGAGCCGTTCGTCCGTATCGTCTCTGGTGGGGGCGGCGTCTACCGCTACCCCGAGCCGAAGGCGGTCGCCGGCACGAACTACGCCGACGTCGGCTTCGAGCTTGACCCCTCGAACGAGCGGATCGTCGTGTTCTCTGCGATAGACAACATGATGAAAGGATCGGCCGGTCAGGCGGTCCACGCGGCAAACATCGCGCTCGGGCTCCCAGAAACTGCCGGGCTCGAGTTCACGGGGTTACACCCGGTGGGATCGCCATGAGCGGACCGACCACCGCTCCTGTCGTCGTCAAGGTGGGCGGTGCGGAGGCGGTCGATCCGGCAGGGGCGGTTGCGGACGTCGCAAGCCTCACCGAGGCGGGTCGCGACGTCGTGGTCGTCCACGGCGGCTCGACGGTCGTTGACGAAACGATCGAACGACTCGGCATGGAGCCCGAGTACGTCGAGTCCGCCTCGGGCGTCACCGGTCGGTTCACCGACGCCGAGACGATGGAGGCGTTCACGATGGCGATGGCTGGCCGGCTCAACACGCAGCTGACCGCACAGTGTCGCGCGGCCGGCGTCGACGCGGTCGGCCTCTCTGGGGTCGACGGCGGGCTACTCGCCGGTCCCCGCAAGTCTGCGGTGCGTGTCGTCGAGGACGGCAAACGGAAGATCCGCCGTGGCGAACACTCCGGTCGGATCGAGTCGGTCAATGCTGACCTGCTTGCCGGCCTGCTTGCCGACGACTACACACCAGTGCTCTCGCCGCCGATGGCCGGCCACGAGTCCGACGGGACCGTGACGCCGGTGAACACGGACGCCGACCGCGCGGCCGCCGCCGTCGCGGGCGGGCTCGACGCGACGCTCGTCCTGTTGACGGACGTCGCCGGCGTCTACGCCGACCCGGACGACCCCGACACCCTAATCGCGTCGGCAACGACACCGGCGGAACTCGAGGCGGTCGAAGCCGCTGCCGAGGGGTTCATGGGCAAGAAAGTGTTGGCAGCGACGGAAGCGCTCGCTGATGGGGCTGACCGCGTCGTCGTCGCCGACGCGAACGCGACCGACCCGATACGGTCAGCACTCGACGGCGCTGGCACGACCATCACTGACTCGGCGCTTACGCAGGCGGCTGAGCCGGCTGGAGCTGCCACCACGGAGTCAGAGGTGAACGACGCATGAGCGGCTTCGTCTTCTCTGAGAAGCCGATCGAGATCACGAGCGGTGACGACGTGTACGTCACCGACGCGAACGGCACCGAGTACCTCGACTTTGGCGCAAGCTACGCGTGTGTCCCGGTTGGCCACTGTCACCCGGCTGTCGTCGACGCGGCGACAACACAGCTCGAGGACCTCATGTACGTGCAGGCGTCGTACCCGAACGCGGCGCGGACCGCGCTGTACGAGCGGCTCGCCGATACCGGGCCGGTCGACGTCGACAACGTCTGGCTGTGTAACTCCGGTACCGAAGCCAACGAGGCCGCACTAAAGTTTGCCCGCGCGGCAACAGGCCGTGAGAAGATCGTTGCGACCACACAGGGCTTCCACGGTCGGACGATGGGCGCGCTTGCGACGACGTGGAAAGATAAGTACAAGAAACCGTACGAGCCGCTCGCAGGCGGCGTGGAGTTCGTGCCGTACGGCGATACCGAGGCGATGCAGGAGGCGGTCGATGAGGAGACCGCCGCGGTGATCTTAGAACCGCTCCAGGGTGAAGGCGGGATCAACCCGGTCCCGACCAAGTACCTCCAGGCAGTCCGGGTCGCTACGGCCACGAGCGGCGCCGCGATGATCTTAGACGAGGTGCAGACGGGGCTCGGCCGCACCGGGTCGATGTGGGCGGCCGACCGCCACGACGTGGTGCCGGACGTGCTCACGACCGCGAAAGGGCTCGGCAGCGGGCTCCCGATTGGGGCGGCGCTCTGTCGCGACTGGATCGCCGAGGCACACGGCGACCACGGCTCGACGTTCTCGGGCGGGCCGGTCGTCTCTGCTGCGGCCGGCGCGACTATCGACGTTATCGAGCGGGAGGGGCTCGCCGAACACGCCGCCGAGGTCGGTGCGTACCTCCGTTCTGAGGCCGAGCGCCGGCTCGGTGACGGCGTCCGTGACGTGCGCGGTGATGGCCTCATGGTCGGTATCGAGGTAAAACGCGGCTCGAACCGGCTGCTCCGTGAGTTGGCGTTGAACCACCAGATACTCGCGCTTCCCGCGGGCCGAACCGTGCTGCGGCTGCTCCCGCCGCTCACCGTCACCCGCGACCATGTCGACGAGCTGCTCGATGCTGTCTCGGAGGCGGTGTCGTGAGCCGGACGAGCGAGGAGCGTCGGGCGGCCGATGCCGACGAGCGTGATGCCGAGCAGACAGCCGACGCCGCTGCGGCCGGCTCTGACGTCGTCGCCGGCGGCGGCTACCCGCGCGCCTGTGACACCCCGGCGCGCAAGCTGCTGTACGACATGGTCTCTATCCCCTCGCCCTCGCGCGAGGAGGCGACGGCCGCCGAGCGGCTCGTCGACTTCTTCAAGGCCAACGACCGGGAGGCGTGGATCGACGAGGTGGGCAACGTGCGCGCCCCGGCGAATGACGCGGTGTTGCTCACCTCCCACGTCGATACGGTCCCGGGTGATATCCCGGTCGAGGTGCGCCCGGCACCGCCCGCCGGCGAACTGCCCGAGTCCTCGACGGTTCCGATCGGCGAGCCGGGCGAACCGGTGTTGTGGGGCCGTGGATCGGTGGACGCCACCGGGCCGCTCGTCGCAATGGCGGTTGCGGCGGTCAAAACCGGCGTCTCCTTCGTAGGCGTCGTGCGCGAGGAGGTCGACTCCGGCGGGGCTCGACACCTCGTTGCAAAGCGCGACGCCCCCGAGGCGGTCATCAACGGCGAGCCGTCCGGCTGGGACGGGATCACCTTGGGATACCGAGGCCTCCTCGAGGGAACGTACGTGAACACCAGCGAGTCGGGCCACTCCTCGCGGCCGGAGCCGAACGCCATCCAGCACGCGATCGACTGGTGGCACGGCGTCGAAGCGGCGTTTACGCCTGCAGACGACGACACCGCCGTGTTCGAGCAGGTGACGACGAAGCCTATCTCGCTCGACGGCGGACTCAGCGACGACGGGCTCGCCGTGGAGACGACAATGGACGTCCAGCTGCGGATCCCGCCGTCGCGGCCGGTCGATGAGATCCACGAGCTCGCTGAGGGTGAACTCTCCACCGGCACGGTCAACTGGGGAGAGCCGATGCCGCCCGTGATGGAAAGTCCTCGGACCGGCCTCGCCCGGGCCTTCCGCGTCGCTATCCGCGCGGCAGGCGGTGACGTCAGGCTGCTGCGCAAGACCGGTACGAGCGACATGAACCTCTTTGCGGCCGCCTGGGACTGCCCGATGGTGACCTACGGCCCAGGCAACTCCGAGCTGGACCACGCCCCCGACGAACGACTGCCGCTGTCGGCGCTCGACCACGCCGTGACCGTCCTCACCGACGTCTGTCGCGAGCAGCTGTAGCGCCCTCCCCTCCGACACTATGCCACTCGACACCACCGACTTCCTCGACATCGACGACGTGACGCCCGCAGAACTCGACGGGCTGATAGACCGTGCTGCCGCGCTCAAAGCCGGCGGCGTCGACCCACAGCTTCGCGACCAGACGCTCGGGATGATCTTCGAGAAGCCGTCGACGCGGACCCGCGTTTCCTTCGAGACGGGAATGTCGCGGCTCGGCGGTCACGCAATGTTCCTCGGCCCGGACGACATCCAGCTCGGTCACGGTGAGCCACTTCGTGACACCGCGCGCGTGCTCGGCCGGTACGTCGACGCCGTGATGGCCCGGCTCTTCGATCACGCAGACGCCGAGGTACTCGCCGAGTACGCCGACTGTCCGGTAATAAACGGCCTCACGGATGAGGCACACCCGTGTCAGACCCTCGCGGACCTCCTCACGATTCGGGAGTCAGTCGGCTCAGACGCCACGGTCGCGTGGGTCGGCGACGGCAACAACGTCGGCCAGTCGTTCGTGGTCGGTGCGGCGATGGCCGGGATCGACGTGGCCGTCGCGACGCCCGCCGACTGCGGGATGGACCCCGCGGTGTTCGACCGGGCGGCCGCCTTCGGCGCGGACATTGAGCCGACGACGGACCCAGAACACGTCGTCGCCGACGCCGACGTCGTCTACACCGACGTTTGGATCTCGATGGGTCAGGAGGCCGAGCGTGCGGAGAAGCTCTCGGCGTTCGACGGGTTCCAGGTGAATGCCGACCTGCTCGCCCGGACCGACGCGTCAGTAATGCACTGTCTGCCCGCCCACCGCGGCGAGGAGATCACGGACGACGTGTTAGAGTCGGACCGCGCGCTCGTCTGGGACCAGGCGGAAAACCGGATGCACGCCCAGAACGCGCTGCTCGTCGAGCTGCTCGCAGACGAGTGAGACACATAAGAGAAGTGCAACACATGAGACGACTGCGACGGGTCGTCCGTCCGATCGGCGTGACGTCGGTCAGCTGACCGCCCACCCGGCGCGCGATCACGCGAGCGACACCAGTCGCGAGCGTCTCGCGCGAGGGAGCACCGGGCCGCGCCGCCGCGGTTCCGGCGGTGCGGTCGGTGCGAGGCTGGGGAGGCGTGTGGCGTTCACGTCCCGGCCGTCGCTACCGGATCTTCCACCACAGCGACCGGAGCGTGTACCCGAGTGACCCGCGCTGGTACCCGCTCCATCCGCTCATCCCTCCAGCAAGCGTCCGGGCGTCGTATCCCGCCGACTCGAGCAGCGCGGTCGCGCGCTTGGCGACGATTCCCATCTTGCAGACGACGACCACTTCTCGGTCGTCAGGAACCTCATCGAGGCGCGCACGGAGCGACGACTCGTCGCCGCGGCCGAGATCGGTGTACACCGGGAGGTTGTGGCTCCCGTCGATCGCGTTCGACTCGTAGGCCGACTCGGGGCGGATGTCCAACAGAAACGGGTCGTCGCCGGCGTCCAAGCGGTCTGCGAGCTCGTCTGGGCGAATTCGACTCATCACCCGTGATTCGAGGTTCGCGTCCAAAGCCGTACCGCTCTGTGTCACTCGGCGACTGACGGACACCGACCGCATCGAATTCGACACCGCCCATTATGTGCCCAGCCGCCGACACCTTGCGCATGGACGCCATTTCTTTTGGCACGGACGGCTGGCGCGCGACGCTCGACACCTTCACCGACGATCGCGTGCGTATCGTCGGGCAGGCGGTCGCCGACCACCTCGACGCGGCCGGTCACGACGAGCCGGTCGCCGTGGGCTACGACGCCCGCGAGACGAGCGAGGGATTCGCCGAGAGTCTTGCAGCGGTGCTCGCGGGCAACGGTTTCGACGTCCTCCTGCCGGACCGAGACGTCCCCACCCCGCTCGTTGCCCACGCCATTGTCGCGGAGGGGCTCGCGGGCGCATGCATGGTGACGGCCTCGCACAACCCGCCCGAGTACAACGGTGTGAAGTTTATTCCGAGCGACGGCGCGCCGGCGCTTCCGGCCGTGACCGAGGACATCGTCGACCGGCTGGCGACGCCAAGCCTCCGGCCCGAAGCCGAGCGCGGGACGATCCAGCGACACGACTTCGTGCGGGGGCACGCCGCGGCCGCCCGGGAGCTCGTCGACGCCGACCTCGACGGGCTCACCGTAGCGTACGACGCGATGCACGGCAGCGGCCGTGGGGTGACCGACGCGCTGCTCGAGTCGGCGGGCGCGTCGGTGGTCCGGCTGCGCTGTGACCGCGACCCGACGTTCGGTGGGGAGCCGCCGGAGCCGAACGCCGAGCACCTCGATGAGCTCGCCGCGTTGGTGACCGACCCGGAGAACGATATCGACCTCGGGGTGGCCAACGACGGCGACTCCGACCGGATCGCCGTGGTGACGCCCGAGCGCGGCGTGCTCGACGCCAATCTCTTTTATGCCGCCTGTTATGACCGGCTGCTCGAGTCGGATACTGGTCCCGCAGTTCGGACCGTGTCGACAACGTTCCTCATCGATCGGATAGCCGAAGCACACGGTGAGACGGTGTTCGAAACGCCGGTCGGGTTCAAGTGGGTCGCTGAGGCGATGCGTGAGCACGACGCGCTCTTCGGCGGCGAAGAGTCCGGTGGGTTCTCCGTTCGCGGACACGTCCGCGAGAAAGATGGGGTGTTGATGGCGCTGCTCGCGGCGGACGCGGCGGACGCGGAGCCGTTCGACGACCGGGTCGATCGCCTCCTCGACGAGCACGGAACGATCGCGGCCGGGAAGGTCTCGATCGACTGTCCTGATGACCGCAAAGCGGGCGTGCTCACCGCGCTCGACGACCACATCCCGGAAGCTGTCGAGGGGCAGTCGGTGGCTGAGGTCGTCACGCTTGACGGGTTCAAACTGTTGTTGGCCGACGGCTCGTGGCTGCTCGTGCGTCCGTCCGGGACGGAGCCGAAGCTTCGGGTGTACGCGGAAGCGGAGACGGACGACCGTGTCGACACGCTGCTCGCGGCCGGTCGCGATCTCGTCGAGCCGCTCGTGTGAGGCTACGGCTGTCGAGTCAGTGCGGGTCGGTCCGAGTTGTCGGTCCGAGTTGTTGGTCCGAGTTGTCGGGTCGATCCGGGTTCGGTGATTGTCGTTGGGTGCCTGCCGACCCCGCGCCGCGGTCCGAGCCCCGATTGGGTGGGTTTTTAGGGGATACCGCCGTAGCCGAGGGTATATGTTCAAGGCCATCGTGGGCGCGTCGACGCTGCAGGACGCGCTCGACTCGGTCAGCGTGCTGGTCGACGAGTGTAAGATCCGCCTGAACGAGGACGCCCTCTCGATCCGCGCTGTCGACCCCGCCAACGTCGGCATGGTCGACCTCACACTCGAGGCCGCCGCCTTCGAGTCGTACAACGCCGACGGCGGCGTTATCGGAGTGAACCTCGCCCGGCTCGAAGACATTGCTGGGATGGCCGGCTCCGGTGATCTGATCCACCTCGAACTCGACGAGGAGACCCGCAAGCTCCACATCGAGATCGACGGCTTGTCCTACACACTCGCGCTCATCGACCCCGAGTCGATCCGCCAGGAGCCAGACATCCCCGAGCTCGACCTCCCGGCCGAGATTGTCGTTGAGGGCGCACAGCTCGACCGCGGTGTCACGGCCGCCGATATGGTCTCGGACCACATCCGTCTGCGCGTCGCCGAGGCCGACGAGGCGTTCCTGATCGAAGCCGAAGGCGACACCGATGACGTCGACCTCGAGCTCACCCGTGAAGACCTCATCGCGCTCACCGCCGGCCCGGCCGACTCACTGTTCAGTCTCGACTACCTCAAAGACATGAACAAGGCGATCCCCGGCGATGCCGAAGTTACC
>Ga0209937_1000394_pt1 | contig 14376 bp, 13 predicted proteins | sample SalPon1_B_H2O_MG_FD_185699 | JGI IMG/M metagenome (GOLD analysis project Ga0209937, IMG submission 185699) | Salt pond water microbial communities from South San Francisco under conditions of wetland restoration - Salt Pond MetaG R1_B_H2O_MG... | ecosystem: Environmental > Aquatic > Non-marine... | reverse complement strand
TGGATCGTCATCGGCCGTCGAGACCTACGACGCCGATACTAAAAGCCGTGGGGGATAGTCGGCGGCCGGGCGGCGGTTCGAGGGTGGATTGGATCCGGACAGGGGATCACTCGGTGCCGTGGAGTGATCCCGCGTACGCGTTCCACCGGTCGGTGCCGTTCGGGATTCGCCGGGTGTCGGTCGTATCGAACGGTGCAGGCGCGCGCGCCACCGCCTCGGCCGCCGTCGGCAGGTTGTCGTCCGTGCGATTCGTCTCTGGCAGGTCGCCGGCGGCGATCGCGCCCGTCGTCTCGAGCGTCGATCGCGGGTCAGTCGTGTACTACGGATGCCACACTTTTTGATACGCCTCTATTGTTAATAATCTTTCGTAATAGTCTCGTGCGCGTTTCGAGATTCTGAGAACGCTCGAAACGAGATTGCGACACCGTGCGTAGAGGTGGGACATGGTCGAGACGAGAGCGTCCACTGGGTCGCGGTCGGCAGACGGCCGGCGGTTCGAGGTGTTCATCCGGGAGACCGAGTCGGAGTCGCTCCGGCACGTGGGTACCGTCAAAGCACCGACACCAGAGACAGCACACGAGGAGGCTGCCGCCCTCTTCGGGTGGACCGCCCGAGACATCTGGGTCTGTCCGGCGGAGTCGACACACCGGTACACCAACGAGCCGCTCGCTGCTGACGACGATACGAACCGAACAAAGCCGGCACCAGAGTCGAGTGGGGGGTGCCGATGATCTCCGTGAGCAAGCTGCTGTGCGGGCTCGACGCCGAGGGAGACGGGCTCCGGTACGACGCGGCAGACGAATCCTCGAAGCCACAGATCACCGAGGACCGACAGCGACGACCGGTCGTGGTGTGGAACGCGACTAAGCAGTGTAACCTCGCCTGCGAGCATTGTTATGCCGGTGCCGACTGCACGCGTGCTCCCGGTGAGCTCTCGACGGCCGAGGGGCGAGCGCTGATCGACGATCTGGCCGACTACGGAGTGCCGGTGCTGTTGTTCTCCGGCGGAGAGCCGTTGGTCCGTGAGGACCTCTCGACGCTCGTCGCGTACGCCACAGACCAGGGAATTCGACCCGTCCTCTCGACGAACGGAACGCTTCTCACCCGCGAGCGAGCCCGCGAGTTGCGCGATGCCGGCCTCAAGTACGCCGGCGTCTCCGTCGACGGGCTCCGCGACCGTAACGACCGGATCCGCGGGCAGACCGGGGCGTTCGACGCCGCGGTCCGCGGGATCGAGGCGTGTCTCGACGTCGGCCTCAAGACCGGGCTCCGGTACACTATCACCGAGCACAACGTTGAGGACCTCCGGGGGGTCGTCGACCTCCTCGTGAATGTCGGCGTCGACCGCTTCTGTTTTTATCACCTCGATTACGGCGGCCGCGGCGCAGACATCGCGGACGCCGACCTCTCGCCCGAGGCGACCCGCGAGGCGGTCACACAGCTGTGTGACATGACCCGTGCGTATCACGACCGAGGCGAGGCCATCGAGACGCTGTTGGTCGGGAACTACGCCGACGCGGGCTACCTCGTTGAGTACGCCGCCCAAGAGATCGGCACAGACCAAGCGGCCGCGGTCCGGCAGTACCTCGAGCGCAACGGGGGCGACCCGACCGGCGAGCGTGTCGCCGACGTCGACCCCGTCGGAAACGTCCATCTCACACAGTTCTGGCAGGGATATGCTCTCGGCAACGTCCGTGATCGACCGTTCGGGGCGATATGGGAAGACGAGTCGAATCCGTTGCTCTCCGCGTTACGAGAGCGTGAAAGCCACCTCAAGGGACAGTGTCGTGAGTGTGCGTATCAGGATATCTGCCGGGGAGGCTCGCGACTCCGGGCGCTCGCTGAACACGACGACCCGTTCGCTCCCGACCCGAAGTGTTACCTCCGCGAGCGAGAACGCAAAGCAGGGCTCACGGCGGATCGCTCGACTGGCGAGTCGCCGGCAGACTAAGCGTCTCCTCGTGGCGTCTCGAAAAGATTGACCGCAATGGGTCAGGACGGTGCGTGCATCGTCGGCAGCGGTGCGGCTCAGTCCTCGGATTCTGGCGCGGGCTCTGGTTCGGCTGCGCCCGTGTCGTCCTCCATGCCCTCCTCTGATCGAGCGGCAACCAGCGCGCCACTGGCGACGCTGTACAGCGGTTCCTCTGGCGAGTGAACCCCGCTTATCGAGAACGGGATGTTCGCGTCCGCGAGGTGGTCTGCAAAGAGCTCTTCGAACCCGTTCGGACTAGATGTGCCACCGGTGACAACGACGGGGACGTCTAGGCCTTCTTCGATGTCCTCTTCGTCGACCTCACGGGTGAGGTTCTCGATCACGTAATCGAGCATGTTCTCGTAGTAAATCGCGAGCGCGCCCTCGACGCCGCCGACGTCAGTACGGAAGTCGAGCTCGAAGTCGTCCTCTTTGATGCTCGTCACCTTATCGACCGGCGTTCCCGTCGCCTGGGCGGTCTGCTCGTCGATCCAGTCACCACCGCGGGCGATCGAGAACTTCATCACGGGGACGGCGTAGTACGCGAGACAGACGTTCGTCATCCCGGCGCCGAAGCTGACCCCGAGGCCGGTGAAGTTGTTGTCGGCGAGTTCGGAGTAAATGACCGCCATCCCCTCGTTGATCGGCTCGGGGTCGTAACCGATGTCCCCGAGCATCGACTCCAGCGTCTTTTCGTGATACAGCGTCGTGAGCGGGGAGTCGATCGGGTCTGCTGGACTCGAGTAGAACAGCCGCTCGTTCGGCCGGCTCGGCTGGCCGACGACCTGCTCTGTGATTAGTTTGATCATCGGGATCGCCGAGGACTCATCACTCGAGAGGATCCCGCGCTGCATCGGCCGCCGCGTCTCCTTGTTGAAGATGTTCGCGAAGTTGAGCGCGTCGTCACCGACGACGTACACCTTGTCGTCTTTCCGAATGTGGAGCACGTCGCTGCGCGCAAGCATCTGCTCTGCCATGTCACTATACTCGATCTCGACGAACGAGTTGCGTTGCTGTACGAACACGGTCTCGGAGCCCTCTTGGCGCCCCGAGATGATGTTCATCGTCCCGACGTCCAGGCCTTTGGCCATGGCCGCCCGTACCGCGGCTCACGGCATAAACGTTCGTACGACGGGCCGCCCTCAGGCGTGCGATGGTGCGGCCTCGATCCCGCGCAGTTTATGACTCGCCCGTTAGTTGACCGAATCAGCGTGGGTGACACACTCCGCGGGGCACTCGAACTCACCCGTCCAGCAAACTGCGTCGCCGCCGGCGTATTGACCGCGACCGGTGCGTTTGTCGCCGGTGTGGGAGACGCGTTCGTGGCCGCCGGACTCGCGGTCGCGACGACCGTGGCCGCCGTCGCCGCCGGAAACGCGGTGAACGACTACTTTGACCGCGAGATCGACGCGATCAACCGTCCGGACCGACCGATTCCGCGCGGAGCGATCTCACCTCGCGGTGCCCGCTGGCTCTCGGCGGCGCTCTTTGCGAGCGCGGTCGGACTCGCGGTGCCGCTGCCGGCGGCGGCTCTCGGACTGGCCGCGGTCAACCTCGTTGCGCTGCTCACGTACACGACGGTATTTAAAGGAACGCCGGGCCTCGGCAACGTTCTCGTCTCGGCGCTTGTCGGGTCAACGTTCCTCTTCGGCGGCGCCGCTGTTGGCCGTCTCGAGGCCCCGCTCGTCCTCGCTATCCTCGCCGCACTCTCGACACTCACCCGCGAGATAATCAAAGACGTCGAAGACATCGCCGGTGACCGCGAGGAGGGACTCGCTACGCTCCCGATCGCGATCGGCAAGCGCCGAGCGCTGTGGGTGGGTGTCGGGGCACTCGGCGTGGCGGTCGCGGTCAGCCCGCTGCCGTACCTCCTCGGCACCTTCGGTGCGGTCTATCTCGTCGTCGTCGCGATCGCCGACGCGGTGATGATCTACGCGTGGTCCGAGAGCTTCACCGACCCCGCGGCTGGCCGGGCCCACTTCAAGTACGGGACGTTCCTCGCGACGATTGCGTTCGTCGCCGGGCGGGCAGCACTGCTCGTGTGAACGCGACGACGGCAGCTCGTCGACGCAATAGTGCAGCCGCTCGCGGTACGAGACGAGAAAAATCGCTCGACGGCGGGTTCAGGTAACGGTCACGCGACGTTGAATCCCTTCTCGCGGAGGAAGTCCTCCACGCGACCCGAGTGGTTCCCCTGAAGCTCTATCGAGCCGTCCTCGACGGTGCCACCACAGGCGAACTTCGACTTCAGGTCCGACGAGAGTGAACTCATGTCCACGTCTTTCGGATCGAACCCTTCGATGACCGTTACCTCTTTTCCGTACCTGCGCTCGTCGATGCGGATGCTGATCTGCTGGGACTCTTTTGCGACGTCTTCACAGACGCAGAGTTCCTCAGGCAGCCCGCACGTCGAGCAGACTTCCGACATTACAGTGCGAGAGTACAGGGTGACCGTATTAAATAGTGTCGGGACCCCTCGAGACGGTCGATTTCGACCGTTTGATCGGGCTGAAACGCATGAGTGGGACGACGACGGCCGTGACGTGCTCACCCCTACGACCAGAGACGGCCGAGAAGCGGCGTTGACTCGAGAGCGAGTCGCCTCACGGTTCGGTTGGCGTCGGTTGCCTCGTGACGGCTCACTGTTCCCGCGTACGCGGCCCGCTCGTACGCCTCTCGCACCGCATGGACCCGGTTGTCGACGCCGCGGTCCTGAAGCGCCGCAAGATAGGATCGCGGGGTCTCTCCCGGTCGACGCGCTCGGTACCGGCGAGCGAGAAGCCGTTCAAGATCTTCGAAGGCCTGGAGCGCGTCGGCTCGTGGCGATCGCGACCGATTGGGCGTCCGAAGCCGGACCGCGTGGTACACTCGGTCGGTAACGCCGACACGGCGCGCGCTCGCCGCCACCGCGACGACAACGACCATCCAGTAGCCGACTGTTCTCGGGGCGGGAAGCGACGGTCCGCCCGCCGACCCGGCTGTCCCGTCAGTCGGTACCGCCCCCGACCCAAACGCCGACGGGAACGGGTTCTGCTCGCCGGGTGCCGGGCCGCCCGTCCCGTTCGTCCCGTCTGTCGGGCCGACCGAGCCGTTCGACGCGCCCACGTCGGTCTCGGTCGGCGTGGTCGCACCGTCTGCTGCCGGACGGTCGACCGGCTCCTCTTCGCGAGTCGTGACGATGCCGCCTTCGGTGCGGTCGGTGTCGACGTCGTCGACGCCGTCTGCCCGCGCTTCGGCGAGACGCACGCGCTCAGCCTGGTCGCGTCCAGCCGCCGGCGTCGGGTCGAACTCGACCCAGCCGTGTTCGGGGAAATACACCATCACCCACGCGTGAGCGTCCTGTCCGCGAACGACGTACTCGGTGTCACTTACCGGCTGGCCGCTGTCGTAGCCCGTCGCCAGTCGTGCCGGCACACCCTGTGAGCGCAACATCACGGCCATCGTCGTCGCAAAGTACGTACAGTAGCCCGCATTCATCTCGAAGAGGAACGCGTCGGCAACGTCTCCGGTCGGTTTGTCCACCGACAACGAGTAGGCGTACTCCGTAGCGAAGTACTCCTCTAGTTTGACCGCTTGGTCGTACGGTGTCTCTGCGTCCGCCTCCTCGAGGATCGCTGTCGTACGCGCCTTGACCCGGTCGGGCGTGCTCTCGGGGAGCTGCGTGTACCGTTCCTCGATCGTCGCCGGGTAGTCAGTGCCGGCCTCACGCAGGGATGCGGGTGAAGCGTCGATCACCCGGCTCTGGACTGTCACCGTCTCACCGGGGCGAAGCGAGACGCCAGGGTGGATCGTCCCGCGCTCGTCGACTTGGGCCGTCTGTGCGAGCGATCCATCGACAGACACCGCCTGCCACGGGGCAGGAATCGTCTGCCGCGCTGTCTCGATCGTGACCGACGACTCAACGGCCGTCGACGCCCCTGGCGGGCCGGCCAGCGAACCGTTCAGTGGGACCGCGTCTCCCGATCGTACCCAGCCATCACCGGTGTAGGTGTCGTACGAGCCAGTGTGCCAGTTCCGCGCTACTGGGCTCACAATCGTGAACCGAACCGTCGGAGAGAGCCGGGTCGTGCCGACGATGTCGAGCTCCTCGTCTTCGACCAGCGTCGACTCTATCGCCGGTGTCCCGCGCTCGACCGCCCACGGCTGGGCCGCACCGGTAGGGACGAGCGTGACGGTCGCGCTCGCGAGTAGCATGACCGCGAGTATCGTCGCAAGCGTCCATCCGTGGCTCCGAACTCCACGGGCCGCCGTCAGCGTCGACGTCCCCGCGGCGACCGCCATGCCGAGCACGCCGGTGAGCGTCACGACGGTGCCGGCGTCACCGGTGAGTACGAAGAAGCCGAGCGTCCCCCCGGCAACGGCGGCCCCCGAAACGTGGCGACCACGTCCGGTGAGATACGCGGCGAGAAACGTCGGTGCTGGCGCGAACACGAGGACCCACACATCGACGAGGACGAGCCGGAGCACTGAGAGACCGGTGACGAGCGAAACGACGTCGAACGCGATTGCGGGAATCGACGCCAGCGTCACCTGACTGCCGGGGATCGCCACGTAGTAGCCCAAGAGGCCGGTGCCGGCGAGGACCGCCGTCAGGCGGATGGCGATTCGTGGCGAAATGAACCGCGCGAGCCCGACGCCGAGACCGCCGGCGACCACGACGACCGCGAGGAGTTGGCCGGTCCCGCCGACGACGTCGGTGATCGAGGTGAACACCCGGACCACCGCAAGGAGCGCGACTCCGACGCCAAGCGACGCAGGCGACGCGAGACCCGCAGGGACGACTCCCCCGGGCCCGACCCCCGTGGGTACCGAAGCGGTCGTGGCCGCCGCCGTCGACGTGCTCGAGCGGCTGCTCACTGCGGGGTCCCCCCGCCGCCGGTCGTCGACGGCCGCGATTTCTGCTCAGTCGATCCACCTGCAGGTGGGGTCACACCGGTCGACTCCGTCTGTACCGCCCGTACACCGCTATCTGCCTCGGGATCGAGAGCATCGTCGGCGAGCGATGAAAACGCGAGTGTGTGTGCTGGCGTCTGGATCTGCACGTCGCCGTCTGTGGCGACGAGTCGGACGTCTGCGGTGGTCCGTCCCTCGAGCGATCCCGCGTCGACTCGGGCTGCGGCCTCGAGTAGTGTTCGTCTCCCACGCGGCCCAGGGTCAGCTGTGATGTCGCCGTGCGGGAGTCGGACGTCGACTCCGACTCCGTCGTTGAGGAGCGCCAACCCGACGCTTGCGATGGCACTCGCGAGCGCGTCTGCTGTGTCGTCGTCGGCCGCCGGCTGCGTCTCACCGGCGATCGATACGCGGCGCCGATCGGTCTCGGCGGCGAACGACTTCACAATGAGCTCGTTCCGCTTTGCTGTCGTCGGCCAGTGGACGTCACGGAGCGCGTCACCGCGGGCATACTCACGGAGCCTGTCGAACGCCTCGCGCTGCTGGCTGGCGTCGAGCCCCTCGCCGCCCGACAGCCGCCGACGAAACCACCCGGGGACCGTCCGCACCGACGGGTACACTGTGACCGTGTCGCGGCCGGTGAGGAGGAACCGGCGGTAGTAGAGTCCAAACACGTCGGTCGCCGTGATCTGGGCCGGACCGACCCGATGGACCCCGCGCTCGTCGTAGCGGATGCGATACCGAGCGGGAGCGTCACCGACGGTCGTCTGCGTCGTAGCCTCACCGGTTGTCCCGGTGGCAGCGTCCACATCGGCCGTGTCACCGCCACGCAGATCGCCGTCGCCGCCGAATGCGACGAGCCCGTCTGTGAGTCGGTCCCGCACGGACGCGAGGAACGGTCGGCCGATGTCGGTACCCGGTGGGTCACCCGTGAACTCGGTCGCGACCGTGCGCTCCTCGCCGACGAACCCGTTGGTGAGTCCGGTCCGACGAACGCCAGGTGCGTCTATTCCTCGAAGCTGGACGAAGCCGGCCGCTAACGCAACGAGCCCTGGAACCACGACGGCGTTAAGCGACCGACCGCCGGCAGTGACCGCCGCGACCGAGGCGACGAGACAGATGCCGGCAACGAGCCGTCCCCGCCGCGTGAGCGAGACGCCGAACACGGGCTCACCCCACCGGGACGCGGTCGAGTGCGTCCTCGACGACGTCCCTCCCGTCCGCTGAGTCGCGTTCCGTCCGAATCCGATGTGCGAGCACGGTCGGCGCCTCGGTCTGGACGTCGTCGGGGATCACGTAGTCGCGGCCGTCGAGGACGGCGCGCACCTGTGCGGTCCGGACGAGTGCGAGGCTACCGCGCGGGCTCACCCCGAGCGCTGCGTTGGCCCGAGTGTGCTCGGCGAGTTTGGCCACGTATCGGCGAACCGGCTCCCGGACCGTGACGGCGGCAGCGGTCGCTATGAGTCGTCTGACGTCCTCAAGCGTCGCCACTGGCTCGACCGCGTCGACCGGGTGGTCGCCGACGGTTCGCTCGAGGATCGTCGCCTCGGCGTCGACGTCAGGATACCCTAGTCGGATCTTCTTCGTGAACCGGTCGACCTCAGCAACCGGGAGCTCGTAGGTTTGGCCGGGCTCGACGTCGTTTTGGGTCGCAATCACACAAAAGGGGTCGGGCAGCGTCCGCGTGTCGCCGTCGGTCGTCACCTGCCGCTCTTCCATCGCCTCAAGCAGCGCCGACTGCGTCTTCGGCGGCGCACGGTTGATCTCATCGCCCAACACGACGTTCGCGAATACCGGTCCCGGCCGGAAGTCGAACTCGTCGGTCTGCTGGTCGAAGACGTTGACACCGGTCACGTCTGCAGGCAGTAAGTCCGGAGTGAACTGGATCCGCTTGAAGGAGGCGTCCACGGAGCGGGCGACCGCCTTCGCGAGCGTCGTCTTCCCGACGCCGGGGACGTCTTCGACGAGCAGGTGTCCGCGGGCGAACACCGTGACGAGAACGTGTTCGACCGCGTCTTCTTTCCCGACGATCACCGATTCGACGTTCTCGACGAGGCGTTCGACGAGTGCAGTTGCCTCATCGATCGGGAGGGCGTCGCGGTCGGCGAGCGTCGAGGACACGGGCGGTGAGTCGGCCGGCTTCGGGTCACTCATCCGTTGGGTGGCTCTCGTATACACCGGTCACCAGTCGCGCTTCGCTCGTATCGATCCACGTGAACACGACGCATGATTATGTGTTGAACGTATACGATGAGGAAAGACATAGGCGTTCCGCCGGTAGCGACGGTCGAGGCAGTGAACGCGGTCAGACAGCCGACTCAGCGATCGCAGACGTTGTGGCCAATGGGGTCGCCAAACGACTCCGCGCCGGTGACGGGGTCACGCTCGTAAGCCACGGAGCCACGAACGAGCGTCAGCTCGGGGAACACGCCTGCACGCCCCTCGAACGGGGTCCAGCCACACTTCGCGTGTAGTGCCCCGGCTTCGATCTCGCGCGACGTCGAGAGGTCGACGAGCACGAGGTCGGCGTCCGCCCCTTCAACGATACGACCCTTCTTTTCGAGTCCGAAGATCGACGCCGGATTCGTCGCGGTGACGTCACGAACCCGCTCGAGCGAGAGCGTCTCGTCGCGGACCGCCGCCAACAACAACGGGAGCATCGTCTCGACGCCGGGCACTCCGCTCGGTGCATCGGTGAGCGTGGCCGTCTTTTCGGCGACCGTGTGTGGGGCGTGGTCGGTCGCGACGACCGCCACGTCGCCCGCGCGGAGTCGGTCGAAGAGCGCGGCGCGCTGTGATTCGGTGCGAAGCGGCGGATTCATTCGTCCGAACGTGCCGAGACGGTCGGCGTCCGCTCGGGACAAAAACAGGTGATGGGGTGTCACCTCACAGGTTGCGTCGATGCCACGGTCGACCGCCTCGGTGACCGCGTCCACGCCGGCCGGCGTCGACGTGTGTGCGACGTGTAGTCGCGATCCAGTGGTCTCGGCGACCGAAAGGGCGTGTTCGACGGCAGTCGCCTCTGCTTCAGCCGTCCGGTACGCAGACCACGCGTCCGCGCGCGCCGCCGTACCGATGCCGCCGAGGTCGCCTTCAAGCGCCGACGTGTCGAACTGTGTCGCGTCTTCGGCGTGGACTGTCACGGGCACGTCGTGTGCTGTGGCCGCTGTCGTCGCGGCCGCAAACAGGTCTGCGTCGATCCCCATCTCGCCGGTGGAGTCGGCGAGGAACACCTCCCCGAGCGCGAGGATCGGGGCGTTGAGCAGTCCGTCGGGATCCCACTCCGGGGTGACGCCGCCGTTGATTCCGTAATCGACGAGTGAGTTGGCTGCGAGCCGCTCTTTGGCGGCGACTGCCTCTGCGTCGACGGTGGGCGGATCGGTGTTCGGCTGGTCGACGACGGTCGTCACCCCGCCTGCAGCCGCGCTCCTTGATCCGGTCGCCCACGTCTCTTTGTGTGAGCCGCCGGGTTCGCGAAAGTGGACGTGGACGTCGATCGCGCCCGGAAGGAGGTGGGTCCCCTTGGCGTCGACGACCCGTTCGTCTCCAACCGGGTCGAGGCCCGTCTCGACGGCGGCGATTCGTCCGTCCGCAACGCGAACGTCGCGGACCCGCCCGTCGGCCAACGTCGCACCTGTAATGAGCATCGGCGGGAGGTCGCGGCGCGTCGGGTATAAACCGTACCGATCCCAGTGTGTCAGGACGCTCCGATACGGTTTTGACCCGGCCGCCGGAACGGCCGATAGATGCTGTCCCGACAGTTCGTCCGGGAGAATCCCGAGACCGTCCGCGAGGCGCTCACGAACAAGGGCGTCGACGTGGACCTCGACCGAATTCTCGACGTCGACGCGGAGTGGCGCGAGCTCAAACAACGGGGCGACGACCTCCGTCACGAGCGCAACGAGGTCTCCTCAACGATCGGCGAGCTCAAACAGGCCGGCGAGGAGGCGGCCGCACAGGAAGCGATAGAGCGCTCTAGTGAGCTCAAATCCGAGCTACAGGCGATCGAAGCACGCGCCGAGGAACTCGAGTCGACGCTTGAGTCGGCCTTACTGCGGCTCCCGCAGATCCCAGACGACTCGGTTCCGGTCGGCGCCGACGAATCAGACAACCGCGAGGTTCGCCGCGAGGGGTTCGATAACCGCCGTGAGCTTCCGGCGTCGGTCGTGCCCCACTACGACCTCGGCGAGACGCTCGAGATCCTCGATTTCGACCGCGGAGCAAAAGTCGCCGGCGGCGGTTTCTACGTCGCGAAGGGTGACGGCGCACGGCTCGAGCACGCACTGATCCAGTTCATGCTCGACGTCCACCGCGAGCAGGGGTACGAAGACGTCTTCCCACCGATTCCGGTCAACTCGGCGTCGATGCGTGGCACCGGCCAGTTCCCCAAGTTCACCGAGGACGCTTACCGCATCGAAGGCGACAACACGGAGCCGTACGAGGACGACGACCTCTGGCTGTTACCGACCGCCGAGGTTCCGGTCACGAACCTCCATCGCGACGAGATCCTTCTCGGCGAGGACCTCCCGCTGAAGTACCAGGCGTACACGCCGAACTTCAGACAAGAGGCGGGTGAACACGGCACAGAGACTCGTGGGATCGTTCGCGTTCACCAGTTCAACAAAGTAGAGATGGTGAACTTCGTGCGTCCCGAAGCGAGCGAGGAACGCTTCGAGGGGCTCGTTTCGGAAGCCGAGGCGGTGCTCAAGCGGCTCGATCTCCCCTACCGCGTCCTCGAGATGTGTACGGGTGACCTCGGGTTCACCCAAGCGAAAAAGTACGATCTTGAGGTGTGGGCGCCCGCCGACGATATGGACGACGGCCCCGACGTCGGCGGCCGGTGGCTAGAGGTATCGTCGGTGTCGAACTTCGGAGACTTTCAGGCGCGACGAGCCGGGATCCGCTACCGCGAAGAACACCACGAGTCGGCCGACTACCTCCACACGCTGAACGGGTCGGGGCTCGCGGTGCCGCGGATCGTCGTTGCGATCCTCGAGTACTACCAGAACCCCGATGGAACCGTCACCGTCCCCGAGCCGCTTCGCCCGTACATGGGTGGTACGGCGGTCATCGAGGGACACGACTCTGTCGGCGAAAAAAAGCTCGGCGACCGGTAGCCCTGCGCGCGGTCAGGGGGTGACTGGCCTCGGAACCGGCTGTACTGGACACCCCCGTGAGCGTTCACCGGCTACTCGAACGCGAGGCGGACCGGATCTCCGGCGTCAACGTCGCCCACATCGACGACGTGTGACCCGGCCGCAAACCCTTCGTGGAGGTGTGTGTACGTGCGGTCGACGGCCTCGACGATGACGGCTGTGTCGCCGACCACCGGCATGAAGTTCGTGTCGCCTTGCCACCGTGGGACGACGTGGGTGTGGAGGTGGTCGATCGAGCCGCCAGCGCCGTCGCCCAGGTTGAGCCCGGTGTTGAACCCCTCCGGTTCGATCTCGTGTCGCGTCGCCGTGATCGTCGCTGCCTTCAGTCGCGCGTGATCGCGCATCGTCGCGTCGTCGAGTGCGGGCCAGTCGTCGACGTGTGCGTCGGGAATCACCATCGCGTGTCCAGGGTTGTACGGGGCGTTGTTCAAAAGCACGTAGTTGTGCTCGCTACGGGCGACAACGCGAGCCTCACGGGCGTCCGCGCGCTCGGGAAGCACACAGAACGGGCAGCCATCGATCGGGTCTGTGTCGCGTTCGACCCACTCGATGCGCCAGGGGGCGTAGATCTGGTCCATGTCCGTTTGACGCCCCGGGGGCGCTTCAATGTCTGGCGTCGCTGTCTGCTACATGTTGACCTGTTCGAGCCGACTGGTGACGGCCATGGTTCCCAGTCGAGTGAGTGTCGGTCCGGTCTCGCCGTCGACGACGAGACCATCCTCGCGGAGGTCATCGAGGAGCATCGTTGTCCGACTGGCGTCGCCGGTGACGATAGCAGACAGTGGTGCCGCTCCGCCGGCCGCATGGATCGAAACGAGGATCTCGAGTGCCTCCGGTGAGAGACAGATGTCGTCAAGATCCTCGAGGACGGCTGCGTACTCGCGTCTAAGGTACCGACCGAGGATGGTCATCGACCGGGACTTCGGGACGGTGACGACAGAGGTGACGGTTTGGCGTTCTGGAACGTGTTGAAACACGATCGCCGGGCGACGCGCACCATCGACGGTCCGGGTCGTCCGGTCGTAGTCGACGACCGCAGAGAGGTCTACCGTCGTCGATCGGTCACGGCCGTCGAACGTAATCGACCCAGCCGCGATCGAGATCGTCGCTGGGCGATCCGCGCCGTCGACGACGCGGCCGCCGATCGCTGCGGGGTGTCTAACCGTGACCATCACGTCAGCCAGAAGCGTTGTAAAAAGGAGGGTGACAAATCGGTCGAGATCTGCAGGGTCGCCCTCGATGAGTGCGGTGGCGCGAGCCGCCCCGCGTTCGTACGCGACGGTCACACTGTCGCTGAAGAACGCCCGGAGGTCGCCGGGAACGGTGCCGATGGCGACGTCGAACACCGAGGCGAGCGGGACCGTTGTTCGGTCGTCATCGGTGGCGATAACAAGCCGACGTCGGCTCAACAGTACGCGGCCCGAGACCGGCTCCTCACTGCCGGTCTCCGGTGTCACCACTTGACCGACGAAGTCGGCCACGACCGCCTCGCTCATCATACAGCACTTTGGGCCACCCGCTCTTGATTGTTCGCCGCAAAGTATCAGTGTTGATACCCCGTCTGCGTGGCGACCGGATTCGCTGGATTTTCGCCTCCTCACCCCATGTCTAGACGGAAATACGATCCGATAGACGAGACGAACAGCAAAGCCTAATGATGTGGGGGCCGAACGATCCAGTGATGCCCACGGTAGAATACCTCAACTACGAAGTGCTCGACGACCACGACTGGTCGATGGACGACAACGACCTCTTCGAGGAGGCCGCCGCAGCTGACCTCAGCGCAGAAGACTACGGGACGCTCGAGGTCAACCAGGGCGAGTACATCCTCGAAGCGGCAGAGGCACAGGGCTACGACTGGCCGTTCTCGTGCCGCGCCGGCGCGTGTGCGAACTGCGCGTCCATCGTCAAGGAGGGCGAAATCGAGATGGATATGCAGCAGATCCTCTCCGATGAAGAAGTCGACGACAAAAACGTTCGACTGACCTGCATCGGGAGCCCGGCTGCAGACGAGGTCAAGATCGTCTACAACGCGAAACACCTCGACTACCTCCAGAACCGCGTCATCTAAGCGCGGTCAACCCGCCCGATCCGATTTTTTGACGCTCGTAACAAAGAGCTCAAGCGACGCGACTCACCTCACGCAGAAGCATAGCCGAGTAGCGTGACGCACACCAAGCGAGGTGCCGAACGTCACCACGCCGACCAAGCGGTCAGCGTCTCATCACGCGCGTACAGCCGCTTGAGGTCTTTCGCGTACGCGAAATCACCCGGGTGATCCAGCTTTTCGTGTCGGTACGCTGGGGCGTCATCACGGATCTGTAATCCCTCGATCGAGAACTCCTCGTCGCCGAACTC
>Ga0209937_1000393_pt1 | contig 14389 bp, 13 predicted proteins | sample SalPon1_B_H2O_MG_FD_185699 | JGI IMG/M metagenome (GOLD analysis project Ga0209937, IMG submission 185699) | Salt pond water microbial communities from South San Francisco under conditions of wetland restoration - Salt Pond MetaG R1_B_H2O_MG... | ecosystem: Environmental > Aquatic > Non-marine... | reverse complement strand
GAGCGATGAGGGGTTCTCGGCGGACCTCTACTGGCGGGTGCAGAACTTCACGCGCAACGTCGGGGTGGTCCCACTGTCGGCGGTGACCAGTGAGGGGGTTCCGGACCTGCTGGCGGTGCTGATGGGACTTTCACAGCGGTACATGCGGGCCGAGATGGAGATCGATGCGACGGGTGCGGGTGCGGGGACGGTCCTCGAGATCAAGGATGAACGAGGCTTTGGGGCAACCGCCGATGCGGTCCTGTACGACGGTCGGATTGCGACAGATGATACGATCGTTCTTGGCGGTGTCGATGGCCCGGTCATCACATCGGTCCGAGCGTTGCTGCGCCCGCGCCCGAACGCAGAGATCCGCGTTGAGCAGCGCTTTGATCGCGTCGAGATGGTTGAGGCAGCAGCGGGGGTGAAGATCGCCGCGCCAGAGCTGGATGCGGCGGTCGCTGGTGCACCGGTACGTGTCGTCGGGGACAGGGAGCTGGGAGAGGTCATCGAGATGGTAGAGGCGGAACTTGCAGAGCTCGCCGTCACGACACAGGAACATGGTGTGGTCGTGAAGGCCGACACGCTGGGGAGCCTAGAGGCGATGATGGCCGCACTCGAGGAGGCGGAGGTCGCCGCGGTGCGTGCGGAGGTGGGTGCGATCGCTCCGCGTGATGTGACTGTCGCATCGACAGGAAAGACCGATCAGGAGCAGGTGATCTTGGGCTTCAACGTGCCAGTGCTACCGTCGGCTGAGGAGCTGATCGAGACGACGGCGGTCGAGGTCTTCCGCTCAGATGTGATCTACACACTCGTCGAGGAGTACACCGCATTCACTGAGAAGATCGCCGCTGACCAACAGGCGACGGTCCTGGATAAGATCGTCCGCCCATGTCGGTTCCGGATCCTCGAGGACCACGTCTTCCGCCAGTCGAACCCAGCTGTCGTCGGCGTGGAGGTGCTGGCAGGGACGCTGACCAACAACCGACCAGTGGTGCGCTTCGATGCTGCTACGCCGGAGCGCGTGGGGAGCCTCAGCGGCATCCAACACCAGGGGGAGGATGTGGAGTCCGTGCGCGCGGGCGCGGAGGTATCGGTGGCCATCGATGGGCCCACGGTTGGGCGCCAGATCGATGAGGGGGATGAGCTCTGGGTGGAGCTCCCAGAGGCGCATGCCAAGGTGTTGGAACTGGAGCTGGCCGATGAGATCCCCGCCGATGAACTGGAGGCGCTGTCGCAGTATATCCAGCGTCACCGCAAGCGGGAGCCGTTCTGGGCACGCTGACGCCAGCGGTCTTATGAGACCTGCGTGGATATGGCCCGCATGTCGACACCCGTCACCCCAGAGCGTCCGGCGAGCCCGATCGCCACGAGCGGGACCGATCACATCACCATCTGGGGGTCAAATGAGCACGATACCGTTGCCTTCTACAGGGATCTGCTGGGGATGCCGCTCGTGCTGCGGCAACCCAACCTCGATGCACCCGACCAGACCCATCTGTTCTTCGATACCGGTGATGGCCGTATCCTGACCGTCTTCGTCGGCGACCGCCCATCGAACAGGCGAGGCATTCCCGGTGCGACAGGGGCGGTGCATCACCTGTGTTTCAGCGTCGAACCGGACGACTTCGAGGCCACCATCGCAGCGGTCGAGGCCGATGGCCGGGGCTACAACGTGTTCGACCGTGGTGTCTTTCTCTCCGTCTACACGCATGACAACAACGGTCTTGTGATCGAGCTGACGACCGATAAGTATCCGATCCCACCGGACCGCCGCGGGGAGGTGCTCGCGATGGCACAGCAACTGCGTGAGGATGACGATGCCACCTATGCGCAGGACCGGCATCTCGCCGGTGCCCTCGAAGCGCTCGGATTGGATGCAACCCCGCACGACCTGCCTGATGCATCCTCTGGTGTTGCCGGGGTCCGCTAGGGTGCGGTGAGAACCTACCGAGCCGTCGGGACTAGATCGTCACCCACGGCGAGCATCGCCTGATGTGCCGCATTCGCGGCCAGCCCCTTCGCGACCTCCTCCGTCGCCGCCGGTGTGAGTCCGCGAGCGAGCTCATCCGCATCAGGGGTGAAACCCGCGCTGATTGGTGGGCCAGCCGGGGGGTGGACCGCGACCATCGCCGCGGGTCCATCCTGCCCGACCACCAGCTCCGAGCCGACGACAAATCCCTCGGGGAGATACGTCTGTGTGGCAGCGACGATACCCGCGACCGCCTCCCGTAGATGCTGGGCCTCTGTGTCCGTGAGGTCCACCCGGACCGGGCCAGCCGCGTCGAACCCGACGTCAGCTCGGTCGTATGGCGCATCTTCGAACATCGTTCAAGTATTGTTACTGATGCGGGGCGAATAAACCCCTCGTCGTCAGTCGGAGGTCGCCGACGCCGAGTCGCCACGGGGACCCGGCAGGTCAATCTCCGGGAGACTGTCGCGGAGATATCGGCCCGTATGCGAGGTCTCCACCTGGGCAACCTCCTCAGGCGTCCCGGCTGCGACCACCGCGCCACCGCCGTCACCGCCGTCGGGGCCCAGGTCGATGATGTGGTCGGCGTTCTTGATCAGGTCGAGCTCATGCTCGACGACGACGATGGTGTTGCCCGCATCCGTGAGTCGATGCAGCACCTCGATGAGCTTGCGTTCGTCCTCCTTATGAAGGCCTGTCGTGGGTTCATCCAGCAGATACAGCGTCTCCCCGGACTGCTTCTTGCCGAGCTCCTCGGCCAGCTTGATCCGTTGTGCCTCACCACCACTCAGTGTCGTCGAGGGCTGACCCAGCCGCATGTACCCCAACCCGACATCCTCCAGCAGCTGGAGACGGCGGCGGATCTGGGGGTTCGCCTCGAAGAATGCCAGCGCCTCGGAGACCTCCATCTGGAGGACATCGGCGATGCTGTGGTTCTTGTACCGCACCTCGAGGGTCTCCGCATTGTACCGCCTGCCGCCACAGCGGTCACAGGGCACGTACACGTCAGAGAGGAAGTTCATCTCGATGCGCACCTCGCCCTGCCCGCCGCAGCCCTCACAGCGGCCACCCTTGACGTTGAATGAGAATCGCCCGCGGTCGTACCCCCGCTGTCGGGCGAGCTTCGTCTCCGCGAAGAGCTCCCGGATGTAATCGAACACGCCCGTGTAGGTCGCCGGGTTCGACCGCGGCGTGCGGCCGATCGGCGACTGGTCGATCAGCCGGACCGTCTCGATCGCATCGAGACCTTCGATTGCATCGTGATCACCGGGATCGACAGCGGTGTTGCCGTGGATCTCTCGCGCAAGCTGTTTGTACAGCACCTCATGCATGAGTGTCGACTTCCCTGAGCCGCTGACGCCCGTGATCGCGACGAATTGCCCGAGGGGGATCGTGACATCGATATCCCGGAGGTTGTGCTGTCGTGCGCCACGGATCGTGATCGCCGCATCCGCGTCACGCCGTTCATCGGGCACCGGGATCCGCCGGCGACCCGCAAGATAATCGGCGGTGACCGAGTCACTCTCACACACCGTCTCGAAGTCACCAGCGGCGACAACCTCCCCACCATGCCGACCAGGGCCCGGGCCCATGTCGATGATGTGGTCAGCACGGCGCATCGTCTCTGCGTCATGTTCGACGATGACGAGGGTGTTCCCCAGATCACGCAGGCCCGCAAGCGTGTTCAACAGACGGTCGTTATCCCGCTGATGCAGACCGATCGATGGCTCATCGAGGACGTACAACACCCCGACAAGCTTCGAACCTACCTGTGTCGCCAGCCGGATCCGCTGGCTCTCGCCACCCGAGAGGGTCGACGCCTCCCTGTCGAGGGTGAGGTACTCCAGACCTACCTCCTGCATGAACGCAAGCCGGGTGCGGATCTCCTTGATGATCTCCGTGGCGATCGTCCGTTCGCGCTCGGTGAGCGCATCGGGGAGTGCCTCGAAGTGTGCCAGGGCATCCCCGATGGACATGCGATTGACCTCGGTGATCGCCGTCCCACCCACGAGTACGTGCCTCGACTGCTCACGCAGACGCGTCCCATCACACGATGGGCAGGTGGTGACCGCCATGTAGTCCTCGATGTGCTCCCGTGTCGACCGTGAGTCGGTCTCGACATGTCGGCGTTGGAGGTTCGGGATGACGCCTTCGAACCGCTGGGTCTTGCGTCGCACACCCGATCGTGTGTGTCGTTCGAAGACCACCGCGTCATCGGTGCCGTAGAGGAACTGCTGTTGGATGTCGGTGGGGAGGTCTGCGAATGGCGTCTCCACCTCGACACCGAAGTGGGCGGCGACCGAATCGATGCGCGTGCGGTAGTACGACCGGTTGTATGACCATGGCTCGAAGACTGACCGGAGCGGCTTCTCGGGGTCGGTGACGACCAGCGCCTCATCCACCTCCTTCGTCTGGCCGAGGCCCTCACACGCTGGACAAGCTCCGTGCGGACTGTTGAACGAGAACGAGCGTGTCTCGATCTCGCTGAAGCGGAACGACGAGTTGGGATTGCCCAGTGCCTCTGAGAACTCAAGTGCGATTCGGTCCTCATCATCACTCCCACCAAGTGCACCCGTCCGCCTGGTGTTCGAAGCCAGATCCATCTCCGTCGGCGGGTCCGGCAGGACCACCTTCAGGACCCCCTCGGTCTCGGTGAGGGCGGTCTCTACCGAGTCCATGAGTCGCGCTCTATCCGCCGGGTCAAGCTTGACCCGGTCGACGATCACATCGATCGTGTGGTCGTAGTTTTTATCAAGCGTGGGGCGGTCGGCGCTCAGATCTACCACCGTGCCATCGACCTCCACACGCACATAGCCATCTGCGATCAGCCGGTCGAAGAGGTCCTCAAACGCACCCTTTTCATCGCGGACAAGTGGCGCCATGATCTGTGCTTTGGTCCCCGTCGGAAGCTCCAGCAGTTGGTCGACCATGTCCGTCGCGGACTGCTCTCCGACCTCCTCACCGGTGATCGGATCGTACTGCGTCCCCACGCGTGCATACAACAGCCGGAGATAATCATGCAACTCCGTGACGGTCCCGACCGTCGACCGCGGGTTGTTCGCCGCGTTCTTCTGGTCGATGGAGATGGCCGGTGAGAGTCCCTCGACCGCCTCAACCTGGGGCTTGTCCATCTGGCCGAGGAAGTTCCGTGCATACGCAGACAGCGACTCGATGTACCTGCGCTGGCCCTCCGCATAGATCGTCTCGAACGCCAGTGAGGACTTCCCTGACCCGCTGAGGCCCGTCACGACCGTCATCGCATCACGGGGCAGCCGGACGTCTAGGTCTTTGAGGTTGTGCTCTGAGGCACCCCGTACCTCGATGTGGTCGGCACTCATCGAGGGAAGGTTGGTCGGCGTGATGGAAAGGCCGTCGGTTCCGGAGACCGCTCAGTTCAGCTTCTGCCGTGAGACCCCGACACCGGTCGGGGTGATGATCAGCTGGTCATCCCCCTTCTGGACGATATCGCCGTTGACCTCCTCTGCCACCTGCCGGAGGCTATCGACGATCCGCTCCATGGTGCGGTCGGAGGTGTTGTGTCGCGTCACATCCGCAATGACCATGTCCCCATCGTACACGGCATCCTTGATGTCGATCACGTCCTTCTGCTCGGAGATCGACGCGATCCGCACGTTGAGCGTCGCCCCTGGTGCCGCCATATCAATGTCGCCGATGTCGAGCTCGACGTACTCATCCACCGACCGTGGGGCACTGCCGGTGATGATCTTCCGCATCAGTCCCATGGCCTCACAGACCGCCGTCCGGGCCATATGTCTTACGTCAGACGGATGGATGACACCGGGCTCACCGACCGTGCCGCGTCAGCGCGACCGGGAGCCCTGTCACCTGCACCGCCTCGGAGTTGTCTGGAGAGTGGACGATCATCTGTCCACGCCCCAAGTATGGCACCGCCCACCGCAACGCACTGGGCACGTTGACACGGTCGATGGCGGCGCTATCGACCAGATTGAGGACGCACCGAGTGTTGATCTGCTTGAAGATCCCCGGGGCGATGTCCTGTGGATCTTGTGTGATCAGGAACAGCCCCAGACGCTCCTTGCGACCCTGCTTGGCAGCCTCGGTGAAGGTGGCGATCACCTGCTGGGCCTGGGCCCCCTCGGCGTCCGCGAGGAAGTTGTGTGCCTCATCCATACCGATGATCAGCGGCGTCTGCTTGACCCGCCGCGAGATGGGGGAGGTCGACAGCTTCGAGTCGATGAGGAAGCCGCTGACGGCGAGGACGACGATCGACCTGACTCGCGAGTCGGGGAGATGATAGGTGGGGATCACCGTCAGCCCGCCCGACCGCACCAGTCGATGATCCAACTCGGGCAGCGAAGGGGCCGGTTGGTCGAAGATATCTCTGGGCACCGCCCGGACACGCCGCACCACCGCATCATACGTCGCCTCATGGATCCGGTCTCGGTCGATGGCGCTCGCACGGGTCTCATCGTCGCCCAGATATGAGAGGAATCCCGTGAAGGTGGGGGCCTCCGTCGATGCGAAGAACCGGCGAAGGAGACTGCGCAGCGCGTGATACTGCTGCTCGTTGAGGTCACCACCGGCGATGAGGTACGGCCGCTGTCGAGTGAGGCTGAACGGGATGGTGAACGCCAGTGTCTCTGCTGTGTGGCCCGACGGCGCGTAGGTCGTATCGCCGAAGCGGGGCACCAGTGCCAGCGTATCATCGACACCCCCAGATGCGACATCCATCGCCTCGAGCCGCTCCGCCCACTCGGCATCGATGGCCCCGTTGTCGTGTGCCATCTGTGCGTACTCGTCCTGTGGATCGAACTGAACGACCGCTGGGGCGAGCTCCCGGCCATCCCCCAGCGTGTACCGGCGCCCCGGCGCGAGCAGCTGGCGGAGGATGTTCTTCGCCATGTGGGTCTTGCCGGCGCCGGTCCCGCCCGCGATGAGCAGATGCCGGAAGATCAGTGGGTCCCCTGGGGTCCCGCCGTCCCGGAGACGGTAATCGATCGGTGTGGGGTGTGCCCCCGTCTCGATGACGCGTCCGTTCACCGCAACATGCCCCATGAACAGGCCGTCTGTGGGTATCGCCAATCCACTTTTGATCTCCGCGGGGTCCGCGGCCACACGGACAGCAGCACCCGGCTTGGGCAATCGGTCTGATGCACGGCGAGCGTACCCATCCCCACTCGGCGAGAGGATTCCCAGAGGATCCATGCTGACCAGCAGCTTGTACGCCCGCTCATCGAAACGCTCGGAGGCCAATGCGCGGCGTGTCTGGATCTCGGTGGCGTCATCGAGGTCGAACTCTGCGGCGTACTCCATCGCGGTCACGCGAGTGAACAGGAGATCCGCGTCCGGATACGGGACGAGGAGATACTGCCCCAACCGCACCTCATCCCGTGCCTCGGCGCTGATGTAGGCGGTGACACGGGTGTCGGCATCCTCTGTTGACAGTTGCAAGCCGGGGGCGACGGCGACCGCGCCGATCGCATCAGCGGCAGCTGCTGCGTCCTCGCCGGCGGGTGAGAACTCGCCGATGTCCATATCCCACCCAACAGCCGGGGCAAGTTAACACCGCCTCTGGGCGGCGGGGCTAAATCTACGGCCGTGTGACTCACCACAATGATCCTCGTCCGTGGACTGGCAGCGGGCACTGGCCTCACGGGGACGGTGTTCGAACCGCACGAGACACCACCACGCTATGCGGGGGCCCCCGAGGAGACCGCGCCGTACGTGTGGATCTGCGATGAGTTCTATGAGGTGCTCAGCGGGGGGGCCGCGGCGGTGATTGACGGCGAGACGATCCAGATCGCCTTTGAGGCGCCGCTGCCGAGGGGATTCGACACTGAGAGCGCCGCGATCGAGGCGGCGATCGAGCACCTGCAGGTGCAGTTCGCGCGGGTCGGGGTCGCCGGTGCAGATGTGCAGATCGAAATCGAACGGCGGTGATCACCGGCGGTCCGTCAGCCCCCACCGGATGTCGTCATACCTGCGGAGCTGCGTCGATCCGAGCATGCGGGCGAACCGGCGTTTCAGTCGGGTTTTCTCCCCCCGACGGATGCGTGCGAGGTGGTCTGCTCGCCTGATCACCGTGGGCGGACCACCCTCGACGGCAACCGACTGGAGGACGGTCTGCTCGATCTGCTGACGGCGGGTGGGGTCCTCCACCAGTGCAGCAGGGGCGTCCACTCGGTAGACCACCGCCTCGCGTGGGTCATACACCATCATAAAACAGCGCTGCAGGCCAGCAGCCGCCCCCGTGAGCTCCACACCGACCACCGCAGGGAGTTGTGCGACTGCCCGATCCGGGCCCAGATTCGACCGGAACCAGGTGGTGTACACCAGCTGGTGCGGGCCCGACTCCTCACCCATGAGCTCCGCGAAGAACGCCGTGTCAGTGACCCACGGAATCGTCTCACCCTGTGCCCGGAGGGTCGCCACGATCCCCCGCGCACTCGGGTTCTTGACAAAGCCGAAGACGAGTCGGTCGCTGGTGAGCAGCCGATCGATAAGCGTGAGGTACGTGTGTATCACTTCGGTCGGGTAGCCCGTCGATGCGATGGTGCGAAGCCGGTCCTCGCCAGCCCGCCACCGCAGCAGCTCCAACGGATACAGGGGACCATCCAAGACGAGACACGCATCGATCGCGTCGATGTGTTCCAGCGCATGCGCCCCCTCCGCGAGGTACAGCGCCAGCGCATGGACGACCCCTTCAGCATAGCGGCTGATCTGTGGGGTCTGGATCACCCGGAAGCGGCCGTATCCTGCATCCGTCCTCTGCCAGTCGGTCGTCACATCAACCGTCTCGTCAGCGATGTGGGCGGTGGCGACGAGCGTGCGCCGGCGATGCAGCGACACGTCCACCGGGTCACTGGCCATCGCTGCCTGAGCAGCATCCATGACGAGCCCGTTGCGGAACGTCGTCGGGTTGATCGTGCCAGCATCGATGCCATGCACCGGCTGCACCGGGGCGGGCCAGCTAGCCGCGGCCTCAAGGGGCACCGTCTGTACCGCCGGCGCCTCGATTGGTCTCAGACGCGCCGCACCCTCAGTATCCACGAGCGGATTCAATGCGGTGCTGAACAGGCTCTTCGCTGACGTCGAGGGGCGTGACACCCGCAGCTCCGCTGACAGGGACGCTGCAGCGTCTGCGAGCGCATCGATGTGGACGCGGTCGAGGCTCACATTACACACCCGCCTGGGGCCGATCGGGCTCGCCAACCAGGCGATGGTCCCACAAGAGGCCGATGAACCGCTTGACCCCTCCCGCATCGGTGATGCGGATGCGATCGCTGGCGAGATGCTCGATACCACCCGACCCCTGACAGCGGAGGCGTTCGAAGAGAGCACCCTCAGCGGAGTCTATCTGAATGGTAAGCCCCGCATCTGCACCGGTAACTCGCAACAGGGGAGCCGCAGGTGTGTGTCGCGGGGAGACGATCACACACCCGTGAGACTCCACAGTTCCAGCAGGCGACAGCTGCAGCGCACGGACGGGATACCGCATGAGCCGACCGTGCCCCTGCAGTTCAGCGACCAACAGCTCGAGCAGCGAAACGCTCGATGGCATCAGTCACCGGGTCCTGTCGGCACCCCGTACTCCGCGAGCAGTGCCCGGGTCACCGCGGGAACCTCCAGACCTCGGGTCTTGAGCTCCAGTGCCGCAGCGAGCTCAATCGGGACACCGAGGCGCTGTTGTCGGGCATTTGTCGCCGCGACCGCCGAGCGTCGGTCGATCCCCGCCGTCTCGAAGCATGCCAGGAGGCGCTCGAAGGGGCTCTGCCGTTCCAGGACGGATGCTGGGGGGCTGTAACCCCCCGGAATCTCGACGGCAGTGTAGTCGAAGGTTGCCCGGAGCTGATCGCCCTCGCGGGCGACCACACCCTCATCGACGCCGATGTCGATCAGGGTCTCGACCTCCGCCGGCGAGAGCCAGTCGCGGTCCACGCTGAGCGCGACTGTAACATCACCGACGGGGACGGTGTCGGTGCCTGCCTGGATGAACGGTAGTGCCAGGGTGCGGCGGCGGTCTGTCATCATCCGGAGACTCACCCTCCAGCGACTCATTGATTTCGGTCAGACGACAGACAGACGTAAGCGGGGACCGAGGATACCCCGCCCATGGCGCTGACCTTCGAGACACGGCTGCAGGATGCGGCGGGTCGTATCGGGCGGCTTTCGGTCCCGAGCGCCGACTGCGAGATTGAAACACCCACGCTCTTGCCGGTGGTCAACCCCAACGTCCAGACGGTCGAGGCTGACGAACTCGCTGCCGCAGGCGCCGAGATGGTGATCACGAACGCCTACATCATCTACACGACGCCGAGCCTCCGGGCGCGTGCACAGGCGGAGGGGCTGAGCGGGCTGGTGGGCTTCGATGGGCCGATCATGACGGATTCAGGCTCCTTCCAACTGGCGAGGTACGGTGAGATCGAGGTGGACACCACCGAGATCATTGAGTTCCAGGCAGCGATTGGGTCGGATATCGCGACACCGGTGGATCTCCCGACAGCGCCGGATGCCAGTGTTGCGCAAGCCGAAGAGGAGGTGCAGCAGACCGAGGAGGCGATCGCGCGTGCAGTGTCGATGGAGACCGGCGAGATGGCGATCACCGGCCCAATCCAGGGATCGACACACCCTTCGCTCCGACGTCAGGCGGGTGCGGCGGCGCGCGCACTCGGATGCGATCTGTATGCGATCGGCGCTGTCGTCCCGTTGTTGAACAGCTACCGCTATGCGGAGATGGTGGACGTGATCGTCGCAGCGAAAGAGGGACTCGGGCCGGCGGTCCCGGTCCATCTGTTCGGCGCGGGGCACCCGATGATGTTCGCCCTCGCTGTCGCGGCGGGATGTGACCTGTTCGATTCTGCGGCCTACGCGCTGTATGCGCGTGATGGCCGCTATCTGACCGTGGCGGGGACCGTCCACCTTGATGAGCTGAGTACGCTGCCGTGTGCATGTCCGGTGTGTGTGGGACAGTCGCCTCAGGCGCTGGCTGCACTGTCAGCTGCCGAGCGGGAGCGCCAGCTCGCGCTGCACAACCTGTACGTCTCCTTTGCAGAAGTGCGGCGGGTCCGCGCAGCGGTCTCCGCAGGGAACCTGCTTGAGCTCGTCGAGCGGCGTGCGCGGGGCCATCCCGCGCTGTTGGATGGCTATCGTCGGCTGCTCGCACACGGCGCGTACCTCGAACGCCACGACCGCGCTTCAAAGGGGGGCTTCTTCGGGGTCTCACGCGAAGCGGCCGATCGGCCGGAGGTCGCACGCCATCACCAGCGTATCACGGCGGTGCCTGTGGGTGCGGAGGTGTTGATCACCGAAGGCGACTGCGGGGCGACTGCAGATTTCGACAGCTGTTGGCAGCTCGTCCCACCCTTCGGGCCGGTCCCGACCGCGCTGCGGGACACCTATCCGACGAACGCGACCCTACCTGCGGGGACGACCGAGGCGGAACGAACCAGGGCGCTCGCGGGCGTCCGACGGCTGGTGCGTGCACACCCCGACAGCAGCTTCACACTCGCACACCGTGGGTGGCCAGCGTCGACCCTGGCAGGGCTGCAGGGAGATGTGGTCATCGTCGACCTGACTGAGTGATGCGGTCAGGCCGGTGAGCCAGCACCATGCTCCCAGCTGTGCAGATGGGCGACCGCCACCTCGATGCGGCACTCCTCCCGCCGCTCGTCCAGCAGCCGTCTGGCGAGTGGCCCATCCACCCCACCTGTGTACCGCAGCAACATGCCCCGCAGCAGGCTCTTATCCACGTCCGGTGCGATGTGAGCCCGTCCCCAACCACGCACGCCCCGGTATGGCCGGCTGTTCGTCGAGAGATCGAAGGCAACCTTGGGGTCAGCCTCGAGATATCGCAGGACGCGAGAGTCGGCAGCGGTCGCGCACAGCAGCTGGAATGAGTCACCGGCCTCGATGGAGCACGCGACGGTCGTCCATAGGGTGACGATCCAGGGGCGATCACGTGGGGTGCGACAGCTGAGCCGCAGGGGGATGGGGGTCTCGAGGATGAAGCGGGTAGCGGTCTCGAGACCCCAGGGGCCGGTCATACGCATATCATGGACTCTCTGGAGGGCGGCAAAAACACCGATGGCGACACGAAATGCCTTAGCGAGCCACGCGGCTCCTGCTGCTATGACAGAGTTCTTCGAGGTACTCGACCACGATGGTGCCGCGAGGGCTGGGGAGCTTCGCATCGACCCCCCGGTGCAGACCCCCGGCCGCGTGGAGGACCGTGTGGTCGACGGGGGCAGCCTCTGGACCGCGGCGCGCGAGGCGCCGACACCAGATGCGTCCGCACTGACGATCATGCCGCACCGTGGGTTTCCCACAGGGACCGATGACCGGCTGGTGGGAGCCTTCCCCCCAGCTGGTGCGGACCGTGCGGGGGCGACGGCTGCTGTGGTGACCGCAGGCTCGGCCGATGCGGTCGAGGCGGACGTGTACATCCCGTCGGATCTGCCCGGGAAGATGGGCCATGCCGCCGCTGTGGTCGAGGCGATCGTGGACCTCCGGCGGGCGATCCCCGCAGACACCGGCATCTACCTCGCGGGGTGTGCGGACGCGATGAACGTCGCGATGCTCGCGTATGCGGGTGTGGACCTCGTGGATGCGACAGCGGCCACGGCAGCGGGGTACGACGGGTGGTACCAGACCGCGATGGGCACGGTGGTAGCCGCTGAGCTCACCGAGCGACCGTGCATGTGCCCGGTCTGTGCAGATGGTAGCGGTCCGCTCACGGATCTGGCCGCTGTCGCTGCACACAACGTGCATGCACTCGATACCGAGCTCCGCCGCATCCGTACTGCTATCGCCGCGGGCACGCTGCGTGACCACGTCGAGATGCAGGCGCGTGTCGAGCAGTGGTTGACGGGCATGCTGCGGCGGATCGATCACGAGTATGGATACCTGGAGCAGCGGAGTGCGGTCATCGGGCGTGCGACGATCCGCGCGACGACCGATGACACCCTCCGACGGGTCGCGATCCAGCGATACGCTCAACGGGTCACCGACCGGTATCAGAACCGGTTCCAGAACCCCCTGGTGCTCGTGCCATGTTCGGCGCGGAAACCCTACAGCACCTCCCAGAGTCATCGACAGTTCTACGATGCGATCGACTACCGCGCACATGTGGTATCGATGACCTCCCCGATCGGGGTGGTCCCGATGGAGCTGGAGCTGACCTATCCCGCCCAGCACTATGATACGGTCGTGACGGGGCAGTGGTCAGCGACGGAGATCGAGTTCGTCGCGTCGGTGCTGCAACGGTATCTGACCGAGAACCGGTACCCACGTGTCATCGCCCACGTGCCACAGGAGGGATATCGCACCATCTGCGAACAGGTCGCACCAAACGTGGACGTCCCCTTCACATACACGGTATCCGACCATCCGACGACGCAGGCCTCCCTCGAGGCACTGGCGACAGAGCTAGCGGGCGATCTGCGCTACACCAAACGGGAGCGCGAGACCAAGACGGTCCAGGCGATCGCAGACTACCAGTTCGGCAGGGGTGTCGGTGATGCGCTGTTCCCGCGGTCGGAAATCGAGCTGAACGGGCGGTACCCCAAGCTGCAGGTGTGTGATGCTGAGGGAACGCAGCTCGCGGTGATGGTGCCACAGTACGGCATGCTTGCGCTGTCACTGGCGGGTGCGAACCGGTGGCAACAGGTCGTACCCGACGCGGCCACAGTGCAGATCGACGAATTCGTGCCACATGGCGATGTGCTAGCCCCGGGTGTGACCGATGCCGACCCGGCGATCCGACCCGGCGAGGAGGTGCTGATCGACGGCCCGGCAGCTTTCGGGATAGGGCGAGCAGTGATGGATGGGGAGGCGATGGTCGAGGCGGAGCGGGGCGTCGCCGTCGATGTCCGGCATATCGAGGCGCGGTGACCGAGATGCTTTGTGCTCGGGGACGCTGGACTCATCATGAGCGAGGAGCGAGAAATCGACATCGGGATCCCAGGTGGAATCTTCGAACTGCTACCTGACGATGGGGAGGGAGCGGCCTTGGACATGGAGCAGGCGATCGGGGGGCTCGAACGCAACCTGCAGCGGGCGGTCACCGGTACCGACAGCCAAGAGGAGGCCACGGAGTACGTCGTGGATGCCATCGAACATCTGGAGGGCCGGATCGAGCGGTACGATGAGTTCATACCGGAATTGCGTGCATGGGGGCAGTCCCCGGTGTATGCGGTCGCATGGCGCAACCTGTACGCCGAGGTAATCGCACAGCTGTATGAGCATGAGTGGCTGGGGCCGTCGATCGATAAGGAGCGCGCCTACCGACTCGTGGAGGATGGGATCCGCTTCGGCAAGCGCTGACCCAGCAGGTGTGTTTTTTACCACCTGACCGCCGACTGTGCCTATGGAGATCACGCTGCGGTTCTTTGCGAACTTCCGCGATGAGGTGGGCCAGAAGTCCATCTCACGCGCGTACGATGCGAGGACCGTCGGTGA
>Ga0209937_1000392_pt1 | contig 14437 bp, 16 predicted proteins | sample SalPon1_B_H2O_MG_FD_185699 | JGI IMG/M metagenome (GOLD analysis project Ga0209937, IMG submission 185699) | Salt pond water microbial communities from South San Francisco under conditions of wetland restoration - Salt Pond MetaG R1_B_H2O_MG... | ecosystem: Environmental > Aquatic > Non-marine... | reverse complement strand
GATTCGAACCCTGGATCCCAGAGGGAACACGCTTTCCAGGCGTGCGCTTTACCACTCAGCCATCCCGGCTCACCTCCACCAACGGCCGGTGTGTTGTTTAAGCCCTTCTACCTCAGCGCTCGGCGATGGGGGGCACCGGCCGCTCCTGCGGACCCACGTACCGCGCACGCGGTCGGATCAGGCGGTTGTCCGTGCGCTGCTCGACGATGTGCGCCGCCCAGCCGACGACCCGGCTCATCGCGAAGATGGGGGTGTACAGGTCGGTGGGGATGCCCATCTGGTGGTACATCGATGCGGAGTAGAAGTCGACGTTGGGCGCGAGCTGCTTCTGCTCGCGCATGTACGACTCGACCGCCGCGGAGTACTCGATCCACCGGGGGTCGCCGGCGGCCTCCGCGAGCGCCTCCGACGCCTCGCTCAGGATCGACGCGCGGGGGTCGGTCACCGAGTACACCCGATGGCCGAAGCCGGGGATGCGCCGGCCCGCCTCCAGCGCGTCTGCGACCCACTCCGCGGGGGGGGTGTCGCTGGCGTCGACCTCGCGGAGCATCTGCATGACCGCCGCGTTCGCCCCGCCGTGCCACGGCCCCGAGAGCGTGCCCACCGCCGCGGTGATCGCCGCGTGCAGGTCGGCCATCGTCGAGGCGGTGACCATCGCCGAGAACGTCGACGCGTTGAGCCCGTGGTCCGCATGCAGCACCAGCGCCATGTCGAACGTCTCGGCGATGACGGGGTCGGGGCGCTCCCCCGAGAGCATGTACAGGAAGTTCGCCGCATGCGACAGCGCGGGGTCGGGTGCGACCGGGCGCTGGCCCTCCCGCCGGCGGTGGTACGCCGCGAGCAGCGTGGGCACCTGGGCGGTGACGTGACAGGCCGCCTCGCGCAGCCGCGCGCGGTCATCGTCGGCCTGCACCACGTCGTACGCCGAGAGCATCGAGATGAGCGTGCGCAGCGCGGCCATGGGCGTCTCCTCGGCGGCGACGAGCGTCTCGATCACCGCATCGACCGAGTCGTCGATCGCCCGGTCTGCGGCGAGGGTGCTGCGGAAGGAGTCGAGCGCGGACGCATCGGGGAGCTCTCCCTCCCACAGCAGATGCGTCACCTCCTCGAAGGAGGTCTCGCGTGCGAGCTCCTCGATGCGGTACCCCCGGTACAGCAGGGTGCCGGCCTCACCATCGATGTAGCTCAACGCGGACTCATCCAGCAGCACACCCTCGAGGCCCGGATTGAGTGTGTCTGACATATTCCGGGTTGACGAGTTGTTTAAAAAAGCATTGTTATTCACGGGCCTACCCCGCGGCACCAACGGTTTATACACACCTCGAGTAGCTGCGCACATGGTCGCCGAGGAGGTGCGGTACGAACCGGTCAGCGTGAAGGCGGTCCTCGCGGAGATGAAGGACACCGCCGAGCTGCTGATCGACCTGTCCTACTCGGCCGTGCTGGGCGATTCCGATGCGCTCGCCGAGGAGGTGCTCGAGCTGGAGGCGCGGATGGACCTCCTGCAGATGCAGGGGCGCATGAGCGTGCTGCTGGCCGCGCGCAACCCCGAGGATGCGGAGGCGCTGGCGCCCGTGCTCGGGGTGATCGCCGCCGCCGAGAAGGTCTCGAACGCCGCGGGGGACATCGCCAAGATCGTCCTCGAGGAGATCGGGATGCCGCCGGCGATCCGTGGGGGGCTGCACGATGCGACCGAGACGGTCATCCGCCTCCGCGCGGACGCCGACGCGCCCGCGGTGGGGGTGGCGCTGGGGACCTCGCACCTGGAGACGGAGACGGGTGTGCGGGTGATCGCGATCCGCCGCGAGTCGGCCGTCCAGAAGCAGCAGTGGCTGCTGAACCCCGGTGCGGGGACCACCGTCGAGGCCGATGACGTGCTGCTGCTGCGCGGGCAGGATGCGGGGCTGGCCGCCGCGGTCACGGCGGTCGCCGATGCGGGGTTCACCCCACCGGCGCGCCCCGACGGGTCGGTGCCGGACCTCGAGCGGGCGGTGGACTCGATCGTGCTCATGAAGGACATGAGCGAGCTGGCGGTCGACCTGGCGTACGGCGCGGTGCTGTTCGACTCGCGGCCGGTCGCCGAGGAGGTCAGCGAGCTCGAGGTGGAGATGGACGCGCTGAAGTCCCGGCTGGAGGCGTGGGGGCTGCGCGCCGCCGCGGCGGTGGAGGACCCCGTCGAGCTGCGGGGGCTGTTCCACCTGGCGGCGGCGACGGAGGTGATCTCCGATGCGGCGCTGGAGATCGCCGAGGGCGTGCTGCGGGGGATCGATGCGCACCCCGTCGTCGCCGCGGCGGTCCAGGAGTCCGATGAGGTGATCATCCGCGCGGAGGTCGGCGGTGACGCCACGCTGGCGGGTCGCTCACTCGGCGAGCAGGCGGTGCAGACCGAGACGGGCATGCGCGTGATCGCGGTGCGCCGGGCGGCGGGGTGGGTGGTCCAGCCCGATGCGGCGACGACCGTGGCCGCGGGGGACATCCTCATCGCGAAGGGGACGCGCGCGGGCGCAGACCGCCTGCGGGGGCTCGTCGATCACCCCGACGGCTCCTGATCTGCGGCGCGGCGGAACAGCCGGATGAGCCGGACGGCGACGATCGCTGCGGTCACGAGCATCGCGACCGAGACCGCCAGCACCAGCGCGAGCATGGCGTACCAGCCCGCCGCCCCGAGGACGGGGTAGCTCCGCGTGCCGGCGACGGGGCCGACCAGCTCGAGCACGCGGATGAGGTACAGTGCGACGGCGAGCCCGGCGCCGGCGAGCACCCCCCGCCGGACCGCCGAGGCGACCTCGATCGTCCGCAGCAGCTGCACCAGCGGCGAGGGCGCATCGCTCATGTGCGGCGCTCGGACCCCCACCGACAAGAGTGGCGCCCTCAGCCCGCGGGTGCAGGCGCCGGTGCGGCGATGAGGAAGATCGCCGTCCCGACCAGCCCCACCACGGAGGCGGCGGTGAACGCCACCGTCGGCGAGACCGCATACAGCACCCCACCCACGGCGGCGGCGGGCACGGTGACGAGGTTGCGGATCAGGTAGTAGACACCCACGGTCGTCGCCCCCGCACCGCGGCGCGCGGGGGCGATGATGAACGCCTTGTGTGCGGGCAGCCCCGCGAAGCGCAGCCCCGAGAACGCGAACAGCGCGATGAGCACCAGCGGGTCCGCGGGTGCGCTGATCAGCAGCACCGGGAAGAGCGCGTACACCGCGAAGCCCGCGGCGACGACCGGCTTGTACCCCACGCGGTCGGCGACCGCCGCCATCGGCAGCATCGCCGCGAGCGCGATGAGCATCTCCACGCCCAGCAGCAGTCCGAAGAAGGGGTCCGGGCCGATGGCGCGGCCCCCGAGTGCCGCCGGCAGCCGCAGCCCCACCGCGAGGAACTCGGTGACGACGATGACGAAGAACACGTACACCATCCCGTTGGCGAAGCGCACGCACGCATCCGCGACGAGCAGCGTCCGCAGCGCCGCCGGCAGCGCCCGCAGGTCGCGACGCAGCTGCCCGAGCCCCTGCAGCGGCTTGCCGATCGGCTCATCCGCCGCATCGTACAGGCGGTGCTGGGCGACGGTGCCCACGGCGGCGACCGTCGCCGCGGCGAGGAGGATGATCACGAAGCCGCGGGTGAACGTCATCGTCGCGAGCACGCCGGCCGCAAGCACGGGCCCCAGCAGGAAGGCGAGCCGGCGGACCGTCTCGGTGCTCGCGAAGCCGCTTGCGAGGCGGTCGGGCGGCACCGCCTGCTTGACGACCGCGAAGGTCGCGCCCAGCCCGAGCGAGCGCCACGCCTGGACGAACACCGCCCCGACGAAGATCCCGACGGGGATGACGAGCGGGCCGGCCGGCCCCGACAGCCGCAGCGTCCCGATCGGCTCTGCGAGCGCCCACAGCAGGAAGCCCACCGTCGAGGCGACGCCGAAGGCCGTCAGCGCGCGCCGCGAGCCCACCCGGTCGGCGATCACGCCACCGGGGTAGGGGTACAGCGCGGCGAGCAGGCTGCTGAGGCTGCCGAAGAGCCCGATCACGACCGCCCCCGCACCGAGCACGCTGAGGTAGCGCGGGAGGTACCGGCTCGTCGCCTGGAAGGCGAGGCTGAAGGTGAACATCGCGACCGACAGCACCACGATGTCGCGCTCGCGCCGGACGTCGATCCACAGCCCATCGGCGATCGACGACGGCCAGCGCATTGGGCGTCAGCAGGCACGCGGGTGGTGTAGCTCTGTGGGTCGGGACATCGAACGCACTAAGCGTGCCCCCACGAACCGTCGGCGCAATGGTGACGATCGGGTCTGCACAGGCGGACCCCGGGGAGGCGGCGACGGGGTGGCTCGAGGTGGGCGAGAGCCGCATCGGCCGGCCCATCGCGCTGCCCGTCGCGGTGTACGAGGGCGCCGACAGCGGGCGGACGCTGTACGTGCAGGCGGCCTCCGACGGCGACGAGCTCAACGGCGTGGGGGTGATCCGCGAGGTGGCCCAGCGGCTCGACCCGGCGGAGCTGACCGGCCGGGTCGTGCTGGTGGGGGTCGTCAACACCGACGCGTTCCACCAGCAGGTCCACCGCAACCCCATCGACGACATGAAGCTCAACCGCACCTACCCCGGCTCGGCGGAGGGCAGCGCCTCCGAGCGGATCGCGGCGGCGACGTTCGAGCTGGCCGCGGAGGCCGACCTGATCTTGGATTTGCACCAGGGGTCGACCTCGCAGATGATCGATGAGGTGCGCGTGCGCTGCGGCCGCCGCCACCGGCTGCATGAGGCGTGCCTGGAGCTCGCGCGCACGTTCGATGCGGGCTACATCTTCGACCAGCAGGGCCCCCGGGGGCAGCTCGCACGGGTCGCCCCCGATGAGGGCATCCCCGCGATCGACCCCGAGCTGGGGGGTGCCGTCGGCTGGGATGCGGCGAGCATCCGCACCGGCGTGCGGGGGGTGCTGAACGTGCTGCGGGGGTACGGCCTCCTCGCGGGCGATGTGGAGGTCGGCCCCCAGCGACGCGCGCGCAGCTTCGAGCAGTACGGCGCGCCCGCCGGCGGGCTGGTCTCCTTCGACGCGGAGCTGGGCCAGCCGGTCGATGCGGGCGACCTGCTGTTCCGCGTGACGGACGTCTTCGGCACCGAGCGGGCGACGGTCACCGCCGAGTCGGCGGGCATCTTCTGGCGGGCGCACCGCCGGCCACAGGTCGCCACGGGCGAGTACGTCTGCTCGGTGGGCACCGGCATCGACACCGTCTGAGCTCAGCGGCGCGACCAGTCGATCCAGTCGAGCTCCCAGCCGTGGCGCCGGTGGGCCGCGGCGGCCGCGCGCTCGGAGTCCTCGCGCACCGTCCGGTTGCGGACCGGGCCGGTGGGCGTCTCCCCCGGCGCGAGCAGCGGGGCGAGCGACACCTCCGGGCCCTCCTCGCGGAGCTGCCCGTCGGCATCGACGCGCACGAGCCGCTGCTGTGGGCCCCCCAGCGGCACGACGAGCCGCCCCGACGGCTCCAGCTGGGCACACAGCGCCGGTGGCACGCGCGCGGTGGCCGCCTCGACGATGATGCGGTCGTACGGCGCGTACAGCGGGTAGCCCCCGGTGCCGTCGGCGCGGTCGACGAGCACCGCCGGGTAGCCCGCCCGGTGGAGGTTCCGCCGGGCGCGCCGCACGAGCCGGCGGTCGATGTCCACCGCGTGCACCGCCGCCGCACCCACGAGCTCGGCGAGCACCGCGGCGGTGTAGCCCACCCCCGCACCGATGATCAGCACGCGCGCATCATCCGTCGGCAGCGGCATCGCCATCCCCAGCAGCTGCGCGACGGTCGCGGGCGCGAGCACGTCGCTGTCGTCGACCCGCTGGGGGAGCTCGCCGTACGGGGCGGTCTCGACGAACCGCTCGCGAGGCACGCGCCCCATCGCCTCCAGCAGCGCCGCCGGGGTGGTCTGCGCGCGGCTGATGCGCTCGACCATCGCCTCCCGGGCACGCTCGGCCTCCATGTCCCCCAGCGACGCCGGGGGCGATTGAACCCTGCGGCCTCACCGCATGCGGACGAAGCGGACCGCCCCGTGGTCGCGGCGATCGCGGACGCCGTCTGCGCCGACGGTCATCGACACCAGCCGCTGGGTGTCGGTGCCCACCGGGGCGACGATGCGGGCGCCGACGCGGCACTGGGTGCGCACCGCCTGTGGCACCTGTGGTGCCGCACACGTCAGGTACGCCCCGTCGTAGGGGGCGCCGGCGGGCCAGCCGTCGGTGCCGTCGGCGACGCGGATGCGCACGCGGTCGGCCGCATCCGCCGCGCGGAGGTTGGCCATCGCCGCCTCCGCGAGCGTGGGCGCGACCTCCACCGAGTGGACCGTCCCGCCGGCATCGAGCATCGCCGCGGTCACCGCGGCGTGGTAGCCGCAGCCGGTGCCGACCTCGAGGATGGCCCCATCACCCGCCGGTGCGAGCAGGTCGGTCATCTGCGCGACGATGTGCGGGGCGCTGATCGTCGCGCCGTCGCCGATCGGGACGGGGCGGTCGCGGTAGGCCTGCTCGCGGTGGGCGGGGGGGATGAACCGGTGTCTGGGGACCGCCCCCATCGCCTCGAGCACCGCCGGGGCGACATCGAGCCGCCGCCGGAGCCCGTCGATCAGCGCCGAGCGCTCCGCGGCCCACGCCTCGGTCACACCGCTCACCAGACGGACCACGGGTCGCGGCGGTCGGCGACCGCGTACACCCGCTGGACGTCCTTCGCGAACACCGCATCGCCCGGGTGGTCGTAGGTGCGATGCCGGTAGTCGGTCACCGCATCGCGGATGCGGACCGCCGAGACCGTCACCACCGCGTCGTCGACGTCCAGGGTGGCGCCGACCTCCAGGGCGAACTCGCCGGGGAGGCGGACCGTCGCGCTGTGGCTGCGGTCGCGGCCATCCGGCGGGTGGACGGTCACGTTGACGCGCACGTTGTCGACCGCCCGCGTCCACAGCGTCCGGACATCGGCCATCGTCGCCGCCTCGACGCGCCGGCCGTCGGCATCCTCGATCGCCGTCACCCGCACCTGCATGATCGCCGCGTCGGTGTCGACGATGAACTCATCACCGCAGGCGACCGGCTCCGCCGGGGTCGTCGGCACCACCGTGCGCGTCGACTCCCCCTCCTGGGAGATGATCACCGGGCGCTCGATCGTCGTCGCGCCCGACGGCTGGACCTTGTGCACGTGGCCGCACGCATCACAGCGGACGGTGTGTGCGCCCGCCCCTGCCGCCAGCACCGTGTGGACGACGGGCTCGGCGGGGCTGCAGTGGGGGCACGCCACGAGCTGCTGGCCGGCGGGCTCTGCCATCTGTCGGGGCTCACCACCCACGGGACAAAAACCTCCGGACAGCCGTCACGGCAGCGCGAGGGGGCGCCCGTCGACCATCACCGTGGGGCTGCGCATGATGCCGTCGAGGTGCAGCGGCGCCTCCACATCGCCACCGATGCCCGCGTTGTCGCCGATGGCGACGTGGACCGTCCCCGCCATCTTCTCATCCAGCAGCACCGACCCCACGAGCTCGGTGACGCCCAGGTTGGTGCCGATGCCGAGCTCGGCGAAGTTCGACGCCGCCTCGCCCACCGCCTCGGCGGCCTCGGCGACCTGGGCGGCGATCGCGGGATCGGAGATCGCCGACACCTGCCCGTCGGCGACGTCGAAGCGCACCGGCTCCGCCACCAGCCGCCCGTGCGGGCGCATCGTCCCGTCGATCACGACCGACCCCTCCGCGGTGGTGGGTGCGATGAACGTCTCGCCGGCGGGGAGGTTGGAGAACGCCCCCGGCGTGGTGACCGCGCCGGTGTCGGTCTGCCAGCTGCGGTCACCCACATCGACCTGGAGGTCGGTGCCCGCGGGCGTCTCGACGGTGACCGTCGCCGCATCGGCGAGCTCGCCCGCGAGCGCATGGGTGGTCTCGGCGACCGCGGCGTAGTCCGCCTGCATCCCCGCGATGAACACCTCGGGGGTGATCCCCGGCAGCGTCGCACCGCGGCCCCCCGCCGCGGTCGCCGCCCCGCGGGCGCGGGTGTGACTCAGGCTCTTCGTCGTGGGGGCGATGAACACGTCCGCCTCCCGCATCGCCTGTGCGACCGCCGCCGGCGGCTCCGCGCCGTGCTGGGGGCCCACGGGCATCTCGATGAGCGTGGTGTCGTCGGTCCGCTCGCGTGCGGCGGCGGCGAGCGCGTCGCCGATGGCCCGCCGCGGCGGGTCCGTGATCACCACACACCGCTCGTCGGCGCGGACCCCGAGGCACACCTCGACCGCCGTCGTCGCCGCCGCAGCGAGCGTGTCCGTCTGCATGCCCGCACTCGCGCTCGGAGCGGCAAGAGGGTGTGGGTCACTCGCGCGCAAGTACCGATTTCAGGGCCCGAAATGCCTATTCGGCCCCTCTGAGGAGTGCGGTCATGATCCGTGTCGGCATCAACGGCTACGGGACCATCGGCAAGCGCGTCGCGGACGCGGTGGCCGCACAGCCGGACATGGAGGTCGTCGGCGTCGCGAAGACCCAGCCCAACTTCGAGGCGCACACGGCGGTCGAGCGGGGCTTCCGGATGTACGCGGCGATCCCCGAGCGGCTGGCGCTGTTCACCGAGGCGGGCATCGAGGTCGTCGGGGTGGTCGACGAGCTGATCGCCGCGGCGGATGTGATGGTCGACTGCACCCCCTCGGGCATCGGCGCGGAGAACCGCGACCGGTATGCGACCTACGGCACCCCTGCGGTGTTCCAGGGCGGGGAGGACGCGTCGGTCGGCGACGTGAGCTTCAACGCCCGCGGCAACTACGCCGACGCCGTCGGCGCGGAGTTCGTCCGGGTGGTCTCGTGCAACACGACGGGGCTGTCGCGGATCATCGCCCCCCTCGAGGATGCGTACGGCATCGAGCGGGTGCGGGCGACGCTGGTGCGCCGCGGCGGCGACCCCGGCCAGAACGCCCGGGGGCCGATCAACGACATCCTCCCCGACCCGATCGCCATCCCCTCGCACCACGGCCCCGACGTGCAGACGATCTTCCCCGACGTGGCGATCGACACGATGGGCATGAAGGTGCCGGCGACGCTGATGCACGTGCACGCGCTGAACGTGACGCTCGCGGAGAGCCCCACCGCCGCGCACGTCCGGGAGGTGCTCGGCCGCGAGGGACGGGTGTACCTCATCCCGCCGGGGCTGGGGCTCGACGGGGCGGGCACGCTCAAGGAGTTCGCCTACGACGCGGACCGGCCCCGGGGCGACCTCTGGGAGAACTGCGTGTGGGCCGAGTCGGTCGCCGTCGAGGGGCGCGACCTGTACCTCTTCCAGGCGATCCACCAGGAGGCGGACGTGATCCCCGAGAACGTGGATGCGATCCGGGCGATCTTCGATGCGGCGGATGCGGCGACGTCGATGCAGCGGACGGACGAGGCGCTGGGGGTGGGCATCCGCGGCGACCCCGCGGGCTTCCTGGGCGCCGGCGGCGTCACCGCGGGCGTGCCTCAGCAGGAGCGGTAGCGCACCGACAGGTCGGCGGTGTCGACGACCGCGACGTGTGCGGTGTCGTCGCCGCCGGGGATGGGCACCCCACCGGGGTTGATCACGGGGATGCGGCCGCTGGTGTCGGTGCCGTGCTGGTGGGTGTGTCCGCGCAGCACGCAGTCGAGCGCCGTGCTGTGGGCGAGCGCCTCCACGCGCGCCTCGTGGGTGCCGTGGGTCACCCCGAAGCGCACGCCGTCGCAGACGATGCGGGCGAACCCCCCGTGGAAGGTGCCGAAGCCGTCGACCACCGACGCGAGCGGCCACGCGCCGTCGTTGTTGCCGCGGATCGCGTGGAACGCGAACGCGTCGGTCTCGAACAGCGCGGCGGTGATCGGGGCGATCATGTCGCCGCAGTGGATCACGACGTCGACCCCCGCGTCGGTGAACAGCTCGACGGCGCGGGTGGCGACCGCGCGGTCATCGTGGGTGTCCGCGATCACGCCGACGTGCATGTGCGACCGACGGCGTCGGGCCGCTAAGGTGCTGTGGTCGAGGAGGTGAGCACGTCGACGCCGACGAGCGGCGCCCCGCTGAGGGCGGTGAGGTACGCCCCACCGGCGATCGACAGGTGGTCGAAGGCGGCGGGGTCGAGGTCGTACAGCGGCACCGCCCGCGAGGTGTCGCCACCGCCGACGACGCTGTAGGCGTCACCGGCGGCGATCGCCTCGAGCACGGTGACGGTCCCCGTCGCGAAGCGGGGGTCCTCGAAGACGCCCAGTGCCCCCTTGACGAACACCGCCGCGGCGGGGGCGCACACCGCCGCATACCGCTCGGCGGTGGCCGTGCCGATGTCGAGGTACGACGTGGTCTTCTCCGCGATCGCCTCGACGGCCACCTCCGCGCGCTCGCCGGCCGCATCGGCGTACGCGAGGTCCGTCGGCAGCAGCACCTCCGCGTCGAGCGTCGCGCGGACCGCGGCGATCTCATCGGCGGTCTGCGCCCACTGGGTGCGGAAGCGGTCGCCGCCGTCGGTGTCGACGCCGACGGGCGCACCGGCCGCACGCAGGAACAGCTCGGCGGCGACGCCACCCAGGCAGAACCGGTCGACGCGGTCGGCGAGCGCGCGCATCACCCCGATCACGTCCGTCGCCTTGGTGCCGCCGAGGACCATCACCACGGGGCCGTCGAAGCTGCGGTCGGCGATCGCCGTGTTCGCGGCGTGCTCCGTCGCCATCACGGGGCCGCCGCAGGCGGGCAGCCGCAGGGGGAAGCCCACGATCGACGCGTGCGAGCGGTGCGCGACCGAGTACGCATCGTCGACGTACCAGTCGACCGCCGCGGCGAGCGTCTCGACGAGGCCGGTCTTCGCCTTCTGCTCGGGCGCCGCCGCCGGCAGCTCGTCGGGGTGCATCCGCACGTTCTCCAGCAGCAGCGCCTCGCCCGCGGCGAGCGCGTCGATCGCCGCGAGCGCCCGCGGCTCGGTCACCGCATCGACGAACCCCACCGGTGCGTCCGTCTGCGCATCGAGCAGCGCGGCGTGCTGGGCGAGCGAGACGAACGCCTCGCCGCCGGGGCGGCCCTGATGCGCCAGACAGACCACGCGGTGGCCCGCGGCGGCGAGGGTGTCCACCGACGCGGCGTGGCGGTCGAACCGCCGGGTGGCGACGACGCTGCCGCTGTCGTCGACGGGCGCGTTCAGGTCGACCCGCATGAGCACGGTGCTGTCGGGCGCGATCGCCTCCACCGTCTCGAAGGGGACCATGGCGGGCGGTCGGCTCACGCGGTGATGAACTGTGCCATATCCAGCATGCGGTTCGAGAAGCCGAACTCGTTGTCGTACCAGGTGAGCACCTTGTACATCGCCCCCGCGCCCACGCGGTTCGTCGAGGCGAGGTCGACCAGCGAGCTGTAGGGCATCCCCTGGATGTCGCTGGAGACGAGCGGGTCGTCGGTCACGCCCAGCACGCCCGCGAGCGGCCCCTCCGCGGCCGCGGCGCGGAACGCATCGTTCACCGCCGCGACCGTCGGGGACGCATCGAGCGTGACGACCAGCTCGGTGAGCGAGCCGTTCGGCACGGGCACGCGGATCGCCATGCCGTCGAGCTTGCCCGCCAGCTGCGGGAGGATGTCCGTCGCCGCCGCGGCCGCACCCGTCGTCGTGGGCAGGATGTTCTCCGCGGCGGCGCGGCCACGGCGGGGCTTGGCCATCGGCCCATCCAGCAGCTGCTGGCTGCCGGTGTACGCGTGCACCGTCGTCAGCATGCCGTGGTCGATGCCGAAGGTCGCATCGAGCACCTGCGCGATCGGGGTGACCGAGTTCGTCGTGCACGAGGCGTTGGAGACGACGTCCTCGTCGGCGTAGCGGTCGTGGTTGACCCCGTAGACCAGCTGGGTGACGGGCGTGTCCCCGCGCGGCGGCGCGGAGATGATCACCTTGCGTGCGCCCGCCTCCAGATGCATCGCCGCATCCTCGTGGGTGCGGAAGATGCCCGTGCACTCGAGCACGACGTCCACGTCGTGCTCGGCCCACGGCAGCGTGGTGGGGTCGCGCACCTGCAGCAGCGCCGCATCGACCGCCTCGGTCCGCAGCCGCCCATCGGACAGCTCGACGGAGTCGTCGCGGCCCATCACCGTGTCGTACTCGGCGAGGTACGCCATCTGGGCGGGCTCCATCACGTCGTTGATCGCGACCAGCTCGACGTCGGGGTACCGCGGCAGCGCCCGCACCACGTTCCGGCCGATGCGCCCGAAGCCGTTGAGCGCGATCCGCACCGGCGAAGAGTTACTCATATCCGAGTATTCACCCACGCGGTATATCAAGCCCCCGCCATCACCGCGGACGTGGGAAGGGTTTACATCCGAACGGGGGCGACCTCCCGGTATGCCATTCGACCCTGACGACCCGTTCGACCGGTTCCTGCGTGACGTCGACCGTGCGGTCCGCGAGGGGCCGATGGGGCGGCGCCGGGGGAGGACCGACCGCTCGGGGTTCCACTCCGAGACCCATCTCGACGCCACCAGCGACGGCGAGTGTGTCCGGATCACCGGTGACCTGCCCGGCATCGAGAAGGCGGACCTGCAGATCCGCTGCGATGGCGAGGTGGTGACGATCTCCGCCAGCGGCGCACGCCGGCAGTACGACGAGCGCCTCGCGCTGCCCGAGGCCGTCGACGAGCACAGCGGCTCCGCGCGGTTCAACAACGGCGTCCTCGAGATGTCCTTCGACGTGCGCGAGCCCGCCGCCGAGATCGACATCGACTAGCCGGCGACGCGGTGGATGAGCCGGATCAGCCGCGCGAAGAGGTCCCCCTCGTACAGTGCGGGGTCGTCGATCGTCGGCCGCGCGTTCGTCTCCGAGCAGTACACCACCCCGTCGCTGCGCAGCAGGTCGACGCCCACGTAGTCGATCGCCAGCGTCCGCGCGACCGTCTCTGCGACCGCGGCGAGCTCGCCGTCGACGGGGACCGACCGCACCGCCGCGCCGCGGTGGACGTTGTGCTTCCAGCCGGGGCCGTACCGCTCGACCGCGCCGACGGCGGTGCCGTCGATGACCATCACGCGGATGTCGGTCGCCTCGGGCAGGAACGCCTGCAGCAGCACGGACTTCTCCCCCGTCGGCGGGAAGCGGTGGATCGCATCGAGGTAGTCGAGCACCCCCTCGAGTGCGTCGCGGTCGGCCACCCGGGTGACGCCGATGCCCTGCGTCGCCACCGTCGGCTTGAGCACGAGGGGGTAGCCCAGCTCGTCGGCCGCGGCGGCGACGGCCTCGCGGTCGCGCGGCGCGGCGGCGAGCACCGTCGGTGGGACCGCGACCACATCGGCGAGTGCGGCGAGCGTCGCCGCCTTGTTGCGCGAGCGGGCGACGGTCGCGCGGTCGTTCACCCAGGGGACCGCGCGCACCGCATCGAGCACCGCGGCGGTGCCGAAGCGCGGGGGGTACACGAAGCCCACGTCGAACGCGGGGAGCTCAGGCTCGCTGAGCGAGAGCGTCACCCCGGCGCTGTCGAGGGGGACGACGGTGATCCCTGCGGCCGCAAGCGGCGCCTGCATGCGCTCGTAGGTGGGGCCCTGGGTGGCCACCCCGAGCCGCAGCGACATGGCCGCGGCTCAGACCGTCAGCAGGTCGTTGCCGCGCTCGACGTCCACCGTGCACGGCGGCGAGAGCTTGTTGTACGCACGGCGCAGCGCGTCCTTGGCGACGGGGGCGTCCTCCGCGCTGCAGTAGATGGTGAACAGCCGGTCGCCGGCGGGCACCCGCGCGGCGGTCCCGACGGGCTTGCCGAACGCCTGGCGCATCCCATCGGAGACACGGTCCGCGCCCGCGCCCGTCGCCTGCTTGTTCTCCCGGAGGATCTGGTGGGGGAACTTCCGCAGCACCATCTTGTAGCCCATCTGCCCGACCTGCTTGAGCATGAGCCGGTTCGCCGACAGCCGCGCCGACTCGAGCGAGCCGTGGCGCACCTGGGTGGCCTCATCCAGCCGCAGGCTGATCTGCACGGGGAAGTCCTCGGGGTCCGCCTCCAGGTTGCCCATGTTGAACTGTGCGACCTTCGAGCCGGGTACGCCGGTGATGTACTCCCGTCGGGTGTAGGAGGGGTTCTCCAGGCCCCGGTACATCGATGCTGGTTTGTTCCCCATGAGTGATTGCCGCACGTACCCGTAGACCCGGCAAAAGGGCTTCGAAGCCCCCCGCGGTGGCGAAGCTTCATCAAGAACCGGCGACTGTGTGGCGGCATGAGCGCACTCGCAGACGAGCCATGTGAGGCCTGCACGAGCGATGATGAGCCGCTGACACCCGAGGGGTACGCGACGTTCCTCACAGAGCTCGACGACGACGTGTGGGAGGTCGTCGACGAGCACCACCTGCGCGGGTCGTACGACTTCGATGACTTCGGCGCCGCCCTCGGCTTCGCCGTCGAGGTGGGGACCGTCGCCGACCGCGAGTGGCACCACCCCGACCTGACGGTGAGCTGGGGGCACGTCGAGGTGGTCATCTACACCCACAAGATCGA
>Ga0209937_1000391_pt1 | contig 14479 bp, 25 predicted proteins | sample SalPon1_B_H2O_MG_FD_185699 | JGI IMG/M metagenome (GOLD analysis project Ga0209937, IMG submission 185699) | Salt pond water microbial communities from South San Francisco under conditions of wetland restoration - Salt Pond MetaG R1_B_H2O_MG... | ecosystem: Environmental > Aquatic > Non-marine... | reverse complement strand
CAGAAGATGAATTTAATCATATGCTATTTGATGATTGGGATGATGAAGAATGGAAGGCCTTTGATAGTTATATGATTAATTGTGTACAAAACTATTTAAAAACAGGTTTAGTTAAGCACGAGTTTCAAAATCTTGATGTTCGTAAATTTATTAAGGAAACAAATATGGAGTTTTACGAATGGGTTAAAAGTGAAGAAACTTATTTACCAGCAAATAAAACCAGACTTTATAAATCTAGTTTATACGATCAATTTATTCAAGATTATCCTGATTATGGAGGTGGAAAATATAAGTTAACTCAAAAGTCATTTAAAAAGTATTTAGATAAATATGCAGACTTTATGAATTATGAAATAACAGATGGAAAAGACCCTAAAGGTAGATACATAGAGTTATATGATGGAAAAAGTAGTGAAGAAAATAATGATGAAATACCATTTTAATTATGATACAACTTAGACCATATCAAGAAAAATTAATAAATAGTCTACGAGAGTCAATGCGTTTAGGAAACAAAAAGTTAATCTTATGCGCACCAACTGGGGCTGGTAAAACTATAATGTTTTCGTATATGATAATGCGGCATTTAAAAAAAGGTGGCCGAGCATTAGTTTTTACACACCGAAAAGAATTACTAAAACAAGCTGGCGGTACATTTGAAAAATTTGATTTACAGCCAGAATTAATAACAGCAGGATCAAAGCCTGATTTAAGTAAGAATTTACACGTTTCAATGATTGAAACTTTTGACAGGCGTAAAGATGACTATGCTTTATTTTTAAGTACAAAAACATTGATTGTAATTGATGAAGCACACTTAAATACTTTTACAAAGGTTTTTGACTATATAAATAAAGATACTATAGTTATTGGTGCAACGGCCACACCATACAGAAAAGGTAAAAATATACCAGCTTTAGATGAATTTTATCAAGATTTAATTCAAGACGTAGATACACCTGATTTAATTAGTAAAGGTTATTTAAGTGATGCTAAAACTTATGGTGTTAAAATAAATTTAAGCAAGGCTAAGAAAAAAGGAGATGATTATGATGTAAGCCAAATTTATGAAGAAAATAAAATGTGGCATGGAGTGGTGCAAAATTGGAAAAGATTAACACCTAACACCAAGACAATACTATTTTCTTCTAATGTAGAAAATTCTATAAAAGTATGTAATGAATTTAAAATAAATGGTTATGATGCTAAGCATATTGACGGCAATACACCTAAAAAAGAACGCGAAGAAATACTAAAATGGTATGAAAGTTCTGGAGTTAAGATTATTTGTAATTGTGGAATATTAAATGCTGGCTTTGACCAACCAGATATTGAAACAGTTATTTTATATCGTGCCACAACTTCTTTGCCTTTATTTTTGCAAATGTGCGGGCGTGGAAGTAGAGTTACGAAAACAAAAAAAACATTTAATATATTAGACTTTGGTAACAATGTAAACAGATTAAAATTTTGGGAAGATAATAGAGTTTGGAGTTTACAAAATGATGTTAAGCCTAGTAGTAAAAAAGATGCAGCACCAATAAAAGAATGTCCAAAATGTATGGCCTTAATGGCAATGTCTAAATCTGAGTGCGATTATTGTGGACACGTTTTTAAAAAATCAGAAGAAGAAGAAGAAAACGAACAAATAGCCGAGTTGCAATTATTACCAAAAAGAAATAGATTTGACTATGCAAAAGGCAAATCAAATAAAACGCTTGTAAAAATGTGCAGAGCTAAGCTAATTAACCCTTATTGGGTTTTACATAACAAAACAAACATTGAAGATGCAAGAGAATTTTGTATTTTAATGGGCTATAAAATGCCCGGTTTTGAGTATGCTAATAAAAACAGATTTAAAATATTTTCATAATGGAAACAGAGTCAAAAATTCAGCAAAACATAATAATGTGGTATAAAAATAATTTTTGCTTAAATCATCACAAGCCACAAAATATTATTTTTTCAGTACCAAATGAAAGTAAATCTAAACGTGAAACCTTACAAAAAATGGCCATTGGTATGATGCCCGGCGTTTCTGATTTAATAGTAATTACATCTAATAATGTCTTATTTATTGAGGTAAAAACACCCAGTGGTACGCAATCTAAAAATCAAAAAAGATTTCAAAGCCTAGTTGAAAATCTAGGTTATAACTATTATTTAGTTAGAAGTTTAGAACAATTTAAAACTATTTTTGAATGATCCCAACCAACCCATTTAAAACATACACATCACCTAAAGGCTTAAAGTATAGAGTGACAGGTTTAGAAAAGTTAGAGGACACAATTAAGTTTATAGGCCGAGAGCCACATTGGTGTTGGGAGGTGTCTATTCAGTACCTTGAAAGTAAGAAACGTGTTAAAATTACATATTCTCACGAAAAAAAAGTTATAAAAGTATTGAATAATTAAAATGTATTTGTATATTTGCTCAAAACAAAACAAAATGATACTACAAACTATTTTAAACTCAATTCAAGGTATTGAATTTGATCAGTACAAAAACGACGAGGGCAACATCATTATTGACGATGACTTGCTTCTTATTTATCAGGATGACATTTTTGAGATAGAACTCGACATTTATGTTGAGTGCATAACTTGTCCAGAAGAGAAGTACAGACATAGATATGTTAACCTTAGACGTGTAATTATTTCAAACTTCGAAACAGGTGACGAAATGAAATTCGACCCTAGATATGATAACTCAATAATAAATACAACAATATGCAAATTAATATCGAACTTGTAATGCAAGTCTTAAAAACAAAAAATGGTAAGTACACTTTAAAGCAACTTGCCGAAGATTTGAATGTAACAGAGCAAACTGTTCAGAATTGGAAAAATGGAACGACACAGCCTTATGGTGTTAACCTTTTAAACATTATGAAATTAACCCATTTAAAATACGAGGAATTATGGAAGTAGTAACAACAGTATTAATAGTATTCTTAGTAATGGCCTTTATATTTGTAGGCTTATTTAGTACAATTTACTTTTATTTAAAACGAAAAAAATCAGAGAATCAATTACAACAATGGTATGAAAACGAAAGATTTAATTAAAAAACATCAAACTTGCATTAAAATTTTAGAAGCTATTGAAGTTTTTGAAAGTTTAATAGAACACAAAGCATTAAGCATAGAAGCCTTAAATGGTAACTTTCCAGACTTAAAAGCTAAATATTTACATAACATAGACATCTACAAAAGATGTATTAGCAGATTAACTTTAAGATATACAAAACAATTATAAATTTAGAGACAGCTTATATGCAAAAAAATATAAAACGACGCAAATAATATTAATTATATGTATAAAAATATAAATACATACAAGCCAAATGGTACAGATGAAGAAGTAAAACTTGGTATTTTACACAATGTAAATGGCTATTGGGTAAGCAATGAGGGTACTAAACAGAAACCTAACTACCACGTTTGGATACCAAGTGTAACGCACTCGATTGTAGATAGTGCTTATGATGATTTATCCCTTGCGGTTGCTAGGTGCAATTATTTAGCAAAAACTGCATTAATAGATAACCTTATTGCAAAAAGTAAGCGGAAATTACAATAAGGCTATTGTTGTGTAATGGACAGGTATATAAAAAGTAAAACGCTTGGTACTAAAATCAATTTAGCTTGGTACGTTTTTATAAAAAAGACAGTAACAATACAGCATACAGCTTGGTACGTTTTATTATTTATATACATTTTTATATACTTTTAGTGGCGAGCGTAGGTGTTTATGCCTGCGGAGGTTAAAATTTTAAGGTGTTAATTCCTTGATTTACCTTGCCTTTTGAGCCACTAATTGTATTATAACGGTCTACGTATAAGCGTAGTGCGATTAATTAAAAACTGAAATTAAATAGAATGAGTAAAAGATGTAAACTACAAAAGGAATATTACAAAGAGTTTGGAAATTACAAAGGTGATGGCAAATATACAGATGATTATGTAAAGTGGTTAGAAAAAGAGGTGTTAGCATTACGTTTATACGGTGTTGGCAGTGCGTTTTATTGCCAGCGAGATATTGAGGGAGAAAGTATATGCGATAGCCAATGCGACCATTGTGAAGAATATTACAGACCGTTGGAGCAATAATATGACTGCCAACGGATGCGTATAAGAGTAGTTGAGATTAATTAATAAATAAATTTAATAGAAATGAATAAAGGACAATTAATAATTAAGTATGTAAAAAGTGTTGGGGAAGTACATAACTTAAAAATAAAAGTACAAGAATTAGAAAATAAATTAAAAAGCTTTGAGCAGCAATTACTTTTATACGATGTTGTGAGTAGTGAAAAAATTAACTTGACAAGAAAAGAGCTGAGAGAAGTTATTAAAGAGGCGTATAGAAACGGTTATTCAAAATATGAAATGGTAGAAGCTGGACTTGAAACATATGACGCTGATGGATATGCAAGATGGTCGATGCGAAGTATTAAATAAATTTTTTATTACTTACAACATTTCGGGTATATGGTTAGTGCCGTGTAAGTAGAACAGACTTTCAGGTTAAGAATAGAAGTAATAATTAAAATATTTTTTTAGAGCGATGGCAAAAATCGAAATTACAAATGAGGACAATATGGTATTAATGAAACGATACCCTGATAATTACTTTGACCTTGCAATAGTTGACCCGCCTTATGGGATAGAAAGGTTTAAAAAAGTTACTGACAAACCAAGCGAAAAAGATGTCCACGCTAAAAGGTTTCAAGGAATGGAATTGGTAAACGATATAAAACCAAATCAAAAATATTGGGATGAATTATTTAGAGTTTCTAAACATCAGATTGTATTTGGTGCTAACAACTTTACAATGCCTGAAAGTGAATACTTTTTGATTTGGGATAAAAAACAAGCAATGCCAAACTTTGCAAGATGTGAATATGCTTGGGTAAGTATGAGTTTAAAAAAGCCTGCTAAAATCTGCGAATACTCAATACATAAACACAACCAAGTAGATAAGATACACCAAACCCAAAAACCTGTTTATTTGTATGAATGGATTTTAATAAATTATGCAGAGGAAGGATTTGAAATACTTGATACGCATTTAGGAAGTGGCTCAATAGCGATAGCGTGCCACAATTTAAACTATAATCTTACTGGGTGTGAATTAGGTACTGAAACATATAATAAAGCCTTAAAACGATTAAAACAGCATCAACAACAATTAACAATGTTTTAAACCTAATTGGTGAGGTACGAACCAAAAGAGCGTGGGCAAAAAAATATTTTAATTATGGGTAAACAAGCACAAACGATTGAGTTAAGCACGGAATTAGGCATTAACTATATACCGTGTTGTAGCATCGTTTTAATGTGCTACAACACCGAATAACAACATAAAAACCAAACAACTATGCTAGTAATAACAGTACCTTACACTTTGGTTTGGACTTTGATAATAACTACGGCTGGACTAAGTGCGGCAAATGCTTTAATATAAAGCGACAAAAAGAACTTAAATAAGTAACGCAAGGCGGGAGTATAGGTTACAACATTAAAGGTAAATTCTATACCTAAAAAAGATACCAAGTCGTTATTTAATTTAATTTGTTATATTTGTGGTAAAACCTTCGTAAATCGACCGAAAATGCCTAATACAAAAAACTTAAAGAGAGGTAATCCCGATCATCAATTTACAAGCAAAAAGCAACCTAGCAATAAAGCTAAACGAATGGGTCACAAAAGAAAATTATTAATTAAAGATATAGCCTCGCAAATAGTGAAAGGGGAGGCAGTTAATGATTTAAAACCTTTGGCTGCTTACTTAGACATACCTGAGAGCGAAATAGACGTAGAAACTCTTATGCACCTTAGTCAAATGTCTAAAGCTATAAGGGAACAAGACACACGTGCTTATAATGCTGTAATGGATAGGTTAAAAGGTAAGCCTAAACAAGAAATCGACCACACTACAAAAGGCGAAAGTATGAACCAGCCTTTAATGAACGTTGACCCTTTAAAAAAGGATGATTAAGCAAACTACATCTTTACGTAAGATTGCAGGCCTACAAAAACGTATTAAAGTCATACAAGGTGGCCAAGGGGCTGGTAAGACGTTTAGCATACTTATATTAATAATTAACCACGCTTCAAGCAATCCAGATAAAGACATTTACATAGCATCTCAAGAATTATCTAAGATGCGAATAACAGTTATAAAAGACTTCATTAAAATAATGAGGTCTTTTGGTATTTTTGATAAAAATAATTGGAAGGGCGGCAAAGAGTATGAATTTCCTAATAAAAGTAAAATTACATTTATAGGATTAGATAAAGAAGATGTTGGTAAGGGTTTACGTTCAGACCTTATCTTTTTAAACGAGGCCAACAAGACTAAATTTGAAACGTATAGGGAACTTACAACAAGGGCAAAACAAGTCATAATTGACTTTAACCCTAATAACGAGTTTTGGGCTCATACCGAAGTATTAGATAGACCTGATGCTGAATTTCTTTTACTAACTTATAAGGACAACGAATATCTTGATAAAAACGAAGTTAACGAAATAGAGTTAAATAGAACAAAGGCCTACATTAATCCTGATTTAGAAAATCCAGACATTAGCAGTAATATTAAGTCAAAGTATTACCAAAACAAGTGGCACGTTTATGGTTTAGGTAAAGTCGGAAGTAATCCTAACCGAATATTCTTTTGGAATGATTGCAGCGTAGAACGTTTTGATCAATTAGATGCTGAGGTTTATTATGGGGTTGACTGGGGAACAGTAGACCCTTTAGCAATAGTAAAGGTCAAATACTATGACGGTGGCCTATACATACGTGAATTAAACTACAATTCAGAAAATCAAATAAGAGAGCAACTAAGTCCGGAAATGAATAAGGCCTTAAAGCAGGATAATGAAGGCCTAATAAAGTGGCTATTTAACCAATTAGCAATAGATAGGGATAAACCTATTATTTGCGATACTAACCGCCCTGATAAGATTATGGCATTACGTGAAATGGGTTACGGTTATGCAATAGAGGCAAAAAAAGGCAAAGGCTCGATATTAGACGGTATAGACCTTTTAAATGGTTTAGATGTATATTATACTAAAGATAGTACAAACCTTGCTAAGGAAGCTAATAATTACAGCAGGAAGGTCGATAGGTTTGGTACTGTATTAGAAGAACCAGAGGATGACAATAACCATTTAATTGATGCAATCAGGTATGTGGCTAACTTTTTATTAATTAACGGCATAATAAGAAATATATGACAAAAGTAAATTGTCCTGAGTGTAAACGAAACACTAAAACTAATGTAACAAACGGTTATTGCCAATGCAGGGGGTGTAAACAAATATTAATAATAGAGGATACCAAGGCCATTAAATGTATTCCTAAAGATTTACATTCCACATTCCCACATTGACACGTTCCCTTATTACCCTAATCAAAATAAAATTTATATTTTTTAATGGGGGGGGGTCTTTTTTGGCGTTACAATGTGGGAATGTGGGTCAGGCCAATAATAGCAAGGCTTCAAGTGATCCCACATTTGTTTTAAACGTGGCTAACGTGGGTAATCATATATTTTAATTAAATAAAATTATTTATTTTTAATTTTGTATTAAATAATTTGTATATTTGCTTATAAAATTGTATACAAATAAATCAGGTATGCCTGTAAATAATTACGATTAGCGTATTTTCCAATTTACTATCAGGAAGTAGATGGGGTAGAAATTTAATTAATAACCTACTTCACGACTACACTAGAGGGGGTGAGTTTTATCCTTTACAAACTCAAACTAAGTATAATGATTATACTAGTGAAAAGGCTAAGTTAGAAGCTATACTTCAAAACCCAGCTGCATTAACTGTATTTAGTATTAACTGTGATTTATTCAGTTTAGGTAAAGTAGTTGTTAAAGATAACAATGGTGAACCTATTGTTGATCATCCATTAAATCAATTACTAAGTAAGCCTAATGCTTTTCAAAGTAAACGTCAAATCCTTTGGGATTATATGTTTTGGAATATGTTGGGTAATGCTAACCTATACATAGATAGCAAGTTTGATTTTAATAACAATTCACTTTATTTTTTAGATAATTCAAAGATTGAGTTTCCTAACAAAATGTTAGATAAGGCCGATCATATAATGACTTCAAAGGCCGCTAGCAATCAATTTAAAAATAGTAGGATAACTTATCGTTATGATGACGGTAGTAATCAAAAATTTGATTATCGTAAAATATTACACTTCACAGATTTAACCGCTTCAACATCATCTTGGTTTAAAGGTTCTAGTAAAATAGACGCCTTGTATAAAGTTATTTCTAATAGTGAATTAGCATTAGATGCTAAGAATGTAGGACTACTATATTCTGGTAAATATATGATAAGCGGTAAGGTAGGTACTCAGGACACTAAGTCTTTAATGATGTTACCTAAAGACAAAGAAGATACAGAGGCTAAAGCATTAAGTAAAAAGCCAGTTACTGTAGTGCCTAATATGGTAGATATTAAACGCTTTGTAGATGATTTAAAAAAGTTAGACTTAGATACGGCTTATAAGAATGATTGCTTAACTATTGCAGACATATTTAACATACCAGCTGAGTTAATTAATGCTAAGTTACAAGGTTCTACTTTTGAGAACCAAGAAAAGGCAATGGGTAGACACGTTGATTACGTGTTAACACCTAAAGGGAATGATTTTGTAGATGGTCTAATGAATTACTTTGGTTTTGAAGGCGAAGCTGAGATAACTTGGGAACATTTACCATTCACGTCATTTAGAAAGTTTGAACGTGCTAAGGCTGATTTAGATAGTGCTAGAACATTTGATATATTAGTAAAGGCTGGCGTAAGTCAAGAAGATATAGAGCGTATAACAGGCTTTGAATTAAATAATCCAATAGATTATGATAAAATCAAAAATACAACGTCTACAACAACAAGTGGACAAGACGGAGAATAAAAAAGATAAATTAAAACTTCTTAAAGAGATTAAGCAATTAAAGCTAAAGCAAGAAGTTATAAAATAAAGGTTATGTATTGCAAGGAATTAAATAAGGAGTTTGAAAGTAAGGCCAAAATGTTTGCTGAATTAAAGGCTAACAAAAAAATGCTTATGCTTAAGAAGAAGTCAGAGGTTAAGACTAAGCAAAATAGCATTGGGTTAATTAATGGCCAATCGGAAACAATTAAGGCTTTACCTGATATGGAAAAGGGCTTTATTTATCCAGTAATTAGCAATACTAATTTTTTAGATAGTCATGGAGATGTACACCTTAATGGTTCAATGACTAAGACGGCTATGGAACAAACTAACAAAGTGTTTTATTTAGCCGATCATAAAATGGAAGTAGATAGTATTATAGCAACACCTAAAAACGTTGATGTAATGCTTAAACCTATTGACTGGAAGTCGTTAGGATACGATTACGAAGGTAAAACAGAAGCTTTAGTGTATAAAATAGATGAAACTAAAATAATGCACGAAAAGGCTTTAAAATTGATTAGAGATAAAGAGCCTATGCAAAACAGCATCAGGATGCAATACGTTAACATTGAGTTAGCGGTTAATGATTCTGATAGTGAAGAAGAATACAAAGTATGGTCTGAGGTTTACCCTAAATTAGCAAATAAAGAAGTTGCTGATGAAATGGGATACTTTTGGGCGGTACGTGAATTAAAGTTAGTAAATGAGGGTAGTATGGTATTATTTGGTTCAAATAGTGCCACGCCTATTGATACACAAACAGAAGCCGCTAACAGCACTTCTGAAATTGAGCCGTCAAAAGACACTCAAATAAGCGTAACTCAAATGTTACAAAAAGTAAATGTTTAATTTTAAATTTTGAAGGTATGACACCAGAAGAAAGACAAGAATTAGTAGACGGTTTAGCGGCTAAAGTAAAAGAAAAAAACACCGCTGAATTAGATGCTATGAAAGAAACGCTTAACAACTTAAATGTTGAAGCGTTAAAAGAATTGCAATCTAAAGAAATTGCAGAAAAATCAAGCGTTGACCAATTAAATGGTTTAATTAGCGAAGTAAAAGAAACTGTTAACGAGTTGAAAGACAACTCAACTAAAAACAAAGTTTTGACTTTAAAAGAAGAAGTAAAAGCTAAAAAGTCTGAAATCAAGGACATTGTTAGCGGTAAGAAAAACACAGTAGAATTGAAAGCTTTATCTAATAGAGCATCTATTTCTAACAACACAGAGGCAGTAAGATTAGACGGCTTTGGCCAATTAGCTTACACTAGACGTACGCTTTATGATTTCTTCCCTAAAATCACATTAGGTGCAGGCGATCATAACGGTACTATTCGTTACATTGATTGGGATGAAGATACAAGTGTAAAAGCTGCTGCAATGGTTGCTGAAGGTGCTAGTTTCCCAGAATCAACTGCTAAGTTTATTGAGTATAGTATTCCACTTAGAAAAGTAGGTGATACTTTACCAGTTACTGAAGAATTTGGTGAGGATGAAGTTTCAGCTGCTGCTGAATTAGAATTGTTTTTACGTAACAACGTGCAAGCTAAGATAGGTGAGCAAATTGCCGTTGGTGATGGCTCAGGACAAAACCTTACAGGTTTAGTTGAAAGTGCGCCAGCTTTCACAGCCGTTGCTTCAAGTATTACAGATGCTAACATTAAAGATTTAGTTCGCAAAATGCGTACTTCTATTGTTAAAGGTAGAGGTTCTAAGTACAATCCTAACTTTGTAGCTGCTAATTCTGATGTCATTGATCAGTATATGCTTAAAAAAGATGCTAACAACAATTACATCTTTGATACAGACGGTACTATTGCTGGCTTAGCAATTGTAGAAGATAACAACTTAGCCGATAACACTTTAGTTGTAGGTGATAGTAACTTTGGTCAAATCTATGAGTTGCCTGGCATTAGCTTAAGCGAAGGTGTTACAGGTACTCAGTTCGCTGATGATATCAAGACTATTAAAGCTAGAGCAAGACTGTTATTCTTAATTAGAGAGGCTAACAAGTCAGGTTTTGCTAAGTCTACTGATATTGCGGCAGATTTAACAACTTTAGCAAGTGATCCAGCATAATAGCTAAATATGTCTAAAGGTAGTAAACGTTTAGAGTTTATAAAGGACTTTGCCATTCATAAGAAGGGTGGCAAAGCAACCTTTAGCCGAGATTTAGCCGCTATGTTGATTAGCAAAGGAGTTGCTAAATTAGAAGACAGCAAGGCAGTAAGTCGAAAAAAGACTAAAGCCAAAGCAAAAAAATAACTAATACAATTATAATCAAATGCTAATAGATAAATCGTATTTCACAGGCAAAATAAATATACCTAATTTAGAACAAGATACGGTAAACCCTGATTTAATTACTAACAACAATTCAGTTGATAGGTTAATTAAGGAATATACTTTTAAATATCTAGTAGATGTATTTGGTTTTAAAGTAGCAAATGAAATTCTTGACGAAGTAGAACCTGATGGAACGGTTAAGGCTAGTGCTGAACAAAAGTACAAAGACTTAATTAACGGTGTAGATAAATGGCGAGGGTTACGCTATGAGGTGCAAGGTATTAAATACAGTCAAATTGCTTATTATGTATATTGTCAATGGGTTTACGAAAACCAAACTCAATTAACAGATATAGGTAACACGATTGATAATGCTGAAAAGGCTAGTGTTGTTAGTTCTTGGAATAAGTTTAACGATGCTTGGCGTGAAATGCACTTACTTAGAGAACCTGAACATTTTTATTCTGTTCAAAACTATTATTTTAGAAACAAACAGGATATTTACACGCTTTATGATTATATAAGCGAATCAACTGATTGGGAAGCTAAAGACTTTGTAAGCTATGAGAACACTAATAGTTTTGGTTTATGATTAGTCCTGAGAATGTCATAAAAGAAGTAATACAACCTTTAAAGGATGAAGGTAAGTTTGGGTTTTACCATTATGGTAACGAATACGAATTAAAACGTTTATTCAATAACCAAAAGTACCAAACTAAATATCCATTTATATGGCTTGTATTGCCTTTAGAGGGCAATCCTAGTGATGACATACAAAAAAACTTATTAGATTGTAGAATAAAGCTTATTTTAGCTACTAACACTAATAAAAGTTGGCTTAATGATAAAAGGAATATAGAAACGTACGACAAGGTATTAAATCCTTTGTATGATGATTTAATTAGTACCTTTACAAAGTCGTTACAAGTTGTTATAAAGGACAACGAGGTAAACGTGTTAAAAGTGCCTAATTATCATCAAGAAGAAGATGGTACGCGTTCAAATCCTGCAAAACATAAAGTTAATTACTATTGGGATGTTTTAAAGGTTGAATTTGATGCTATTTTAAGAAATAATTGTAATTTTAAATAAAAAAAAGATATGTTAAACAGTAAAGATTGCACAACTGAAGTATTAGGCACAGGGGTAACCGAGTGCTTAGCTGATGTTGGATACCCAAAAGGCGTTATATTAACGCAAAAAAGTTGGTCAGAGGATGCCTCTACAACTATTGATAAGGACTATATAGTAACAAAAGTCCAAGAAGGTGTTTTTATCCCGTTGGTTGATTCGACAGGATTTGAACAAAATACGCCAGAAGCTACTACTCAGGAGTTCCCTGATGGTACTATGGTTGTAGTAAGAAATGGAAAGCCACAATTTTCATTTAATTATGTACGCTCTATTCAATTTCAAAAGATAGCAGCTTCTTTAAGTTCATATAAGAAGTACAATGCTATTTTAGTATTTGATAATGACGTGCTATTTTTAGCGAATGACGGTACAAATGTAAGCGGTTTTAGCTTAGGAATGTTTAACACTAATACTTATACGTTTAATAGCGGGTCTGAGGTTGGTTACACAACTATTTCTATGCAAATGCTAGACAACAAGCAATTTAACGAAGGTAGTGTTTTAGATCCTAGTTTTGATGTTACTAATGACCTTAACGGTGTTATTGATACAGTAATTGCAGGAACGGCTGCCTCTGGAAGTGATGTTTTAGTAAGCGTTAAGGCTAGCGTTAACCAAGCAGTAAACATTTTAGGTTTGACTGATGCTAACTTTAGATTAATTGTTAACGGTACGGCAGAAGCTGCTAGTGCGGTTAGTTTTAACGATGTAAGTAATCAGTATGAGATTACGCCAACGTCTACTTTATCTGGTTCAGATACGGTTGTAGTTGAATTGTATGACAGTGTTGCTTCGCTTAATGTTACTAAGTTAGGCGATCAGCTTTACAAAGGTAAATCAGCTGAGATAGTTGTTACCGCATAATAACAAACGCCTAGAGTTATTGGTTTAGCTCTAGGCAACTAAATAAAGTTCTATGAAACTATTAAATAGTAATTTTAGTAAGAAAGGCGTTGAAATATTTTGTAAATTAACACGCAAAGAGCAAAAGGAATGGCTTAAAAAGCGAAACCCTTTAGCGTTACCAAATGAAATAGAAAAGGCCTTAAAAGGCGTAAAATATGGCAAGTCTACTAAACATAAAAAAGAGGTTAGAAAAAGTCACGAAAACGAAGCTACAAAACAAGATGGCCGAGATAGTGACAAAGGACAACACGATACTGCAAGCAAAGAGGGATAGATTAAGCCAAGGTTTAGCACCTAATGATGAAATAATAGGTCGTTATAGAAATGCAGACTATGCCGTATTTAAGCAGTCTATTAACCCTAGAGCAAACGGTAATGTAGACTTAATATTAACAGGTAGCTTTAGTAATCAATTATTTGTTAAAAGCCTAAACAATTCAAGGTTTTTATTTGATTCTAGGGATGAAAAAGCACCAATGTTATTTGGTAGAAGCTATTACCAAGGGGTAAATGGTAAAGTATTAAGAGGTTTAGACAAGCAAACATTTGATGATTTGCAGCGTAAAGAGTACGCATACGATTTAATAAGCTACATAAAACAAATAACTAACTTATGACTTGTGAAGATGTAAAGGCTAAAGTTTATTTTAAATGCTTAAAGCATAATGATTCTAGCTTATTAGGCGTTAAAGAACATCAGAAAGTCTTAACCGATTTAAAGGATGAATTTTTTAAGTTGCGTGATGATGGAATAAGTAAAAGCGATTTAAAAAACTTTGTCAAAACACAAGCATTAAACCATAAGTTAGAAACATTAAAGTTAATTCAATTGGTTTACCAGTTAATACCTTTAGATGACAAAAGACGTAAAAAGTTAAAAGGCCAATTAAAAGATTTAGGTTTTAAACTAACTAGTGATAAGGCAAAAGATATAGAAAATCAATTTAAGTCTTTTATTGGTCAAGTTAAAAATCAAATACAAATAGCTGAAACAAACATAGTGAATAAGTCTGATAATAAAGAACAATTCAGTTATGAGCGTGTTATAGTATCGTTTGAACAGGTATTAGATAGGCCTATAAGTGAGGATATAAGCTTATCTAAATTTGCAGAATATGAAAGACAAGTTAATAATATTATAAAGAAAAATAAAAAGTAATGGTTGAAAAAATA
>Ga0209937_1000390_pt1 | contig 14480 bp, 3 predicted proteins | sample SalPon1_B_H2O_MG_FD_185699 | JGI IMG/M metagenome (GOLD analysis project Ga0209937, IMG submission 185699) | Salt pond water microbial communities from South San Francisco under conditions of wetland restoration - Salt Pond MetaG R1_B_H2O_MG... | ecosystem: Environmental > Aquatic > Non-marine... | reverse complement strand
TCAAGGATTTATACAAGACAAAGGCACTTCGAATGCGTTTACAAAACTGTTTGGCGCATTAGGAAGTGCAAATAAAGATAATCTTGAATTCTACGAAGAATGGGCAATTAAGTCTGGACAGTACGGCGCAGCAGACGGATTTGAAGAAGTAGAATACATATTAGACGAGGAAAAATTTAGAGTTTCTCCTCAGCCTATAGAACTAACTGATCAACAACCTGTAAGCAGTGATCTTGTTTATAGGATACCGTCGTTTGAAACATACCTCAAACCTCAGAACTACGATCACAGTCCCTTCCCGCAGAAAACTGTAGTAGAAACATTTACAAAAAACAGTGGTTATGTTAATCCTGAGGATGTTGATTTTATTCTAGACACATATGAAAATATACTTGATCTTGAGTTCGATGAGGTAGATTTCGGAAACACGATTTGGATAGGCAATGAACAAAATACCTGGAACGTTTATACTCACGTAAGAACAGATTTTTCAATAAATGAAATATCACTAAACGAATCGGGGTATGATCTTTCTCTAGATACTGCAGAAATTGATTTAGAACCTAGTGCAATTATTGGCATTTATAATGTTGGTGCGCTTAATGGCCTGTACATAATTTCAGATATCGAAAATAACATTGTAAAGATAATATCTGCCGAACTAGAATCAATCGGCGAAGATACAATAGATGGACAAATAACGCGGTTTATATCAAGTAGATTTGCAAATATTGCTGCTGCGTCTAACCAAGTAAAATTAGTTAATCAAGGTCTAGAAAGACTATGGATAGACAATACAGTAGATTCGTGGAAAGTTCTTGATAGAAATACAGCATTTTCGCAGCATGATATTATCGAAAATTCTACTGCTATTAATAACTCGAGTTACGGCTCGAGTGTCTCTGCTAACAATAAAAATACAGTATTAGCTGTTGGCGCACCCGACGATGAAAATGGCAAAGTATTTGTGTATTCTAGATCATCTAACACAGGAACATATAAACTGGTAGAAACAATCCAGTTTAATGACGATGTTGCCGATGCTAAACCTAGATTCGGAGAATCTGTAGCAGTATCAAGAACAGGAGAGTATATTGCTATCGGTGCCCCTGACGCATCTAATGTTAAGAGTGCATTTAGAGGAGATTACGAAGAACAAACAAGGTACGCTGCTGGGTCAATTGTGGAATTTTCTGATAGTGTATGGCAAGCTGCATTAGAAATACTTGAAGCAACTGACAGTATTGAGTTCGGTTCATTTGAGTCAACTGCGCAGATCCTAGAAAAGTTTGATTTAACAAGATCCAATAGCGAATATATTCCTACACTATTTACAGGCAACTATCCGTTCACAAATATAGAGACTAATCACATTCTTGTCAGAGCACCAATTGATCAGTATCGCGGTTCGGGCGTTGAGGATACAGTGACACTTAAATGGAATGCCCTAAGTTATGCTTATCAAACAGTAGATGCTGATACAATAGTTCAACCGTTTAATGGCAGTATGAGCGAAATTGATGCAGATTTAATTACTGCAGACCACGTCATTGCTGATAAGATCGACAGTATACTTTACGTAGAAAATTCAACAAATATACCAGATGTTGGACAGACGGTAGAAACACAGACCGCATTTGCTAAAGTTGCATACACACATGCTGTTGGTTCTACAGTAACTATCTACGTGAAAGATCAAAACGGTAGCTTTGGATTACAAGGATCTCTTATAACTGGTATAGGAGAATTTGTAGGAGAATATATAACTCAGGCTCCGAGAGACAACAATGCTAACACAGACGAATATTGGGGCGGCTATTGGAAAATAGATCTAGGATTTACATATTTTACTTCTAGAGACAATGACGATGCTGGCAGAGGCCTAGTATACCAAAACGTAACTCCTGTCGGAGAAACAGATGTTGATCGTTATTACTACAATATTTTAGATTTTAATTCAGACGTATCTCCTTTAATTGCAGGATTTAATGTGAGACACAGTGAATTAATCACACTAACATACGAAGGTGTACCAGGCCCTAACGAAGTAATAGGAATTTTTGATGATAGTCGTTTTGTAATGAGGGCCCCTAAGTCTCTTACAGATAATCTTAATCCGGGCGACGAAATTGAAGTGTTCTATAATACATTCCCGCAATTTGACACAAATAGTTTTCTAGATCCTGCTCAAATAGGTTTGAGTTTAGATGATATAAATCGTAAGCATACAATTACTGATCTATGGGACGGATATATTGATGTAGAACTTACACAAACTGTACCTGCAGGACCAAATATTGGCAACACTCTAGAACCTAAAGTAGGATTAACAGTGAAAGATGTTAACAACAACGGCACCGGTGTGATAACATTTTATCAAAAGTTTAATGATAGGTTTGCAAGGATATATGTAAAAGGCGTTTCTGGAATCTGGGCAATCGGTGATGTTTTTGAAGACAATGCAGATATAGAGTTTTTATCAGACGACTCTGACGATATTGTATACGGCGAAGACAGAATTTTTGGACAAATTGAATCAACCAGTCTAGGTTATGCTCCGTCAGATATAGGTCAACTAATAGTATTGTCTACTGTAGACAATGAACCTGTTGTATTCCAAGGCAAAGACAGAATAGTATCTTCAGAAGAATATCTGGATCTAGAATCTTTATTCGAAGACCCTCCGGAGGTTCCCGATACTGATCTTTCTGGTACTCCAGAATACTGGTTCTACCTTGAAGGCACAGTAAAAGGTGTCCCAAGACTACCAAATGTACCAGCAGAAACTAACAATGATTGGAGACAGATATATAGAACTCCTGCAGGCGCCGGCGGCGAAGTAAGTGGCCTTACTAAGGAAGGTCTATTCTCTATCTATCAAAGAACTGGTACTAGACAGTGGACTAAAATTTCGGACTTTACTGTTCCTCAGAGAGAAAACAATAATCGCCTAGGCGCCGATCTCGAGTTTGCACAGATAAACGGTCTAACTAAATTGTTTGTTAAAGCAAGCGGAACAGCAGGCTCAGGAAATTACGGAAAAATATTTGTAATCAAAAATGGCGAAGAAAACTCATACACTTATTCATGGGAGCTAGGAAGAGATAAAGAGTATAAAGGAGAATTCCAATATTCTCAAAGTTACTTCGAAAACGATATCGTCTTCTTTGACGGCGTGCTATATCGAGCCGTTACAAATACTACATCAGGTGAATTTGATTTTGATGATTGGAATTTTGTAAATGCAGCTAGCGGATTACCTATTGATTATTTAGGTTTTATCCCAAATGATATAGGATTAACTCTAGGCAACGACGATAGCTCTGTAATTGACCAGGACAACCTGCAGGAGTTTGCTAGAGATTTTTCAGTATCAGAAAACGGAGAAGTACTAATAACTAGCACTTTCTACGACGAAACAAAACCCAACAGGATTGTTATATATCGTAACTTAAACGGATTGTATATAAAATCACAGGAAATCCAAGCACCTAGCACAACTGACGATTATGGAAATTCAATTGGTATAAGCCAAGACGGAAGATTTATTGCAGTAGGTGCTCCTCTTGACGACACAAATGATGTAAATCAGGGCAGCGTGTATATCTATAAGCAGATTGACGGCGAATTTGAATTTCTTACTAATTTGTATAGTGCAAATAATAACACAAACGAACAGTTTGGATTCAGAGTAGCATTCGACGGAAATATGCTAGCAGTTGCTTCTCGAAACGGCGATAGTGTAATTAAAACTGAATTCGATAACGGTGAAACTGTGTTCGATGGAGGATTTACAAAATTTGTAGACTACAAAGATGATGTAGGTATTGTGCAATTATATGAAGTTTTCGATAACGGACTATTGTACGCCCAAACTATTGATTTTGACGATAGCGGAGCAAAATTCTTTGGAAGGAATCTGTTAATTAACAATAATCATATCTATATAGGAATGCCAGTAGTTGAAAACGAAGATAATAGTGGTCTAATAGTAGATTACAGAAAATTATCTAACCAAAGGTTGTGGCAGACACGCAGAGAAATTAAACCTACAGTTAATGTTTCTAAAATTAAACAGATATTCTTATACAATACTGTTACAAACGAAATAATACAATATCTTGATTACATTGATCCTTTGCAGGGCAAAATAGCAGGAATTGCAGAACAGGAAATTTCTTATAAACTCTATTATGATCCTGCTGTTTATACTAACGGCGGAGATGTACAAATTGATATTACAAATTCCTGGGGAGAAAAACAGGTAGGAGAAATTTGGTGGGATCTCTCTAATGCAAAATTTAGATATCCTTATCAAAGCGACGTTACTTACAGTGCTAATAATTGGAGTTCTATTTTCTCTAACCTTAATTCAATAGACGTGTATGAATGGGTAGAAAGTTCTATCTTACCGTCTGTTTGGGACACCAGGACCCAAACCGAACAGGGTTTTGCCCAAGGAATAACAGGACAAACTCTTTACGGTGATAACGGATATGTTGAAAAAAGAAAATATGATAAATCTAGCCAAACATTTAGCACAAGATATTACTACTGGGTAAGAAACAAGGCAACAGTGCCTAATATAGAAAGACGACGTAATTCGGCGCAGGATGTCGCAGACTTAATTAGAGATCCACAAGGAGAAGGATACAGATATGTTAGTCTTATTTCTTCCACACAGTTTGCTTTGTATAATTGCGAAAGTCTAATAAAAGATAGAGAAGTAGCAATTAATGTTCAGTACTGGACTATAGAAGACCAAACTATAAACATTCACAATCAGTATGAAATAGTATCTGAAGGCCTAGCAAGCAGCAAACCAAGCAGAGATGTAGAACAAAAATGGTTTGATAGTCTAATAGGATATGATTCTGCAAGACGGTCGGTGCCGGCAGCTGAATTAAGTGCAAAACAAAAATATGGTGTTTTAGATACTCCTAGACAGAGTTGGTTTGTCAATAGAATCGAAGCATTGAAACAAGCCGTTGAACGAATTAATATAGTTTTAAGCGAAAATCTTATAATCGACGAAAAAGATATTAGCAGACTTACTGAAATCGACCCGCCGCCTGGCTTGGCCTCTTATCTCTATGACAGAACTGTTGAAGCAAGGCAAGATCTTGAATTTATTGGTATTGCAAGAGCTCGTCAGGCAAAACTCGAAGTTCTAGTCGAAAACGGAAAAGTTATTTCGGTTAATATTGTAGACGGTGGAAGAGGTTACTTACGTCCCCCAACTGTTACAATTTTGGGCACAGGCACTGGCGCAGAAATAGAAGTTGGAATTAACAACCAAGGCAGCATTACTTTTGCTACAATTATTAATTCTGGCAGCGGCTATCAAACAAACACTGCTGTTACAGTAAGAAGATATACAGTACTGGTAGAAAACGACGAAACAATTGACGGACGCTGGGCCTTATATGAAAGAAACATAGGCGCTCGAGAATGGATTAGAACCAAGAGTCAGGGATATAATGTAGGTTTATATTGGGATTACGTTGATTGGTACATTAACGGATTTGGACCGATATCTAATATAGATTATCTTATCAACGAATCTTACGAATTACAATTGCTAGACGACAATATAGGCGAAACTGTTAAAATCAACAATGTAGGCACCGGCGGATGGTTACTGCTAGAAAAAATTGATAATCAACCTAGCGAAGATTATACTGTAAATTATAGAACAGTAGGTCGACAAAACGGAACAATTCGATTTAAGCCTAGTTTATATGATGTTACTCGCAGTCTAAGTGGCTTCGATACTACGATTTTTGATAATAAAAGATTTGACGGCTTGCCTTCTGTAGAAACAAGGATTATACTCGAAACTATTAGAGATGAAATCTTCACAGGAGATCTAGAAGTAGAATATAATAAACTATTCTTTGCTAGCCTAAGATATGTGTTTGCCGAACAGAATTATGTTGACTGGGCGTTTAAAACCAGCTTTATAAAAGCACAGCACAATGTAGGCGAATTAAAAGAAAAAATCACATTCCAAAATGACAACCTACCAAGCTACGAAGCTTATGTCGAAGAAGTTAAGCCTTACAGTACAACAATTAGAGAGTATCTTTCTAATTACGAAAAATTAGAGAATACAAAAACAGTAACAACTGATTTTGATCTTCCTCCTAGATATGTAGATCTTACACAAACAATCCAACCTGCTGATACAAAGGTAGAAGATAATCAAATTCAAATTCGTGACAGGAATGTTTCTATCTATCCTGACAGACATTGGCTCGATGCTGCAGGATTTTCTGTACAGCAAATTGATGTAGTTGATCCTGGTAGGGGCTATACCAGTGCTCCTGTCATTAACATAGAAGGCGGCGGCGGAACAGGCGCAACTGCTAAGGCCTTTGTTGGCAGAAATGGTCGCATTGTTGCTATCAATATTCTAACTTCCGGTGAAGGCTACCTTTCTAAACCTATAGTAAATATCAATGGTTCGATAGAAGAAGGCGGCAGACCTGCAAGAGCAACTGCAAGAATAGGCGACTCTGTCATTAGAAACATGCATTCTATAATTAAGTTTGATAGAGTGTCTGGAAACTTTGAATTTGTAAATCTCAGAACTCAAGAACAGTTTGCTGGTACAGGTTCTAGGAGAGAGTTTGATCTAGAATGGCCAATGGATTTAAGAACTACCCGAGTTCAAGTGTTTGTTAATGGCGCAGAAGCATTAGGTGGTCGATACACCTATTTTAATCAAGAAGATGATTCCAAAGGCTATGAAAGATATCAAGGTAAGATTGTTTTTGACACTGCGCCTGAAAACGGACGCCTTGTCGAAGTAGAATATTTCAAAGATATTAATCTTCTAAAAGCGCAGGATAGAATCAACAACTATTATGAACCGCAGCAAGGGCAGTTAGGTAAATCACTCGGTCAATTAACGGATGGCATTGATTACGGCGGCGTAGAAGTTACCGGTTTTGGATTTAGTGGTACTAGCGGCTGGGATGCTAACGGATGGACTTCACAATTATGGGATACATTTGACACAGAGTTCGAAGACGAGGTTATTTATAGAAAACAAGTTACGCTTAATTTTTCAAGCAATGTTGTTGAAACATATACATTAGATGATTCAACAGCCTATGAATTAGACGGATCAGAGGTTCTTGTACAAGATAGTACACACGAAACAGGATATATTAAATCAATTGGAGACACATTTATAGTTTTAGATTGCGCATTAAATGCTCAGTTTAACACAGCGGATCAAATTAGAGTATTATTAGAAGACAGTTCTGAAGCTCCTGTTGTAGTAGAGGATAGTTCAATTGCTGTTCCTGTTAGTGTAGAAGAGATTGTAGTGCTACAAAATCCTCTTGCTTTAGACACTAGCTATAACATCTATATTAAAGAATTTGATAACAGCGGAAATGTTATAAAAGATATACGGTTAGACGATCCTGGATTTAGCATCGGCGATCAGACTAATACTAATGCAGTAATTGAGACTTTGGTAGGAGATGGCTCTACGCAGGCGGTTGTATTATCAGATCTAAATATATCTACACAAACAGAAACAGACAGCAATACACTAGTGTTAATTTTTAGAAAAATTACTTCAGACGGGTCAGCAATTTCGGACCCCGATTCTTTTGATACTGCAATATCCGGTGGTGACCTAGCATATCAAACAGCAACAGGAATAAGAGCCGAAGATATTAACATAGACGGCGATGGATTTGTTACACCTACAACATCTAAAGGTCCTGAAGAAATAGTGCCAGGACAAACACTTGATACTGTAGATATCACAGTGTTTGAATCTGTCACAGGCGGCGCAAGCGATATTGTTTCAAGATCTTATACCGGCGACGGTGTAACCACACAATTTGATTTAGGAGCAACACCGGTAAAACAAGAGAATGTTTTTGTTAAAGTTGATAATGTAATACAAAATTCAAGCAACTATGATATAAATTATCAAATTAAAACACTGCATTTTCAAACAGCACCGGAACAAGCCTCGAAAATTAATCTCGTAAGTCTCGGTAATAGTGCATCGCAGATAAAAGATATCGAAACATTTATAGGTGACGGAGAAACAGTAGAATTTTTAACAAGTGTAAAGTGGCAAGACGATTTAGAAGCATTTGTAACTGTAAATGGTAAAAATGTGCCTTCTATCTTAATCGAGTCAACCTCTAGGTACGAAATATCGAATGCTGCAGTTTTGCGGTTTGCTGTCCCCCCTAATGCTGGCGATATAATTAATGCAGTTTTGGTTACCGAAGGTTTATTAAACCGTAACTACAGTGTAGTAGAAACAGACGAATTTATTGCAGACGGGTCTACCACACAATTTACATTGTCAAATAATGTATTTTCTCAGCAACCAGCATCGTTATACACAATTGTGCAAGTAAATGATAAAATTTTATCTCCGGGTTATACCGAGAAATTCACAGTTTCTCAATCCAAACAGGTTTTGCTAAATTTACAGCAAGTACCAGCGGGAACAATTGATCCTACAGAAGTCGAAGTATATCTTAATGGTGTGTTGTTAACACCAACCGACGACTGGTCGGTTGATTTCTTAGTATCTGATACAGACGAAATTCAAACAAGCGGTGCTCTTACTCTAAAACCAGGAGTGGGAGAACCAGGAGACGAATTAGAGGTAAATCTAATTGGCCTGGGCGATTATAGATTTGGATTCTTTGATACAGATAATAATTTTATATCTCAGAGAGGTGAAGATTCTACTCTACCTATACTGAATCTCGACGATACTTATAGTGCAGGAGATAAAATCACAGTTTATAATTTTAGTAATCATAATAGTCAAGGAATAGAACGCATCATACTAGAAGTATCAGAAAAAACTCCAACTACTCCGGGCACAGATGCTTATTTTGAATTTAGAAATCTACAAAAAGGTATTATTAAATTAAGAAAACCAGCACAGGATGCTCAATGGGTATGGGTAAATCTAAACGGTACACTACTGTCTCCTAGCATCGATTATGCAGTTACAACAGACAATCAATATGTAGAATTAACACGTTATCCTGAACAAGGCGATAAAATAGACATTCTGCATTTTGCTAATGATGTACTTCAAGATTCTTTCGGATGGCGTCAATTTAAGGATATGCTTAATAGAACCCATTATAAACGTTTAGGTAAAAGATATTCTCTTGCAGAAGATTTGCATTTTGACGACACTGTAATCGAAGTTCAAGATGCAAGCGACTTACCATCGCCAAACTATGCCACACGTACTCCGGGAGTAATATTTCTTGACAAGGAGAGAATAGAATACTTCTTTAAAGACGGTAACACTCTAAAACAACTGCGTCGAGGAACTCTAGGAACAGGAATAAAGACAGTTTATTCAGCTGGAACTTCTTTTATGGAACAAGGCAAATCTAATAATCTTCCGTATCAAGACTCTACCTATACAAATAGATTTGAAGGAGACGGATCAACTATATCCTTTACTCCTTCGTTCGAAATAGACAATACAGAAGAGATAGAAGTATTTGTCGGAGGTACAAGATTGCGCAGTAATCCAATTGCCGTTTTTGACTCAGAAATAGCACAAGATTCTCCCGAAGGTGACGTTATTGCTCCTCAAGAATATACTGTTGTAGACGGTGCCGTAATTTTAGCATCAGCACCAGAAAACAAAATTACAGTTACAATTTCTAAAAAGCAAGGGACTGCATGGAATAATTTAGGAATTCCTCTGTCACAAAGCAATACAGATGTTGCTAGGTTTTTGAATGAAAGCTCAACGGACTCGCTTCGATAAATATTACATAGGAAATAACAAATGACTGATAGATTTAATGACTACAACGGCGTTTTGCTTCAAGGGCATATCAAAATACTTGACCCTGAAACTGGCGAAACTATGGTAGATAAAAGGAATGCCATACACTATGAGAATATCTCAATATCTTTAGCAGAAAGTATTGCCAATCAAGGAACCGGGTTTATTTCAGAAATGAGTTTTGGTAATGGAGGAACTTCGATAGATCCTACCGGCATAATTACATATCTTACTCCTAATTCTACTGGAACTAATGCAAGTCTATATAATCAAACTTATTCAAAAGTAGTTGATAATAGGTCGGTTAATAATCTTGACCCGATTAGAAATAAAATTGAAACTAGACACGTAAGCGGCACAAACTATACTGATGTAGTAATAACCTGTCTCTTAGATTACGGAGAACCAAACGGGCAAGAAGCATTTGATAATGCAACAAATCAAAGTAGCCCATTTATTTTTGACGAGTTGGGTTTACGAGCATTTTCAGAATCTGGAGAAGGCAGATTATTAACTCATGTAATATTTCATCCGGTACAAAAAAGTCTTAATAGGCTAATTCAAATAGACTATACAGTAAGAGTTCAATCACTCAGCGGATTTAACGAGGTTTAATGAATGGCATATTCAATACCTTATACAGACGAAGCAAACAACGGAACAATAGTTGTTGCAGATAATACTTTAAACGAACAAACCAGTTTGAAGATTCCTGGTAGAAACTTTAGCGGATACGGATCGGTGATTGCTGAAAATTTCCTTCATCTATTAGAAAATTTTGCAAGCCCAACCGAACCTCCTAGACCTACAGAAGGTCAGTTATGGTATGATACTACACTCGGGGTAGAACAACTTAAAGTATATGATGGAACTAGTTGGATTCCATCAGGTGGCCTAAATAAATCTGCAAATGAGCCAGATGTAGCCCAGTCGGTAATTGGCGACTTATGGGTAGATACAGACAATCAACAGTTATATCTAAATTCTGGTGCCGGGTGGGTATTAGTAGGCCCGAGCTTTTCAGACGGACTTGCTACTGGTGCATCTCCTACAAAGGTGATAGGCACAGACAACCAAGAATACACTATCGTAATAGTAGAAGTACGCGCCGAAGCGGTTGCAATTATCTCTACTAATAGTTTTACACCTAAAACAGTAATACCAGGTTTTACAAATATACAACCAGGTATAAATTTATCTAATCGAAATATTACAGGTGACGGCTCTGCAAAATTTGTAGGAACATCTGAAAAAGCAGAATCGCTTATTGTAGGAGACGAAACTGTAAGTGCAAATAACTTTTTAAGAAGTGACACCACTAGCACATCTTCTTTTTCAATTAATGTACAAAACAACAGAGGAGTTGTAATTGGCACAGATGCCGCGCTCAGCATCGGCGTAGAAGGTCAAGCAGGAATTATTCAGCATCAGATTGAAGGATCCAACATTGATGTTAGGGTACGATCTGGCGGAACATCAAGAACTGTACTAAGAGTAGACAGTTCGCAAAGATTAGGAATAAACAACGAAGCCCCGGACGAAGCGTTAGACGTAATAGGTAATATTCAATCAGACAGTTCTGCATTTATAAACGGAACCACACAAAGCACCTCAATTAGTACAGGGGCTATCACTACAAAAGGCGGCGCAGGCATTGCAAAGAATCTTAATGTCGGCGGCGACTCGACTTTTGCTAATACAGCAACTTTTGCTAATGTAATTCCAGACGGAAATAATACTAGAAATTTTGGATCTCCAGGAGCAAAATGGCAAAATGCTTATGCTACTACATTTGTAGGAAATTTGACCGGTAATGTTAATGGCACTGTATCTGGTATAGCAGGTTCCGCTAACAAAATCACTACAGCTACTACTTTTAAATTACAAGGGGACATAACGGCGCCGGATATTGTTTTTGATGGACAAACCGGAGGTGCAACAAAAGTATTTCAGTCGTCTATCAGTAATGCTGTGATATCTACGAGAGACGAAGTGTTTTCAATTAATTCCAACGACGAAATTTTAATTAATCGCCGGACTGGTACTACGGGACTGTTTAAAATAAGCACTCAAACACTGACTGACTCTGTTTCGACAAATCCTCCGGGAGTGATAATGCCCTATGTAGGTCTGCAAGTGCCGTTCGGTTGGCTGCTATGTGATGGTTCAGAGTATAGAATTAGTGACTATCAAGCTCTCCATACTGCAATCGGAGATCAGTTTGGAGCAACCGCAGATGACGATTTTTTCAGAGTACCGGATCTTAGAGGAAGAACACCGCTAGGTGCAGATAATATGGGAGGGACTAGTGCAGGTGTTGTAAACGCAGAATATGCTGATACAGTGGGTTTACAAGGCGGTTCTAATAATCGCTTAATTGAAAAAGAAAATCTTCCAGAGCACGAACACGATTTACGAGGAGATGTAAATCAGTTTTTTGCTATTAGAAATAATGCAAGCGCTATTGAAGACACAGGTGCTGTTATATTCGATGCTCCAACTGGTACAGATTTAGCACAGGCTTTGCCAAAGAGTGGCAAAGTTCTAAAAGATATCAATGAAGAGATAGAACAGCCAATTGATATTATGAATCCAACATTAACTGTAAACTACATCATTTACACTGGTAAGTAAACAAAAATGAGTTATAGACTAAACAAAACAAACGGCGAATTACTAGTTGAACTTGCTGACGGTCAGATAGATACTACTAGTGCCGATGTTGCTCTTGTTGGTAGAAACTATACGGGTTGGGGAGAAGTATTTAACGAAAATTTTATTGCACTTGCAGAAAATTTTGCAAATACTTCTGCGCCTGATGCTCCACTAAAAGGCCAGCTTTGGTACGACACAAATCAACAACGGTTAAAAATTTACAATGGTACAGAATTTAGAACAGCGGGTGCTCCAATTGTAAGTTCTAGTAGGCCTTCACTAGTACAAGGCGATATCTGGATAGATAATAAAAATCAAAAATTATATTTTTATGACGGCAATGAACAAAATGAAATAACTCTTGTAGGACCTGCATATGATCAACAACAGGGAAAGTCTGGCCTAGAAGTAGAATCAGTAATTGATAAAAATTTCCTAGAACGTGTTATTATTAAAATGTTCATCGGCGGAGAACTGTTTGCTGTAATAACTCGCAACAGTTTTAAATTAACTGGTGATAATAAAATTGAAGGTTACCCTGAAGATACTGATAATTCTCGATTTCAGTCGTTCGATCCAGGATTTAATCTTGCAAATTCTAATTTCTTTTTTAGAGGAACTGCAGAATCAGCTCGAAGCTTGGTCGATAATGAAGGCAATATAAGTCAATTAACTGATTTTTTACCTGCAACTGAAAATGCTGAAACTACCGGCTCTCTTTTTATAAACAATTCTAACGGCATAAGCATAGGTATTCAAAATACTCCCTACAGTAGTTTTAAATTAAAAGGAACAACTACCACAATAGAAAATCAACTAGCTGGCAATGATATTGAGTTTAGAACAAAAACAGGTTTAACATTTGTTAGTGCGCTGTATATTCAAAGTCAAAATGATAGCATAGGTGTTTATAATAGCAGTCCTGAGTTTACATTAGATGTTACTGGTGACTTTAGAACCACCAGCAACGCGGTTATCGAAGGCGACTTAACGGTAAAAGGCAATGCTTCTTATTTCAATGTTCAAACTTTGCAGGTTCTAGATAAGAATATCGAACTCGGGTTGCTAGATGACAGCACAGAAGGCAATGATGAAACAATAGACGGCGGCGGAATTACGCTAAGGTCAACAGATGGATCAAAAGACTTATTCTGGGATCAAACAACAGATAGCTGGACTTCTAATGTTAATTTTAATTTAGAATTACCAAAAAACTATAAGATCAACGGCCAAAATGTCCTAACTCTTACAGAGTTAGGCCCAACTGTTCGCACTGCAAACGGACTAACAAGTATAGGGCAGTTAGAGAATCTTGCTGTTGATGATTTAAGATTTGATACAAATATTATATCTGCTCCTGCAAATAGTGGCCCCCCGAAAGACATTGTCTTAAATGCTTCGGGCGACATTTCTGTTTCTAATTCAAAAATAACAGATACCAGCGAACCAACAGATAGCCAAGATGCTGCTACTAAAAATTATGTGGATACAAGAGTCGATTCTATAGATGTTGCATTATCTATAGATATAACAGGATTAGACAATCCGAGTTTATCCGATCCGAACGAAGATGTTCGACTAATTCTTGAATCTATCTCGCCTGCAAGCCAAAAACTAGAAGGAACAAAGGCGCGTATACACGGAGTAGCATATAATAACACTCAAATTACAGGTATTGATGTACAGTCTGCGTTGAATAAACAAACGGTTACAATAAATAATCCTCAAGACCCTTTTGATCTTAACAGCAATTATGCTCAGGAAACTGTAATTCAGAATCTCAGCTTTAATACAGCCTCAGGAACCATTTCGCCAATACCTAGTAGATTTACTTTTACGTTTGAAGTGCAGAACAGCGCATGGGTCCATCAGAGCACAGTTTAGTTAAATTTCGATAAATACCATATATGATAGGGGCTTAACAAATGGCGTATAGGATTAACAGATTTGACGGATCCACTTTAACTGTTGTCGAAGACGGTACTGTAGATAATTTTACTGATCTTAAAATAGT